>ENA-OPVL01001099-OPVL01001099.1-human-gut-metagenome-genome-assembly--contig:-NODE-1099-length-17221-cov-2.841547_pt1 | contig 17221 bp, 13 predicted proteins | sample MGYA00241496_ERZ501984 | MGnify/ENA primary metagenome ERZ501984 (study PRJEB25962, sample SAMEA2042986) | human gut metagenome | biome: human gut; feature: human-associated habitat; material: faeces... | reverse complement strand
GAATGGTTGATCTTATATCACCAATAGGTAAAGGTCAGCGAGGAATGATTGTTTCACAGCCAAAGTCTGGTAAGACAACACTTCTTAAGCAGATTGCCAATGCTGTAACTAAGAATAACCCTGAGATGCATATTATAATTCTTCTTATTGATGAAAGACCTGAGGAAGTAACTGATATCAAGGAATCAATCGTGGGTGATAATGTTGAGGTTATATATTCAACATTTGATGAACTTCCAGAGAGACATAAGAGAGTGTCAGAGATGGTTATTGAAAGAGCCAAGAGACTTGTTGAACAGAAGACAGATGTAATAATCCTTCTTGACAGTATCACAAGACTTGCAAGGGCATACAACCTTACAGTTCAGGCAAGTGGACGTACACTTTCAGGTGGTCTTGACCCTGCAGCACTTCATATGCCTAAGAGATTCTTTGGTGCAGCAAGAAATATGCGCGAGGGTGGAAGTCTTACGATTCTTGCAACTGCTCTTGTTGAGACAGGAAGCAAGATGGATGACGTTGTATTCGAGGAATTTAAGGGAACAGGTAACATGGAACTTGTTCTTGACAGAAAGCTATCAGAAAAGAGAGTGTTCCCTGCAATTGATATAGCAAAATCAAGTACAAGAAGAGAAGATCTTCTTCTTAATAGTGAAGAGCAGGAAGCTGTTGATATAATGAGAAAAGCTCTTAATGGATTAAAAACAGATGAGGCGGCAGAGAGAATACTGGATCTTTTTGTTAAGACTAAGAATAATCAGGAACTTGTAAGAACAGTAGTTAAGAACCATTATATTTAAAATATATTTTCTTTTTATAACTCTTTTGAAAAAATGCTTGCATAACATGTCGTATCGTGATACAATATGAAAGCTGTTTATGACAGATAAAGAGGTCATTGTGTCTAATGCGCATAGATCCCATCGGGACAGAAAGGGAATCTAAGGCGGAATTCACAATTGTAATACTTAATAATTTGTAAAGAGGTGAAATCATGAGAGAAGGAATCCATCCAGATTACTATCAGGCAAAGGTTGTTTGCAACTGCGGTAACGAGTTCGTAACAGGTTCAACAAACGAAGAAATCCACGTAGAAATCTGTTCAAAGTGCCATCCATTCTACACAGGACAGCAGAAGGCATCATCTACTCGCGGACGTATTGATAAGTTCAACAAGAAGTACGGAGTATCAAACAATTAATTTTGAAATTAAGGTTGAGGTTTTTCGGGACCTCAACTTTTTTTGAATGTATACAAAACATTTAAGAAAGGTATGGTGTAATATGAAGCCATCAGGAATTGGGGGACAGGCTGTAATTGAGGGTATTATGATGCGTAATAAGAATAAATATTCTATTGCAGTCAGAAAACCTGATAATGAAATTGAAGTTGTTGTCAAAGAAAGCAGAGATTTAACAGAAAAGCATCAGTGGCTCAATTTCCCTATAATAAGAGGAATTGTCAGTTTTGTTGATTCACTTGTTACAGGTATATCAACAATTAATTATTCAGCATCTTTTTATGATGATCCGGCAGAACAGGAGAAGACTAAGATTGATGAGGTTGGCAAGAATATTCTTAAGGATAAATTTGAATCGGTTTTAATGGCAGTAACGGTTATTTTGTCAATATTCTTTGCAATTGGATTGTTTATGGTTCTTCCATATCTTGCAGCCAGACTGGTATCAAAATACATAATTTCCAAGACACTTCTTAATTTCATAGAAGGCGTTGTGAGATTATTAATATTTGTTATATACATTTTACTTATATCCATGATGAAAGATATTAAAAGGACTTTCATGTATCATGGTGCTGAACACAAATGTATCAACTGCATTGAGAATGGTGCAAGACTTACACCAGAGAATGTAAAGAACAGTTCAAGATATCATAAAAGATGTGGAACAAGCTTTTTATTTATAGTAATGTTTATAAGTGTTGTATTCTTCATTTTCATAAGAGTTGACAATACAGCACTACAGATTGTTATAAGACTGCTTTTAGTTCCTGTAATTGCAGGCGTATCTTATGAATTTATAAGATGGGCAGGACGTAATGATAATGGGTTTACAGTTGCTTTAAGCAGACCGGGAATGTGGCTTCAGAAGCTCACAACAAGAGAACCTGATGAGGATATGGTAGAAGTTGCCATAAAGGCAGTTGAGGAAGTATTTGACTGGGAAGCATTTTTGAAGGAATATTATCAGACTTCACTTGATATGGAAGCTGATATTAAGGCGGCAGAAGCCAAGCTTGCCCTGACAGGTGAATTAATACATAAGCCTAAGAAGACAAGAAAGATTGATGCCAGGGAAGTTGCTATGGCAGAAACTTTGAAATCTGTTGAAAGTAAGTCACTTGCAGGTTCGGATAAAGATAGTTCTAAGTCAGATACAGAAAATGGTAATTCTGACACATTAAATTCAGATACAGATGTTGTGAAGACTGATACAACTGATACAGGCAATGTTGAAGCTGAGCCAGACACAGTAAATGCTGTTGATGACACAGACAATGGCAATTCAGATGAGGATAATGCTAAGTCAGACGGTGAGGCATTACAGGAAAATGCAGAGTCAGATGATAAAGCACAGGAAAGCACAGAAGCTGATAATGAAACGTCACAGGAAAATGCCGATGATGATTTACCTGAGGGCTTTGAGATAGAAGACCACTACGAAACTGTTGAAAAAATCAAGACAGAAACTGGAAGCAAATATGCTTTTACAACAGAAAACGTTCAGGAAGATATTGACGAGTCTGAGAATATGTCTGTTGAAGAAGTAGAAGCAGCTTTCGAGATAGAAGAGACAGAACAGGAAGAAGAAAATATCAGTGCTGACGAAGTGCCATTATTTAAGCAGAGAGATAGAGAATAAGGTAGATATATGCAGTTAGATAATGTTAAGACTTTAAGGGATGCTGTTAATTATGGAAAACAGTTTCTTCAGGATTTCGGTATAGAAAATGCCCAGTATGATGCAACCGAGCTGCTATTGCTTGTGATGGGCATTAGTAGAACACAATATCTTATTAATTCAATGGATAAGATAGATAGTGGAAAGCTTGCAGAATACGCAGAACTTATTAATAAAAGGGCAGAGCATATTCCTTTACAGCACATTACCGGAATTGTGAATTTCTATGGCAGGGAATATAAGGTTAATGCCAATGTGCTTATTCCAAGGCAGGATACAGAAATTCTTGTAGAAGAAGTTATGAAGCTGACTAACTCTGAAAGCCGTGTGCTTGATATGTGTACAGGTTCAGGCTGTATAATTATATCACTTGCTGCATCAGGGCATACTTCTGAAAATGGAGCTGTTGCCATAGATATATCAGATGATGCACTAAAAGTAGCTGACTATAATAAAAAGTATAATAATGCAGATTATATTAAGCTTATAAAGAGTGATATGTTTAGTTCTTCGGAATGTGAGCAATATAAAAATGAGGATAACAGATTTGATGTTATAGTATCTAATCCACCATATATACCTACTAAAGATATAGATGAATTATCAGAGGAAGTAAGGCTGCACGACCCTGTGCTTGCACTAGATGGTGATACGGACGGTCTTAAATTCTACAAGGCGATAACTAAACAGTCTGTAAATTATTTAAAAGAAAATGGATATTTATGTTATGAAATAGGTTATAATCAGGCAGAAGATGTCCGTAATATAATGGAACAGTGCGGCTATTCTGGCATTAAGGTTATAAAAGATCTTGCAGGACTTGACAGAGTTGTAATTGGCAGGCTTAATAATATTAATTAATACCGTTAAACGGAGAAATGGAGAAATACAGCAATGAGTATGTTTGACAGATTAGAAGATACATTACGCCGTTATGAAGATGTAACAGCGGAACTTGGCAATCCGGATATTGTAACTGATCAGGACAAGTTCAGAAAATATATGAAAGAACAGAGCAATCTTGCACCTATCGTTGAAGCTTACACAGAATATAAGGCAAGCAAGCAGAATATAGAGGACAGTCTTCAGATGATAAGTGAAGAAAGTGATGAGGAACTTTTAGAGATGGCAAGAGAAGAGCTTGCTGACTCTAAGAAGAAGGTTGAAGAATTAGAGAAGAAGCTTAAAATATTACTTCTTCCTAAAGATCCTAATGATGATAAAGATATCGTGGTTGAAATCAGAGCTGGTGCAGGTGGAGAAGAAGCAGCACTTTTTGCCGCAGAACTTTTCCGTATGTACTCACACTATGCAGATACTAAGGGCTGGAAGATAGAAGTGGTTAATGCTGATGAAACTGGTATCGGCGGTATGAAGGAAGTAGAATTTATGGTTAAGGGACAGGGTGCATACTCTGTTATGAAGTACGAAAGTGGTGTACACAGAGTACAGAGAGTTCCTGTAACAGAATCTAACGGAAGAATTCAGACTTCGACAGCTTCTGTAGCAGTTATGCCAGAGGCAGAGGAAGTTGATATCCAGATAGATGATAAGGATATCCGTATTGATGTTATGCGTGCCTCAGGTAATGGTGGACAGTGTGTCAACACAACTGACTCAGCAGTCCGTCTTACTCATTATCCTACAGGTATAGTTATCTACTCACAGACAGAAAAGTCACAGATACAGAACAAAGAAAAGGCTTTCGCACTCTTAAGGGCTAAGTTATATGACCTTGAAACACAGAAAGCACACGATGCAGAAGCAGATGCAAGAAGAAGCCAGATAGGTACTGGAGACAGAGCTGAGAAGATAAGAACTTACAACTTCCCACAGGGACGTGTAACAGACCATAGAATAGGTCTTACACTTTATAAGCTTGATAAGATTATGAATGGTGATATTCAGGAAATTATCGATGCCTGCATAGCAGCCGACCAGGCGGCTAAGCTTGCTAAGATGGGTGAGGAATAAAATATATAATAACAAGTTGTAATATATGCAGTAATTGCAGTTGTGTCTATGGGTGTAATCGTGTTTGTAAAAAGACGTAAGACAGCTTAATTGAAACACATCTATTCACATATATATGAATATATATTTATAAATGTATATCAGACCAGTAAATTCTTAGTAGTTTACTGGTCTTTTTTATATTTAATAAAAAGTAATCATTTTAAAAGGCAGACTCTATTGTAGCTAGTGGAAAGAATACATAGCATAATGTCAGACCTTTTTGCATTATTATATATTAATTATTGTATATTAAATGAGACTTATCGTACAAAGTGGCTATATTAAATAATTACAATATTAGCACAATCCATATCTTCGCCAAGATTGTATACACGACCGCTTGTTATGCCGACTACAGTAGGGCGCAGTATATAGCTGTTGTTGTTGCTTACAACCTTGGCTTTCTCGCCATTGCTTAATTCCACGATTGAGTCAACAGGGTACAGAATAATACTCTCAAGAAAGCTTTTCATAGCCTTGATGTCAAGCTCCTCTGTCATAGACATAATAAGCTCGATTGCATCTTTCTGGGAAAATGCTTTCTTGTAAGGACGTTCTGTGACAAGTGCATCATATATATCGGCAACTGCAAGTATTCTTGCATAAGGAGTTATTCTTGGAGCGTCAAATCCAAGAGGGTATCCATTGCCGTTAATCTTTTCATGGTGCTGTAGGACAGCCATACATATATCGTTATTAAATTCATTACGTTCCTGTAACATATGGTATCCAAATACAGAGTGCTGTTTCATAACAGCGAATTCTTCATCTGTAAGTCTGGCAGGTTTGTTAAGTATTGAAGCTGGTACTTTAGTCTTTCCGATATCGTGTAGAAGTCCGGATACACCAAGCTCATATATCTGCTTATCAGGCAGACACTGTTGTTTGCCGATAATCATAGCCATAGTTGCCACGTCAACACTGTGCTTGAAAGTGTATTCATCACTTGTCTTGAGTGTGCTTATATCAATTGCTATTGCATTGTTGGCATTAATAGCGTCCATCAGGTTAGAAGCGATGCTGTCAGCAGTGTCTGAGAGTTTTTCAGATTCTGTGTTAGCATATATGTATTGAATTCCTTCAGCGACACGGTTCTTGACACTGTCAGAAAGCTTTACCTTGGCAGGGTCATCTTTGTGGAGTCGTTCAATATGTTTCTTAGCCTCAGGAGTTATCATCTGCTCGATATTATCAGGTTCAGGTTCACCCTCCTGTATGTATACGTTCATAATGCCCATTCGTAAAAGAGAGTCAATTACATAATCGTCAAGAATAGAACCTCTCATAACGAGGTTTCGTCCTGTACGGTCCAGAATTGTCTGGTCAAGCTTCATTCCTGGTTTAAGCTGCCTGGTTCTCATAAAATGTCTAGTAATCATATTACTCCCCAATTCCTAATATAAATACTTAATTAAATGTCAAATCTTAGCTTAATATGAGTTTATTATACTATAGAATACCTGCTTTTTCTATAGAAGCAGTTCATTAAATTTCCACAAATTTTCCATTATTCAATCACAAATTTTAGTTAACATATGTTCAAACAAAAATATCTAAGTAAAAACAAACAATTTTTACATAGAAACGGAGGATTACAATGAGAAAAAAGATTAGTGCAAAAATACTTGTGCTTGTTGGCGTATTGTTCGCGGCAGGTGCGGCAGGAATAATAATGGGAATGATACTTATTAACAGTATGAATGATAAGAGCCAGAATATATCCAATGAGTGTATGCAGGCAGTAACATTGATGGCAGATACACAGACATCAATTGAAAAGGTGCAGAAATATGCCAACAGCTCGGCAGCATTCAGAATGCAGAGCCGTGTTAATGGCGGCAATACAGCAGGCAGTAACAGTGATAATAGTGGAAATAATATAACTGATAACAACAGTAATAATGCTGGTGGCAACACACAGCCAGCAGGAGCTGCTGATAACAGTGCAGGACAGTCGGGAACAGATACAGCAAAGCAGGGTATGGCACAACAGTCAGGTGATACTAAGGATAATGCTACAGATATGCAGGAAAATATGGAGAATGTAATTCAGACATTGACAGATACATTTGATGAGCTTGAAGCCGTAATTAATAAGTTCGGCAATGCAGAGGTTCTTGAAGGACTTAGTGAATATAAAGAAGTATATGATGAATACAGCAGTAAAATCCAGTCAATCTTAAGTGGTGACAGTTCAAGTATGGATGATTTCTTTGAGCTTACAGCTGAAGGTAATGATGGCATAACAACTAAGCTTGAAAATGCGGCAGATAACCTTAACGCTTTAATAAGTGCACAGGTAAGCAGTGCCTCAGATGAACTTAACAGCCAGTATTCTTTATCAGTAAAAGCATTTTCTGCAATACTTGTAGTTATGATTATTATGGGTGTGGCAATTACTTTAATGATATTTGCAATTATAAGACCTCTAAAGTCAGCAAGCAGCCAGCTTAATAATATGATAGAAGATATTGAGGATAATAATGGCAACCTTACAGCAAGAATTAATGTTATGTCGGATGATGAAATTGGCATATTGGTAGACGGAATTAATATATTTATTGAGAAGTTACAGCTCATAATGAAGGATATTAATGTACAGTCTGAGGTGCTTAGGACATCATCAGATAATATGAACTTACAGGTGGCAGATGTTAATAACAATGCTAATGAGGTATCAGCGGCAATGCAGCAGATGGCGGCTTCTATGCAGGAAGTGTCTGCAACAGTAGAACAGATTAATGCAGGTGCAGATAATATATTTGAGGCAATTGTCAATGTCAATGAGCAGATAGAACAGGGCAATAAGATAACTGGTGATATACAGAACAAATCCGTTAAATATATGCAGGATACTAATCGTGGCAGGGAAGCAGCTAATGCTATGGTACAGAATATAAGAGAAGGACTTACAGGTTCTATTGAGAACAGCCGTCAGGTTGAAAGAATACAGCAGCTTACTGATGATATTTTAAATATATCATCACAGACTAATATGCTTGCACTTAATGCAAGCATAGAGGCGGCAAGAGCCGGAGAAGCAGGAAGGGGATTTGCGGTTGTTGCAGAGCAGATAAGAAATCTTGCTGATGAGAGCAGAAATATAGCTAATAATATTCAGGAGATAAGTCTTATTGTCACAGAAAGCGTATCAGCACTTACAGGCGATTCACAGCGACTTATAGATTATGTTGATGAAAGCATACTTGCAGATTATGAAAAATTTAGCGGCATTACCAATGATTATAGAAATGATGCTTCAAGAGTTAATGATATATTAAAGAATTTTGCAGAAAATGCCAGAACTTTAAAGAACACAATGGCAGAGATGAATTCAGGAATTAGTGATATTTCAACTACAATAGATGAAAGTACTAAGGGTATTAATGAAGCGGCTGATGGTGTGAGCGGAATTGTCAATTCTATAGATGATATAGAAAAAGAGGCAGAGAATAATATTATTATAGGACAGAAGCTTCAGGGTTATGTCCAGGTATTTAAGAAATTCTAATATATAAATTTAATATATAGCAGCTTCACACTATACTTAATCCTCCAAATGTAATATAATAGTTTAGATTAAGATAATTTAACTATATATTATGTTTGGAGGATTTTTATTTTGAAAAAGTCTAATGCAACAGCATTATTGCCGGTTTTAGTATTTCTGGTGCTATACCTTGGACTTGGCATTATATTTGAATATATATGTAAGATACCAATGGGATTTTATAACATACCTATTATTGTAGCATTTCTTGCGGCAATACTTGTAGCGTGTATACAGAACAGAGATGTATCTTTTGATGAAAAGTTACAGATTATGGCAGGCGGGCTTGCTGATAAGAATATTATAACTATGCTTCTTATATTCCTGACAGCAGGTGTGTTTGTAGGTGTTGTTGGAAGAAGCAGTGCAGAAAGTGTGGCATATTTTATGCTTAATCTTATACCAGCTAAGTTTGCAGTTGCAGTGCTTTTTATTGTTGCATGTTTTGTGTCAACAGCGATGGGTACATCAGTTGGGACGATAACGCTTATAACACCGATTGCGGCTGCGGTATCAGAGGCTTCTGGATTTAATATGGCACTATGTGTTGCATCTGTTATGGGCGGTGCGATGTTTGGTGATAACCTATCATTTATATCAGATACAACAATTGCGGCGTGCAATGGACAGGATTGTGCTATGAGAGACAAGTTCAGGGAGAACTTCTGGATTGCATTTCCGGCAGCGGTTGTCACACTTGTAATTATACTTATACTTTCATTTGGAACAGATATTTCAGGAAGAGTAACACACGAGTATAATCTTGTTCAGGTAATACCATATGTATTCGTGCTTATTGGTGGAATAGCAGGAATAAATGTATTCGTTGTGCTGCTGATAGGAATTGTAACAGGAACATTTATTATGCTTGTGACAGGTCATATTGGTGTATTTGAATTAATAACAAGTATGGGTTCGGGCGTATCTGGAATGTTTGAAACCTGTATGGTTGCCATTCTTGTGTCTGCTATGTGTGCCTTAATAAGGGAATATGGCGGATTTACGGCACTTTTAGGCTGGGTTAAAAGAACCTTTAAAGGAAAGAAAGGCGGACAGCTTGGTATGGGGCTTCTGGTCGGGGCTATGGATATTGCAACAGCGAATAATACAGTAGCGATAGTTATGGCTAATCCAATCGCTAAGGAGATGGCAGCAGATTATGGAATATCCAATAGAAAAGCAGCTTCGCTTCTTGATACATTTTCGTGTGTATTTCAGGGGATTATTCCTTATGGAGCACAGATGCTTGTTGCTATATCAGCGGTTAATGAGCTTGGTTATGAGATGTCAGCATTTCAGATACTTCCGGTTCTTTTCTATCCGATGATGCTTCTTATAAGCTCGCTTATATGGATATTTATAATTCCTGCAGACAGATAAACTTAACTGGTAACTTTTAACTTCACGCCAATTAATATGGAGGATTTTCTCATGGCTAAAGACACTAAGGATGGTAACAATTTAAACGAAAAAAGCTATGTTAATAAAAAGTTGCTGCAGTGCTACTTGATTATATCAATGGTACTTTTGGCGGCATATATAATGGAACTTGTTAAGGGAAATAGAACGGCAGGATATGTGTTTGTATTTTCGATTATTCTTATTGTGCCGGTTATTATGGCAGCATTCGCATATAAGAAAAATGCTGAGAGTAAAATAGTCAGGTCAATTACGGCAATAGGCTATGGAATATTATATGCCTTTGTATTATGGACATCAGTAAGTATTCTTTCATTTACTTATGCAATTCCTATGATAATTGCAATATCTATGTTTGCAGATAAAAAGTATACCTTAAAGGTTGGTATTGCAAGTGCACTTATTAATATTGTATATATTATTATCCAATATGTTAATGTTGGAATAACAAGCAGTGATATGGTTGATTATGAAATACAGATTGCATTTATGACACTTGTTGTAGCATTTTCTTATATTACAACAGATGTACTTGGACATATATCAGCTTATAAGCTTGAGACAATTGAAGCAGAGAAGGCTAAGACTGATGATATGCTTGATAAGATAATCAAAGCTAATGATAACCTCTGCAAAGAGATTGACAATATCAATGATGAGTCAAAGAATATGCAGGAACAGGCGGAAGGAAGCCAGCTTGCAGTATCACAGATGGTATCAGGTGCTAATGAGCTTGCAGGAACAGTGCAGAACCAGCTTGAGATGACAGAGAGTATTGGGGAGCTTACAGAGAATGCAAGAACGATTATTGAGGATATCAAGAAGCAGTTCGATACAACAACAGATATTACTAAGACAGGCAATATCAATATGGAACAGCTTGAAAATGTATCAAAGAACAGCAGTGATATTGGCAGTGATGTAAGTGGTGCTATGAATGAGCTTACAGCTAAGACAGAAGAAGCTAAAGTGATTCTTGGAATGATTAACGGAATTACAAGACAGACAGCACTCCTTGCACTTAATGCAAGCATAGAAGCTGCGAGAGCAGGTGAGGCAGGAGCAGGTTTTGCAGTAGTTGCACAGCAGATTAAGCAGCTTGCAGAGGAGACACAAAAGTCAACAGAGGAGATAGAGAATATTATCGTAGCACTGGCAGAGCAGGCTGAGAAAGCTGGGTTTAGTGTTAATAATCTTCTTTCGGCCAATGAGAACCAGATGGAATTAGTGAACCAGTCAAAGAAATCATTTGATGCGATAAGAGATGACATAAGGGATATTCAGGCAAAGATAGACGAAGAATACAATTATATGGATAATATCACAACAAGCAACAATGAGATTACACAGCAGATAGAAAGCCTTAGTGCATTCAGTGAAGAGCTTCTTGCCAACACAGAGAATACACGGGAACTCAGTAATAAGACTATTAATGGAAGCAGGAATATTAATAATCTTTTAGATGATGTAATGAAAGAAGTCAGCATTTTGCAGATGATAATAGACAGTAAAGACGAATAGAGAATAGTACTGTAACGCTGAGTTAAGTTGCAGGAAGGAACGAGGAGTAAAATGTCAAAGAACAATATTATACTTATAGGTATGCCGGGAAGCGGTAAAAGCACACTTGGAGTTGTACTTGCCAAGAAGATAGGATATTCATTTATAGACTCTGATATTGTGATTCAGGATACATATAAAAAGACGCTTGAGCAGCTTATAGAAGAAAATGGCGATACTGGCTTTATTAAGATTGAGAATGATGTGAATTGTTTAATATCTCCAGAGCATACAATTATAGCAACAGGTGGAAGTGCTGTATATGGAGATGAGGCTATGGAGCATTTTAAGCAGATAGGAACAGTTATATATTTAAAAGTTTCAGAAAAAGAGCTTGAGAGCAGATTAGGGAGCCTTAAAGAAAGAGGTGTTGTATCCAACGGCAAGTCTACAGTAGAAGAAATCTTTGAGGACAGAAAAAGGCTCTATGAGAAATATGCAGATATAACAATTGTTCAGGAGGGCCGTGATATAAGAATGATTGTTGAGGATATGTATAAGAAGCTTACAAAGCTGATATAAAAGTGAGAAATAATTGCAATAATTATAAAACTATAGAAAAATATCTCCTTTTGTGGTACTATTAAAGATAGTAACATACGGAGGAGGTATTTTTTTAATGCAGGATAAATATAAATACACAGATGTGAGTGAAAGAAACAGAAGAATGAATAGGTTCTATATAGTGGCGACTTCTCTACTTGGTTTGATGTTTCTTTTTTATCTGTGGATGAAGCAGTTTAATCACAATATTCCATCAGTAGTTGTGTATTGTAACACAGCACTTATTGCTGTATTTGCAGCTGTTAATGTCATAGTTTACAGAAAGAATACAGCGACAAGATATTTAAAGGTTATGTCAACTATTGAGATTGGAATAGAATATCTGTTAATTGGTGTGCAGACAGATGCAAGCTTTATCAGTTATGCTATTCTTGGAATATTTATACTTCAGATTCCTTATTATGAGAAGAAGTCGTTGAAAAGAACTGCGGCAGGAATGTTGATTTTATACATAATTGTAACTGCTGTGCAGGCTTCAAAGGGAATATATGGACAGGACGTTAATGCAGTATGTTCAATATTTATGATAGTGCTTATAGGTGTTGTTATATTGGAAGTTGGTAAATTAACAATTCTGTTTAATGATGATGCTGTTAATTCGGCTAAAGATGAACATAGCAGAATAAAAGAGATTTTAGATAATATAATTATGGTATCAGGTGTTGTCAGCAATGAAACTAAGAAGAGTGATAAGCTTATCAATGAACTCGTTGATACAACTAATACAGTAACTAACAGTATGAAAGAGATATCTGCGGCAACTAATATGACAGCGACAAGCATAGAAGAGCAGAGCAGTATGACAACAACTATACAGGAGGCTATTGAACATACAGGAAAGGCTTCTGATCAGATGGTTGAGCTGGCTGTTAATTCTAACGACAGTATACAGAAGAATATTGTTGTTATGGACGAATTAAGAAAGCAGTCTGAGCAGATAACAGATACTAATAAGTCTGTTACTGAGTCTATGCAGAGATTACAGGAAAAGACTAAGAACGTGGAAAATATTGCTGGAATGATACTTAATATATCAAGCCAGACTAACCTTTTAGCACTTAATGCTTCAATTGAAAGTGCAAGAGCTGGTGAAGCAGGAAGAGGCTTTGCGGTTGTTGCTGAGCAGATAAGGCAGTTAGCAGAACAGACAAAGAATTTTACAGAAGATATTACTAAGATAACTAATGAACTTAATGATAATGCAGATGAAGTTGTTGTATCTGTTAATTCTTCCGTTGAGGCAACTAAAGAGCAGGGCGAGAGAATAATTGAAGCGGCACATACATTTGAACAGCTTAACAAGAATATAGAAACACTTATAGAGCATATTGATGTTGTTAATAAAGAAATAGCAGGTCTTTCAGACTCTAATAATAAGATTGTAGAGAATATTTCACAGTTATCAGCAGTTACGCAGGAAGTAACAGTCAATGCCGAGCAGGTACATAATATGAGTGAACAGAACCTTGAGTATGCAAAGCAGGTTAAAGAAGCTGTTGGCAATATTAGAATTACATCAGAGAAAATGGAAATAGAAGAATAAAAGTATTTGGATGTACAAAATGATTGTTATAAATTTATCGAAAATTATACGAAAAAACGATTAAATTGTTGAAAAAAATATTAAAATGTTGTAAAATATTGATAACATATAATCAATTATTTGATCGGAGGCGTGTAATATGTTGTTTCAGATTTATGGCGAAGGTGCCATTTACCAGTTATTAGGCTGTGTTCTTGTCTTTGCAGGACTCGTTATCTGTAACGAACTTGCAAGACGTTCTAAATTTGGTGGATTGTTATTCTTTATTATAATTCCAATCGCACTTACAATCTATTTTGTGGCTATCCAGATAGGAGCTGCACAGGGTGCTTCATGGGCACTTAATAATACTACATATAGATATATGAATGGATGGTTCCATTATGCTAAGCTTTATGCCGCTACAGCAGGCTGTATCGGATTTATGATGCTTAAGTATAAGTGGAGCATAGGTAAGACAGAATGGTTTAAAGTATTCCCATTCTTAATCGTTGCCATTAATATTCTTATCGCTGTTTGTAGTGATTTTGAATCAGCAATCAAAGGTGGAATTAATGGCGGCTGGTGGTTCTCTAACGAGGGTGTATGGCTTTACGGTGGCTGGTGGAACTGGCTTAACGGTATCGCAGGCTTAATCAATATCTTCTGTATGACAGGCTGGTGGGGGATTTACTCATCAAAGAAGCAGGATGATATGTTATGGCCAGATATGACAATATGGTTCATTGTTGCATATGATATATGGAACTTCACATATACATATAACAACCTTCCAACACATACTTGGTATTGTGGTGTTGCATTACTTCTTGCTCCTACATTTGCTAATGCGTTATGGAACAAGGGTGGCTGGATTCAGAACCGTGCTAATACACTTGCAATATGGTGTATGTTCGCACAGGTATTTCCATTATTCCAGGTTGACGGAATATTTGCTACACTTCCAGTCCTTTACAAGTACACAGGAGCTAAGTCAGGAATGGAACTTACACATTATACATTAGAGCAGATGAATGCCGCAGGTGCATATCCAGTTGCTCAGGGTGTAATGGCTATTCTTGCAGTAGTAGCTAACGTAATCTGTATCTCAGTTATCATTAAGAGAGCTATTGAACAGAAGAAGAATCCATACAAGAACGAAATCTTTGCAGGAACTAGAGATTTTGAACAGGCTATGGATAGAGCATAATATATGCGGGTTAATATATCAGTATTGTGATAATTATATATAGATATTGATATATATGGATACATTAAGTATCAAAAGATAAAACAACAAAATACAATGATTATATGAAGATAAGAATACCTTTCTGTTGCAGGGACAATCCTTAACAACAGAAAGGTATTTTTGCATTATAATTATTGCCGTAGTTATATAGTAAGTTGCTAAAGAATACTTTGCTGTGCTATACTAATAATATTAATATGCACCTTTGATGGGTGTAGGAATGGAGGCACATTATGATTAAAAAGATTAGGGGAATTAAAATCGAACTTATAATTATATCAATAGCGTTATTTGTGTTAGGTCTTTTCCTTACAATATTTCCTGAGGTATCACAGATTATCATATGCAGGGCAGTAGGAATTGCATTATGCGTATGGGGAGTGTTAAGGCTTATGACATATTTCAGAATGTCAAGGGAAGATGTATTCGTATCATTCGGACTTGTACAGGGTATATCATTACTTGCATTTGGAATATTCTTTGTTATGAGACCAGAAGCTATTGCAGTATTTTTTGGAACAGCTATTGCCATAATAATTATTATTGACGGTATATTAAAGCTTCAGTATGCAATAGAATTCTATCATATGGAAGCACAGCGCTGGTGGATAGAGGCAATTGTTGCAGCATTAATGGTTGTTATGGGTGTTGTTGCATTATTTAACCCATTTGGTTCATCAACTGTACTTATGATGTTTGTTGGAATTGTGCTTATGGTTGAGGGCCTGAGTGACCTTATATCTATTATAAGAATATCTTCGTTTATTAAGAATTTAAGAGGATAGTGTATTGTCGGGAGGCGGAATAGAATTTGTCTCTGGCATAATTAAGATTAATACAATTATTGAAGTGGTAATCGTAACTGCTGTTATTAATGAATTATTATAATGAAATTATATTGCTGTGGCGGCAGCCAGGCCTTATAAATGTAAAAATATGGAGGAAATAATTAAAATGTCGGATAAAGTAATATACGCAGCTATACTTGGAGCAGGAACAGTAGGACTTGGAACATACAAATTATGTGAGGCTATGAGTGATGAGATAAAGCATAAGACAGGAGCAACACTTGTTATTAAGAAGGTTCTTGTAAGAAATTTATCTAAGAAAAGAGAAGGTATTCCAGATGAAATTCTTACAGATAAGTGGGAAGATATAATTAATGACAAGGATATCAGCATTGTTGTTGAGCTTATGGGTGGAATTCATCCAGCTAAGGATTATGTTCTTGAGGCGCTTAAGGCTGGCAGGCAGGTTGTTACAGCTAATAAGGATCTTATTGCTGAGTATGGAGAGGAAGTTGGCAATGCGGCTAATAAAGCAGGAGCAGACCTTCAGTTTGAGGCGGCTGTAGCTGGTGCAATACCAATTATCAGACCATTAAAGCAGAGTATGACTGGTAACCATATCACAGAGATTATGGGTATTGTTAATGGTACGACTAATTATATTCTTACTAAGATGACAGAGAGTGGAATGGACTACAAGGAAGCTTTGGCAAAGGCTACAGAGTTAGGTTATGCAGAAGCAGACCCGACAGCAGATGTGGAAGGATACGATGCAGGAAGAAAGATAGCTATTATGGCTTCTATTGCATTTAACTCAAGAGTAACATTTGCTGATGTATACACAGAAGGTATTACTAAGATTTCCGCAGATGATATTAAGTATGCCAAGGAATTTGGCTATGTAATCAAGCTTTTAGGTGTTGCCAAGAATACAGAGGACGGAATTGAAGTAAAGGTTCACCCAATGCTCATACCTAATAATCATCCTCTTGCAAATGTTAATGATGCTTTTAATGCTGTATTTGTACACGGTAAGGCTATGGATGATGCAATGTTTATGGGACGAGGTGCAGGACAGATGCCGACTGCCAGTGCAGTTGTAGGTGATATAATTGATGTATGCAGAAATATAGTACACGATTCCTGCGGAAGAATTGGCTGTTGCTGTTATAAGAATCTTGAAGTGAAGGATATAACAGATACTAAGAGCAAATTCTTCTTAAGACTTGAAGTTGCAGACAAGCAGGGCGTTCTTGCCAATATTGCAAGCGTTCTTGGTAACAGCGGTGTAAGCATAGCACAGGTAGTTCAGAAGAGCGGCAAAGACGGAGTTGCTGAACTTGTTATTATAACAGCAGAAGTTCTTGAGAAGAACTTTAATGATGCTATGGCTGTATTTAAGGGACTTTCAGCAGTTAAGAATATAGCTGGTGTTATAAGAGTGTATTAAGATTAACAGAAAGGCAGTTGATAATGGCGGCTAAATATTATGCAGTAAGAAAAGGCAGAAATACTGTTGAGAAAAAATCTACAGCACCCGCTCTGCAGAAAGGTTTGAACTCCCTGCAGAAGAAAGCTACAGACGTATCTTCTCCCCAGAAGAGAGGCGTCTGCACCGCCGTGAGAACC
>ENA-OPVL01001062-OPVL01001062.1-human-gut-metagenome-genome-assembly--contig:-NODE-1062-length-17563-cov-3.479210_pt1 | contig 17563 bp, 11 predicted proteins | sample MGYA00241496_ERZ501984 | MGnify/ENA primary metagenome ERZ501984 (study PRJEB25962, sample SAMEA2042986) | human gut metagenome | biome: human gut; feature: human-associated habitat; material: faeces... | reverse complement strand
ACACCCCACTTGTTAGATAGTATATCATACTGTCTAACAAATGGGGTGCAGTTCATTCCCGATGACTTTTTTAAGTTTCTGTGATAATCGCGCGATTCCCCTTGCGATTTATTTCCCGTCATAATAAAATGAAACGCGACTGAAGAAAAAGGAGGCGGCGCACATGCTTCGCATCGACAATCTGAAGCTCCCCGTGGGAGCAAAGGAAGATAAGCTGCGCGCGGCCTGCGCGCACGCGCTGCGCGTGAGCGAGGAGGCGCTTGTTTCCGTTCATCTCCTGCGCCGCTCCATCGACGCGCGCGAGGGCGTGAAGCTCGTCTGCTCTGCCGCGGTCGAGGTCAAAAACGAATCCGGCGTTTTACGGCGCTGCAAGAATAAGAATGTGCAGCCCTACGCGCCGAAGAAATATACGCCGCCCGCGCCTGTTTCAGCGCCGGAGGTCTCCCCTGTCGTTATCGGCGCGGGGCCCGCGGGCCTTTTCTGCGCGCTGCTGCTGGCCCGCTGCGGCGCAAGACCTATCTTATTAGAGCGCGGGCGCGCGGTCGAGCAGCGAAAGCGCGATGTCGAGCACTTCTGGCGCACGGGCGAGCTTGATCTGACCTCGAACGTGCAATTTGGCGAAGGCGGCGCGGGCGCATTTTCCGACGGCAAGCTCAACACCGGCACAAAGGACCTGCGCCACGGCTATATTTTAGAGGAGTTCGTCCGCTTCGGCGCGAGCGAGGATATTTTAGTCGACGCCAAGCCTCATGTCGGCACCGACAAATTATATGTGGTGCTGCAAAATCTCCGCCGCGAGATCATCGACCGCGGCGGCGAAGTTCGGTTTTCCCACAAGGTTGTGGATATCGAGCAGAACAGCGGCAGCGTCACGGCGCTGCGCGTGAGCGCCCCCGAGGGGGAGTACACGCTGCCCGCAAAGCACGTCGTGCTCGCGCCCGGCCACAGCGCGCGCGATACGTTCGAAATGCTGCAAAAGCGCGGCGTGCCGATGGAGCCCAAGCCCTTTGCCGTCGGCGTGCGCATCGAGCACCGCCAGCGCGACATGGACTTAGCGCAATATAAGGAGGCGGCGGGCCGCTACGGCCTCCCACCCACGTCGTACAAGCTCTCCTGCCACACGGAAAAGGGGCGCGGCGTGTTCTCGTTCTGCGTCTGCCCCGGCGGCGAGGTCGTCGCCGCCGCGTCGGAGGAAAAGCGCGTCGTGACAAACGGCATGAGCGAATTTGCGCGCGACGGCGAGAACATCAACGGCGGACTTTTGGTCTCCGTTACGCCGGAGGATTTCCCGTCCGGCGATACCCTCGCGGGCGTCCAGTTCCAGCGCGAGCTGGAGGACGCGGCCTATCGCCTTGGCGGCGGGAATTACGCCGCCCCCGCCCAGCGGGTCGAAGATTTTCTCGCCCACCGTCCGTCAACGGGAGCGGGAAAGGTCGTGCCGACCTATCTTCCCTCCGTCCGCTGGTGCGACCTGCACGGCTGTCTCCCGCCCTTTGTGTGCGAGGCGCTCGAGGAGGGCCTTCCGATGCTGGGGCGGAAATTAAGGGGCTTCGATGCGCCCGACGCCGTTTTGACGGCGGTGGAGACGCGCTCTTCGTCGCCTGTGCGCATCGTGCGCGACAACTTGAGTTTTCAATCCGCCCTGCGCGGTCTATATCCCTGCGGCGAGGGCGCGGGCTACGCCGGCGGCATCATGAGTGCCGCGGCCGACGGCCTGCGCGTCGCAGAAATGATTTTGGAGGAATTGAACCATGAATGAAAAAATCGGTGTCATCATCGACTTCCTGACTCCGGCATACGAAAAGACGCTGCGCGACACCGCCGCACGCTGCGGCTACGACATCGTCTTCTTCCCCTCGTCCAGGGCGGCGGAGGGCAATGTGGACGACTGCACGATCCTCTACGGCCATCCGTCCCAGCGCGTTATCGCGGGCGCACGCAATCTCAAGTGGTACGCGAGCTGCTGGGCGGGCGTGGACCGCTTCTGCCGCGACGACCTGTATCAGAATCCCGACTGCCTGCTGACAAACGCCTCGGGTGCTTACGGCACGACCATTGCCGAGCATTCCGTTATGGTCTCGCTGATGCTGCTGCGCCGCCAGATGGAGTACACCGAGATCATCCGCGAGGGCGGCTGGCGCGTGCTCCCGGGCGGCATCCACTCGCTCCACGGCGCGCGCGTCACGTGCCTCGGCACGGGCGACATCGGCACGGAATTTGCCCGCCGCGTGCGCGCGTTCCATCCCGCGAGCCTGACCGGCGTCAGCCGCAGCGGCCGCGCGAACGCGGACTTTGACGCCGTCCACCCCGTCACGGAGCTCGATCAGCTCCTGCCGGAGACCGATCTTCTCTTCATGTCTCTCCCCTCGGTGAGCGACACGGTGAACATCCTGAACGCAGACCGCATGGCGTTGCTCCCGAAAGGCGCTTATGTCGTCAACGTCGGCCGCGGCACGGCCATTGATCAGGACGCGCTGATCAAAGCGCTGGATTCCGACCACCTCGCCGGTGCGGCGCTCGATGTCGTCGTGCCCGAACCGCTGCCTGCGGATCATCCGCTGCGCAAGGCCAAGAACCTCCTGCTCACGCCGCACGTCGCGGGCAACATGACGCTCGGCTACACCTGCGAGCGCAACGTGCAGCTCTTCTGCGAAAATCTGGAAAATTACGCCGCGGGCCGTCCGATGCATCACCTCGTCGACCGCAGAAAGGGCTATTAAACCGCGTCGCGTTCCGCCGCTTTGCGGTGGGCGCAGCACATAAAAAGGCAGCAATATGAAAAATTCCCGCATCAAAAACGGTATCATGCGCATTGTGCAGGGTATCATCATCGGCGCGGGCGCGATTTTGCCGGGCATCTCCGGCGGCGTGCTCGCAGTCGTATTCGGCATCTACCGCCCCGCGATGGAGCTGCTCACGCACCCCGGGCGCGCGCTTCAACGCTACTGGCGGATGCTGCTCGCCGTCGGCATCGGCTGGGCGATCGGCTTTTTGGGCGGCGGCAGCGTGATCCTTGCGCTGTTTCACCAGTCGGAAATCGTCGCCACGTGCCTCTTCATCGGGCTTATCCTCGGCACGCTGCCCGACCTCTGGCACGAGGCGGGTACGCAGGGGCGCGGCAACGGTTCGTACATCTCGCTGATCGTCAGCTTCCTCGCCCTGTTCGGCGCGCTGATGGCCGTCAAGTTTAGCTCGTTTTCCGAGATGCCTGCAAACTTCTGGGGCTTTCTCTTCTGCGGCGTGCTGTGGGGCTTCAGCTTCATCATCCCGGGGATGACGTCGTCGTCCATCCTGATGGCGGTCGGCCTTCTCACGCCGCTGATCGACGGCATTGCGCAGCTTGATTTCACCGTGCTCGTCCCATGGGGGCTTGGCATGGTCGGCGTGATGGCGCTCTTTGCCCGTATCGTGAGCAGGCTCTTCGACACGCACTACTCGATCGCTTGTCACGCCGTCATCGGCATCGTGCTTGCCTCCACGCTCATCATCATTCCGACGGACTTTGCCTCGACAGCGGAGATGGTCTGGAGCGTCGCGTGCGCCATCCTCGGCGCGGTGCTCGCGTATTTTGGCAGCAAGCTCCAGCCGCAGGAAGACGCGGAGATTGAGGCGAAATAAAAGCAGATACAAAAAGCTGACGGTCAAAAGATCGTCAGCTTTTTACGGTATCATCATTTGTGAGCGCTTCGCTTTTGAGCTTGCGCTTGTAGTGGTACATCATCCGGTCGACGCGTTTGATCGCATCCTCTACGCTGCCGAGCACCGGATTAAAGCACGCATAGCCGACCGACACGTGCGGCAGGTGCTCGTTTTTCACTCGCCGTGCCGTCAGCTCGCGCAGGAATTCCGAAAGATACTTTTCCGCCGCCGTGTCGGAGATTTGCGCGATGACGCAGAATTCGTCGCCGCCGATGCGGTAGCAGTAGCCGACCTTGGAGAACACGGCGTAGATCGTGCTGCCGACCTCGGCAAGCACCGCGTCACCCACGCCATGGCCAAAGGTGTCGTTGACGGACTTGAACTCGTCCACGTCGAAATAGTAGATGACTGCGTGCCCGCGCAACGAGGCGAGACGGCTCTCATAGCTGCGGCGGTTCAGAAGACGAGTCAGCGTGTCGATTTTCTGCGTGAGCTCGGAATACAGGATGTAAACCATCAGAACATCGACCGCTGAGCACGCCCACATGATGTGCACTCCGGCACCATACTGGAGGAACAGCCCACAGAAGAAAAAGACCGGCAGGATGATAATGAACTGCGCCCGATACAGGCCATAATGGTGCGAACTCTCGCTCAGCAGCTGACCAATGAACAGCAGAACGCCGCTGGCATAGGCCAGCACGTAGACCCAGTAAAACGTTTCGTGATGATAAACGTTTTGTGCGTCGACCGAGAAGATGAAGCCGAAGAAAGCCGACAGCACCTCGAGCCCCGCGTGGACGCCGATGAGGGTATAAATGAGCTTTTTATGCTTGAGCGGCGTCATCAGGTCGCTGCAGAGCACCGTGATGATCGGTGCTGTGGACAGCTCGATGGTCTTGACAAGGATGTGCAGCGTCCGCAGCGACGGGTCGGCTCCGTTCATCCAAACGCCGAACCATTCCGATACCATGCATGCGATCACCAGTACGGAGATCGTGTAAACCGTCTGCTTTTTGTCATGCTCCATCAGATCATTGCCGCTCACGAGCATGTCCATGATAATCATAATAAAGACCGAAAGGAAGATGGTAGCCGAGTAGAAATCCGACATGGCGAGAACCTTCCTTTCTGATAGTTATATTCTTACTATATCACAGTTGAGAAAAACTGCAACTAAAAAACGTCGAATCCTGTCGTTTTTCCAAAAATCACACAGAATCTTCCAACAATTCGCTGTACTGCGCAAGGCTCTGCGTGGCGAGTTGCTGCATCGTCGACCAGTCCGCCGCGCCCGCACTTCCCTGCACCGCCACGGTGCGAAAACCTGCGTCCTTCGCGTTTTGGATGGCGGAAAGCGAGCCGGAAAAGACGATCGTATCGTCCTTTTGCGAGTGCAGGCGCTTCATCGCGCGCTCGAACATCGTGCCGCTGTCCGCCTTGCAGAGCGCGACGGATTCTGTCAGCACGAAGCGGAAATAAGAGTGAAGCCCCGCCTTTTCGAGCGCTTTTTGCGCGTCCTCCGCGCTGAGCGCCGTCACCGCGCCGAGCCACACGCCCTCCATCTTAAAAAGTGAAAGCGCCTTGTCGAGTCCCTCGCGCGCCGCGCCGTCGGGGGTGAAGAGGGTATCGTCCAGTGTAAAGATTGCGCTTTGCAGCCGCATATTCGGTTCCTCCTGCGTTTGAATGATGATTGCCACTTATTATAATGCGCCCCGCCGTCATTTGCAATCGCGACGAAGAAGAATATCCTATGCAGCACGGTTCTGTATAAATTTGCGAATACATTCACAAAAGGATCTGAAAGACGGGGGCTTGACGCACTGCTTTGTGAAAAATGATGAACAAAAATACAGATTCAACGCTGAAATTTGGCGTGATTAGGTATGAATATTCTCTTGACTATGTATTTTTATTGAGTTACACTAAACTCATCAACTTTCCGCCGCTGTGTGTGGCGGCATAAGACCACTCTGGAGGACGAAAACCATGAAACATTATCCAAACTCTGTCAGCAAAGCGCTCGCGCTGCTGATGGCCCTGGTAATGACGCTCTCGCTCGCGGTCACGTCCGCGTTTGCCGTCAGCTACCAGGACATGAACCCCAAGGACGATGCGCTGCTGGGAACGAAATTCCCGGTCGACGCGACCATCACCCTTGTCACCGATGAAAACGGCAAGGACGTGTCCCTCTCCATCCCCGTGTCGGGCATGACGAAGGATGCGCTCGCCGCGGCCGTCAGCGCCGGTACCGTTTCGCTCTCGCTCGAGCGCGACGATTCCCGCCCCTACGTCAACGAGGAGCTGTTCCCCTACGCTTACGCGGGCGGCCCTCTGAATGACTGGATGACCGAGGGCGACGAGCACCAGTTCACGGACATCAAGCTCTCCGCAAGCGAGAAAAACGGCAAGACCGTCCTCGACGTGAGCTTCCACGTGAATAACTACTTCTACTCCACCAACCGCAGAACCGGCGTGACCAGCGTCGACTACAGCGTGCCCCATGTGAACGGCGGCTACTACATCGACCTTTGCGGCTACTTTGACCTGACGGCCAAAAACAGCGGCAAGGCGATCGGCTCCGCACCTGTCAAGGTTGCGCCGTATGAGAACTTCAACACCATGTGGGAGATCTACAAGGAGCTCGATACGATCGTGGCGAACGGCACAAAGAACGGCCTCTATGTGGAAAGATTCTCCATGGGCCAGTCCACCGCGGGTCGTGATATGCCCTATCTGATCGTGGCTGACAGCAAGGCGAGCGTGAGCAAGTGGCTCGCCCTGACCGAGCAGGCCGAGACCGATCCCGACGCCGTGCTCGCCCAGATCAAGTCCGGCGCGCTCGACGAGATCCGCGTGCCCGTGATGTATTCCAACATCCACTCCAACGAGGTCGCCGCCACCGACGGCGTGCTCGACTTCGCCAAGATGATCACGAGCGAAAAGACCATCGACTACAAGATGCTCACCGGCTTCACCGCCGCGGGCGAAAAAGAGCTCAAGGAAGAGATGGGTCCTGTCGGCGCGGAGGGCAGCGTCGCCATCCCCGACCTCGTCAAGGATACGGCCAGCTACCTCGGCTACCTGACCGCTGACAACAACGGCAAGTCCGGCAAGGTCGACCTTGAAAAGTATTATACCGTGAAGAGCAACACTGTGAACGTCAAGGACGAGCTGCTGTCCGACGTGTTCTTCATCCTCGTTCCCGAGGAGAATGTCGACGGCCGTACTTACCTGACGAGACATTCCACCAATGGCTATGACCTCAACCGCGACAACTCCTTCCAGACCACGAGCGAGACGGCCAATATGCAGCAGCTGATCGGCACGTTCAACCCCATGTCGCTTGCCGAGTTCCACGGCCGTGTGCAGGCATTCCAGTGCGAGCCCTGCGATCCCCCGCACGAGCCGAACTTTGAATACGACCTGCTCGCCGATCACCTCATCACCGGCGGCGAGGCGCTGGGCATCGCGGCGGTCGCCAACAACGATGGCTACAACAGCTATGTCATCCCTCAGCGCGATTACCTGAGCTACACCGGCAGCGGCACCGAGACTTACTGGGAAGACCCGTGGGACGATATGTCCACGAGCTACACCCCCCAGTTCGCCATGCTCCAGGGCACCGTTGCCTACACCGTTGAGCTGCCCGCCTACAGCGACGATACCGCGCAGGCCGCCTGCTACGGCATCCTCGGCAACGCCGCTTATGTTGCCGCGGAGAAGCTTTCCTATCTCGAATCCCAGGTCACCATCTTCCAGCGCGGCGTGAAGAACTTTAACTCCGATGCCTTCGAGCTGGTCGGCCAGTGGCTGTGCGACCAGAACGACGTCGAGGGCGCGGAGATGGATCTCTTCCGTCCCGAGTACAAGGGCACGGGCCAGAACGGCAACTTCTATCCCGAGTGCTACATCATCCCGCTCGACGGCAAGAACCAGACCAACCTTCAGGCCGCGGCCGACATGATGGAGTGGCTCACGAGAAACGACGTCAAGGTCAACGTGACTGAAAAGGAATTCACCTATGACGGCGTTACCTACCCCGCCGGTACGATGATCGTCTCGATGTATCAGGCCAAGCGTTCTGTCGCCAACGGCGCGCTGTATGACGGCACGCTCATCAACGGCTGGACGATCCTCTACTCCGAGGGCATCACCTCGTTCAATGAAACGCGCGGCTTCGACATGGTCACCGTGGCCGAGCCCGCCGCCTACAAGAGCATCTCCGCCGTCTGCGGCGACGCGATGGATCACGACGACGCGCTCGCTTACACCAAGGCGCTGACCTCCTACTTCACAGGTGACAAGAACAAAGACGTCATCCTCTCCAATGCCTCCGAAGACTCCACCGCTGCCGTCAACGAACTTCTCAAGGCCGGCAAAACCGTCGGCATGGTCACGAGCGGCGACCACATGGGCGATTTCATCTGCTCCTACGCCGACTATCAGACCGTCGCGGGCAAGTATCTGCTCTCTGCCGCGGGCGTCGACAAGACGAGCGTGAAGGCGAAGATCATCACCAAGTCTCCCACCGTCTATGTCCCCGGCACGCCTGCTGAAAGCGAGAAGGGATTTGTCTACACCCCGCAGATCAGCCAGAGCGCCGGCTGGAACTATGATACCGCCGCGATGAACCTCATGGGCTTCACCACGACCTCCGACGTGACCAAGGCGGATGCCGCTGCGGGCGCTTCGAAGCTGGATTCTGCCGCAAAGACCGCCGTGAAGAACGGCCTGCCGTACATCGGTTACAGCTATTCCGCAGCGTCTACCGCCTCCGACCTCATCGCCGGTGTGGAATACACCGAGTTGGACGGCGCAATGGACTGCCTGACCCCCGTTGTCTATCCCAACAAGACCCTTGTGAACGCGAGCTACATTGCTGACGGCGACGATATCCTCTACGCCTACGGCCTCGGCTACTTCTTTAAGGTCCCCGCCTCCGCGACGGTCCTCGTCAAGAGCGACAAGACCAAAACGCCCACCGAGGGCTTCATCCCCACGAACACTGCCGAGCGCGCCGCGGGCTTCAAGGCCTACATGAACGGCGGCGTGCAGGGCTTTGCCTACAAGGAAAACGGCATGAACGTTGTCCTCTTTGCAAACTCCCTGACCAACAAGGTCCACCAGAGAGACGAGTATGCGTACCTCAGCAACTTCCTCTTCTCCTCTGTCCTGAGCGACAAGAACTATGACGGCTCCGCGTCGCTTCCCTTTACCGATGTCGCCGACGACGCCTACTATGCCGACGCCGTCCAGTGGGCCGTTGCGAAGAACATCACCTCCGGCGCGACCGCCACGACCTTTGCGCCGAACGCGAGCTGCACGCGCGGCCAGATGGTCACCTTCCTGTGGAGAGCCAACGGCAGCCCCGAGCCGAAGTCCACGGCCACGTCCTTCACCGACGTGAAGAGCGGCGCGTATTACGAAAAGGCCGTTGCGTGGGCGGTGGAAAACAACGTGACCACCGGCACGAGCAGCACGACCTTCTCCCCGGATGCTTCCGTCACGCGCGCACAGGCCGTCACCTTCCAGTGGAGAGCGGCCGGCGCACCGGCGGCTGAGGGCACGAACGCCTTTGCCGATGTGAGCGCGAGCGCCTTCTACGCCCCCGCCGTGCAGTGGGCCGTCAACGCGGGCGTGACCACCGGCACGAGCGACACCACCTTCTCCCCGAACAGCAACTGCCTGCGTGCGCAGATCGTTTCCTTCCTCTACCGCGCAGCGAGTGCCAAGTAAGCAACCACTATCTGATGAAAAAAGAGGGAACGGTTTTTCCGTTCCCTCTTTTTGCTTTTTTCCGAGAAAGACACGAGGTCTTTCTTTTGCCGAAAACAAGAAAAACCTCACTTCCGAAGAAGTGAGGTTTTGGTGGAGACTGCTGGACTCGAACCAGTGACCTCCTGCGTGTGAAGCAGGCGCTCTAACCAGCTGAGCTAAGCCTCCAAGTTGGTGACCCGTACGGGATTCGAACCCATGTTACAGCCGTGAAAGGGCCGTGTCTTAACCACTTGACCAACGGGCCATATGAGACACGGGATGCTTTCGCATCCCGTGCTACATGGTAGCGGCACCTGGATTTGAACCGGGGACACTGCGGGTATGAACCGCATGCTCTAGCCAGCTGAGCTATGCCGCCAAATATTCCTGCTCGACAGGACAGAAGCTACTATACCAAATAAGGAGGCCTTTTGTCAATAGTTTGTCCAAAAATTTTTGCGATTTTCCGGAATCGGGGAGAGGACCGCGCCCTCTCCCCCGCTTTTCATCGGCGAACGACGTTTTTCCCCTCCGACCAGACGGAGACGATGTTGTGCCGGTGCATCATGTAGATCGCGCGCTCGAAGCGCTCGCGCACCGAGAGCGGATGCGCGGCCTCGGTAAAGTCGGAGTCGTCGACAACGATGGCGTGGAGCTTGTCGCCGGGAACAAAGCCGCCGTGCCCGCCGAAATACTCGTGTCCTGCGCTGGAGCCGAGGTAGTAGCCCTCCTCGACGGTCAGAAATTCGTCCTTCCCGTCGGTCTGCATGTGGCGGAACTTCGACGCGCGGATGGACATGGTGATGACCTTGTTCATCGCCAGCAGCGCGCCGCCCGCGATATCCGACCCGAGCGTGACGAGGTTGCCCTCGCGCAGCAGCGTCCGCACGGGCGCGACGCCCGAGCAGATGTTGATGTTCGACCCCGCGCAGTGCGCCGTGACGACGCCATGCTCGCGCATGGCCTCGCGCTCGCGCTCGTCGGAGTGGACGCAGTGCGCCATGACGGTATGGTTCTTCCACAGCCCCGCGCGGTCGTAGCTCTCCCAATATTGCGCGCAGTCGGGGCAGAGCTCCCTGACCCACGCGATCTCACCCTTATTTTCAGACAGGTGCGATTGGACGTACAGCCCGCGCTCCGCGGCGAGCGTGCCGAGCCAGCTCATCAGCTCGTCGGTGCACGATGGGGTGAAGCGCGGCGTCAGGATGGGCTTGACGGTCTGGAAGCGCCCGCACGCGTCCAGCCAGCGCAGCGTTTCGCGCTTGGACTGCTCGGTCGTCTCCTGAAGCTCGGGGCTGCCGTTGCGGTCCATGTTGACCTTGCCGACATAGCCCGTGACGCCCGCCTTTTCGAGCTCTTCCATCAAAATGAGCGTCGCGTCCGTGTGGAGGGAGGAAAACATGCAAACGCGCGTCGTGCCGCTCGTGATGAGGTCGCTCGCGAGCTTTTTGTAAATGCGGCGGGCGTAGTCGCTGTCTTCAAAGCGCGCCTCGGTCTTGAACGTGTAGGTGTTGAGCCAGTCGATCAGCGGCAGGTCCATGCCCATGCCGAGCATGGGGTACTGCGGCGCGTGCAGGTGCATGTCGACAAAAGACGGCATGATGAGGCTATCACCGTAGTCGATGACTTCCGCGTCGGCGTTCTGCGGCACGGCCTTTTCAACGCTTTGGATGCTGCCGTCGTCATGCAGGACGAGGCAGCCGTGCTCGACGATCTCGAGCTTGCCGAGCGCCGGTGCGGAAACGAGATTGCCCTTGAGGATCTTCATATCAGTCACTCCTGTTTTAGCTTTGTGCAAAAGAAAAAGCGCCCCGCCCGGGGACTTCTCCCCCGGCTGAGCACCCATAGCAGAGCCTTTCGGCGGCTCCGTAGAAACTTTCGCGCCATGTAAGCGAAACTATATGAGTTTTTCTCCGCTGCCATCACCATACCACGCGAAAGCGAAAATTGCAAGCGAAAAGCGGCGGGCGCGCTATGTCATATCGGCGCAAGTGCGCACATAGGATTGTCCCAAGAGGTGAATCACGATGCAAAAGAAACGGACAGGACGGATGCTGTGTTCGCTCGCGCTCTCGGCGGTGACGCTCTGGGGCGTGAGCGTCACGGCGCCGGCGAAGGACGCGCGCGATGCGCTCCGCTCGCTCAAGGACGAGACGCTGGGCGTGATGCTGCTGAGATATGAGCGCGGCGACGGCGGGGAGGACTTTCTCAGCCTGCGAACGTCGCTCGCGCTGCACGCGACGCCGCTTCTGCGCGAGGGCGAGGAGAACATCGCGCAGGCATGGTCGGCAGAGCTTGAGCAAAAGCCCGATGACAGCGCGGATGAAACGGGCGACGCGCAGGACAGCGAGGGCACGGTGCTCACGCAGGAGGAGACGCCGGACGAGATCGCCGTGACGGAAAACGGCTCGCCGGCCCGCACGCTCAAGGCGTCCGACCCCTCGGGCTATACGGTATTCGGCAATGTGTACATCAACAACGGCTCGGATGCCGCGCTCGACGCCTCGATGCTTGCAGGCGATTATGCAGCAAAGCTCGGTGCGGAGGGGCCGCAGGTGCTCATCATCCACACCCATGGCTCGGAGAGCTACACCATGCCGCCGGGGCAGGAATACGACGTGTCCGACACGTTCCGCACGCTGGACACGAACTGCAACATGATCCGCATCGGCGACGAAATGGCGCAGGTGCTGACCGACGCGGGCATCAGCGTCGTGCACGACCGCTCGCTCTACGACTATCCGAGCTATTCGGGCGCGTACAACCGCTCGCTCGCGTCGATCGAGAGCTATCTGCAAAAGTACCCCTCGATCTCGTTCGTGCTCGATGTGCACCGCGACGCGGTGCAGGACGCGAACGGCCAGCAGTTCAAGCTGCTGTGCGGCGAAGATAAAAACGCCGCACAGCTCGAATTCGTCATCGGGTCGAACGGCGGAGGCCTGAGTCACGATCTCTGGCGCGAGAACTTAAAGCTCGCCTGCGCCGTGCAGGAAACGCTGTACAAAGACTATCCGACCCTCATGCGCCCCGTCACCGTGCGCAACTCCCGCTACAACCAGCACATGACGACGGGCTCGCTTCTCGTCGAGGTCGGCACGGCGGGCAATTCGCTCGAAGAAGCCGTCAACGCCGCGCGGCTTTTTGCTGCGGGCTTTGCCAAAACGATACAAAACGGGACGTAACGGCGCTCTCGCCGCCAAAATAGACGGAAAGAGGCAAAAAAAGCACAAATTCTTGTCAAAGTTGCCGTGTTGCATTCTGCACAAAAATCCTGTTAAATGGAAGTTACCATTTCAATCGAAAAATTTCGTCAGAAATTATTTTTTCAGGAGGGGTAATTCCATGGAGCTTCTTCAGGAGCGCATCCGCCGCGAGGGCAGAGTCCTGCCCGGCAACATCGTCAAGGTCGACGGTTTCCTCAACCACCGCGTCGACACCCGTCTGCTCGAGGACATTGCGGACGAGTTCGCCAAGTATTTCGACACCAGCAAGATCACCGTCGTTCTGACGGCGGAGGCCAGCGGCATCGCGCTTGCGACCATCTGCGCGCAGAAGTACGGCGTCCCCATGCTCTTCGCCAAGAAGGCCAAGAGCGACAACATCGAAAGCGGCCTGTACCAGAGCGAGGTCTTCTCCTACACCTACAAGAAGAGAGTCACGCTGCTCGTCTCCCAGGAGTGGCTGAACGCGGACGACCACGTGCTCATCATCGACGACTTCATGGCCAACGGCTTCGCCGTGCAGGGCCTTGTCGATATCGTCAACGAGGCGGGCGCGAAGCTCGAAGGCATCGGCATCGCCGTGGAAAAGGGCTTCCAGCAGGGCGGCGAGCTGATCCGCAGCAAGGGCATCCAGCTGGAGAGCCTTGCCATCGTGGAATCCATGAACAGCGAGACCGGCGAGATCGTGTTCCGCGAGCAGCCGCATCAGAACTGATCAGAACCCTCTCAGTCAGCCCTCCGGGCTGCCAGCTCCCCCGAAAGGGGGAGCTTTTTGTTTATACGGAAAAGTTTCCCGTTTCGTCAAAAGCTCCTCCCTTGGGGGAACTGGCATCGTCGCAGGCGATGACGGAGAGGGTTTACGCCCCATCCGTACTGTCCCCGTCTGCTGGCAGGGCAGCGGTCTGCTCGGCGGGGACGTCTGCGGCGGCGCGGGGCACGCCTTTGTACACCAGCGTCTGTTCCAACACCTCGGCACACACCGGGGCCGAAAGGCTGCCGCCGGCGGTGGTCCAGCTGTGGGGCTCATCCAGGCAGACCAGACACAGAAACTGCGGGTCGTCGATGGGCGCCACGGCCACAAAGCTGGCAATGCGGGCTTTTTCGTCGGCGCTGTCCAGCTTCTGGCTGGTGCCGCTCTTGCCGCCCACCCGGTAGCCGGAGATCTGCGCGTTGCGTCCGCCGCCGTACAGAACAACGGCTTCCATCATCTCCCGCATGACGGCGGAAGTCTCCGGCTGGATCACCTGCTGTTTGCACACGGGGTCCCGGTGTTCCAGCACCGTGCCGTCCGGGGCCAGAATGTCCGATACGAGGTAGGGCTGCATCAGTTTTCCGCCGTTGACCACTGCGCACACGGCGGCGGCCATTTCCAGATAGGAGATCTTGCTGCTTTGCCCGAAGGCGCAGGAGGCCAGCTCCACCGGCCCCATACGGTCGGCGGTGTAGTACAGGCTCTTTTTCGGCTCGGCGGGCAGGTCGATGCCGGTGGGCTCCCGCAGGCCGAAGGCGGCAAAGTAATCGCAGAAGGCCTCCTTGCCAAGCCGCGCTCCGATCTGGATAAAGCTCTGGTTGCAGGAATTTTCCAGCGCCTGCGTCACGGTCTGGGTCCCGTGGCGCTTGTGGTTGGCGCAGTGGAACCGAGTGCCCGCCACCGAGATGGACTCCCCGCAATAAAAGCTGGAGTTCCGGGTGATGGCTCCGGCGTCCAGCGCGGCCGCGCAGGTGATGAGCTTGAACACGCTGCCCGGTTCGTACAGGTCGCTCACGGCCTTGTTGCGCCACTGGGTCTGCTGGGCCAGCTGCAGGGCGGCCGTCCGCTGCTCCCCAGAGAGGGCATCTACGGCGGCGCGGGCAGCTTCGTCGTAGAGGATGCGCGGCTGGTTGGGGTCGTAGGCCGGGGTGGTGGACATGGCCAGCACGGCCCCGGTGTTCACGTCCAGCACGATGCCCACGGCACGGGCGGCCACATGGTGTTCCTGTACGGCATAATTCAACGCATTTTCGAGATAATGTTGAATGTTGGCGTCGATGGTCAGCCACAGGCTGCTGCCCTCCACCGGGAACTGCTCGGTCTCGTAGCTCTGCTCCAGCGTGTAGCCCCAGGCGTTCACGGCGGTGAGCACCACGCCGTTCTGCCCGGTGAGCTGCTCGTTGTATTCCAGCTCCAGCCCGCTCACTCCGGCGTTGTCCACATTGGTAAAGCCCAGCACCGACGCCAGAAACTCCCCCTGCGGGTACCAGCGCTTGCTGTCCTGATTGATACGGATGCCGGTGATGCTGTTTTCCTCGCAGAAATCCCGCACGGCATCCGCCATGGAACGCTCCACCCGGTAGCGCAGCAGACAGTCGTTGGAGGCGCGGTCCCGGAACTTTTCCAGCAGGGCGGCTTCGTCCAGCTCCAAAATCTGCGCAAGACCGTGGGCGGCCAGCTCCAGTTTGTCGGCAGGCATCTCCCGCGGGCTGGCCCGCAGGGTCCAGCAGCTGCTGTTGGCCGCCAGCAACACGCCGTCGGCACTGTAGATGCGGCCCCGGTCGGCGGGCACCACGGTGTCCCGCAGCTGCTGCCCCAGTGCCCGCCGGGTGTACCAGTCCCCGGCGGCCAGCTGCAGCCAGTAGAGCCGGGCAATAAGCCCTGCAAAGCAGATGCCGCACAAAAGCAGCGCCACCAGCCGGGCACGGGCGCGGAACGCCTGCTCCGGCAGGGTACGCAGGGGTTCGGGCCGGGACATGGAAGCACCTCCTTTTCCGGCTCAGTTTATGCGGGCAGGGCCTGCGGCTATGACTAACAGCCCGGCGGCCTGCGTACAATAGACCAAAAGGACTGCCGGAGGTGATGAGGATGCACAGGGCCGCTGTGCCTGCCCGGGCCCGGCGCGGACTGCTGCGTCCGCTGCCCGCCATGGACCTGCCGTTTCTGATCCTGGTGCTCACGCTGGTGGGCTTTGGGCTGGTAATGCTGTACAGTGCCAGCAGCGCGGTGGCGCTGTACCGGAGGGGCGATGCCTGGGCCTATGTGCGGCCGCAGCTGCTGTATGCGGCCATGGGCATCGGGGCCATGTGGGCGGCCAGCCGGGTGGATTACCACATCTATCACAAACTGGCCTGGCCGCTGCTGGCCCTCTCGCTGGTGCTGCTGGTCGTGGTGCTGTTCATGCCGGAATACAACGGCTGCAAGCGCTGGCTGGTGCTGCCGGGGCTGGGCACTCTGCAGCCCAGCGAGATCGCCAAATTTGCGGTGGTGCTGGTGTTTGCCCACATCATCTCCCTCAACCACAGCCGGATGGAGAGCTTTGCGGTGGGGGTGGTGCCCTTTGCGCTGGTACTGGGCGCGGTGGCGGTGCTCATGCTGCTGGAGCCGCACCTGTCCGGCACGGTGCTGATCCTGGGCATCGGGGCAGTGCTCATGTTCGTGGGCGGCACCGGGCTGCGGTGGTTCGTGCTGGCCGGTGTGGGCGGAGCGGGTGCCATCGGGGCGGCCATCGTCATCATGCCGGATCTGGTGCCTTATGCGGCCAGCCGCCTGAGCTCCTGGCTGGACCCCTTTGCCGACCCGCTGGGCGACGGCCACCAGACCATCCAGAGCCTGTACGCCATCGGCTCAGGCGGTGCCACGGGGCTGGGCCTTGGCAACAGCATCGAAAAGCAGCTCTGGCTGCCGGAGAGCACCAACGACTTTATCTTCAGTGTCGTGTGCGAGGAACTGGGCTTCGTCGGTGCGGTGATCGTCATCGTGCTGTTCGTCCTCTTTCTGGTGCAGGGCTTCTGGATCGCCTTCCATGCCGAAAACCGGTTCTGCACGCTGGTGGGCATCGGCATCATGGCGCAGATCGCCTGGCAGGTGTTCTGCAACATCGCTGTTGTCACCAACACCCTGCCCAACACCGGCATTTCGCTGCCCTTCTTCTCCTCCGGCGGCACCAGTCTGATCCTGCTGCTGGCCGAGATGGGCGTTATGGTCAATATCGGACGCAACGGCGAACGGGCTCGTCTGGAACGGGAGGAAGCCCACGCCGAGCGGGAGCGCCAGCGCAAGGCAAAGACCATTGTGCTGGATACCGCGCGCAGAGCGCAGACAGAACAGTAAGGAGGAACCAAGATGCGTGTACTCATTGCAGCCGGCGGCACTGCCGGCCATATCAACCCGGCTCTGGCCATTGCGGGAGCCATCAAAAAAGCCGACCCCACCACCGAGATCCATTTTGCGGGCCGGAAAGAGGGCATGGAGTACCGTCTGGTCACACAGGCGGGCTATCCCTTCCATCACATCGAGATCACCGGCTTTCAGCGGAAGCTGAGCCTGAACAATATCAAGCGGAATATCATTACCCTGTGGAACCTGGCACTCTCCGGCCCCAAGGCCAAAAAGATGATGAAGGACATCCAGCCAGACTTGGTCATTGGCTGCGGCGGCTATGTGTCCGGCCCGGTGGTGCGCTGCGCCGCCAGACAGGGCATCAAGACCGCCCTGCATGAGCAGAACGCCTTTCCCGGTGTGACCAACAAGCTGCTGGCTCCGGATGTAGACATCGTGTTTGCCGCTGTACCCGCCGCCGTGGAAAAGCTGGGCGCACCCGAAAAGACCATCGTGGTGGGCAATCCCGTCCGGCCTGAGGTGTTCACCCAGGCGAAGAACCGGGAAGCCATCCGTGCCGAACTGGGCGCAGGCGACCGCACCGTGATCCTCTCCTTCGGCGGCAGTCTGGGTGCCCGCCGCGTGAACGAGGTGGTGGCCGACCTCTGCGCATGGGAGCAGAAAAACCACAAGCCCATCCTCCATCTCCATGCCACCGGCCAGTACGGCGTGCAGCTGTTTCAGGATCTGGAAAAGGAAAAGGGCTTTGCCCCCGGCGAGAGCCTTGTGGTGAAGGAATACATCAACAATATGCCGGAACTGCTGGCTGCGGCAGACCTTGTCATCAGCCGCGCCGGTGCGCTGACGCTGG
>ENA-OPVL01001045-OPVL01001045.1-human-gut-metagenome-genome-assembly--contig:-NODE-1045-length-17707-cov-5.259064_pt1 | contig 17707 bp, 15 predicted proteins | sample MGYA00241496_ERZ501984 | MGnify/ENA primary metagenome ERZ501984 (study PRJEB25962, sample SAMEA2042986) | human gut metagenome | biome: human gut; feature: human-associated habitat; material: faeces... | reverse complement strand
CCGCCGCAGCATGTGCGAACACGGGGCGGGCGGGAGCGGCCTCGGTTTTTACGCGATACGGAGAAAACGCGCGTTTCGTTGCTTCGGCATTTTTTCCCGAACTTTTTTCGCCTCTCGAATCGGCTGCATCGCCCAACCCGGCCACAGACTGCGCGGCTTCCGCCTCCAGGTCAAACGGCGCACGCCCGCAGGCGAGCCGGTATATCACGCTCGCCGTCGCATACACATCGATTTTGGGCGATTTGCGCAGTGCATCGATTCCCGCGATATCCTCCGTAAGCATCTCGGGCGGTGCAAAATCGGCCGTCGCCTTGCGAGTAAGAGAACTGACTCTCGTAAACGACGAGCCCTGCATCTCCTCCGGCGTCGACGACCCGAAATCGATAAGGCACACATCGAAAAAGCCTTCCTCAACCTGTTCGGCAAGAGAAAGGCGAGACGTGCGAACCATCACATTGGCGAGCGAGATGTCGCGATGGACAAAGCCACCTTCGAGGAAATCAAGGTGTGCGAGCAGATCAAACACGTCGCGGCCGATTTGAGCAGCCACAAGCGTAGGCATGCGGCCAGCCCCGTCAACCGCAAGGGCGTCGCATACACGCACGAGCGTTTCGCCGCACACCCATTCCATGACGATGGCAGGCGTGCCCGCGACCTCGCCCATCCCATACAAATGAGGAAATCCCTTGAGGCCCGAAACTGCCTTGTGGCACTCGAATTCCTGACGAAACGCGGTTTTCAAACCCGCTTCATACCGTTCGTATTCAGCCTCGCTCGCACGCTCATCGCGCTCGGGTATAACGAGCGTTTTCAGCGCGAACTGCTCGCCAAGCACATTGGTCGCGCGCACGACCGACCCAATGCCACCGCGACGGCGCGTAGATTCGTCAATGAAGAGCGTGCCGAAACGGCGCTTGTACGAATCGAGCGCTTCGCCTTGCATACCGGCAGCTGGTTCGAAGTGCGCAACGCTCACTACCCGAGCGTCGCTGAAAGGGTCACCGCCCCCATCGATCGCAGAATGCCCCAATGGCCGCGAGTCGCGCGGCCCCGAAAGCCAACCACTCATGCCAAGCTCCTCGCCCTATCTTCATGCGCGCGGTAACTCGCATAGGTCGCAGAGATGTCCACAGCGCTCGCCGAGCCCGACTGCTTTGCAATTCCCCACTGATTCACGAGCGCGGCCGACATGGTGCCCAAATCGTTCACCATGTACTGAATCTCGCTCCAAAAATTGCGATAGCGAGAACGCTCGGCCACGGGAATCTTTCTGTTGAGCTCTGCCTTCATGGAGTCAATCGAGTTATCGTAAATAAGCATGTCGGAATACCATTGCGCGGCATCCCCGAAATCGCCCAAGTCGGCATCGTGTTGCAAATGCCCCGAAGACTCGCGCAGGCTACCAGAAAGCTGCACGCATTGATTGAACCGATCAACAAGAAACGCGTGAAACTCATTTTCTTCGGCGGCCGTAAGACCCGACGCCGTCGCACCGCCGCCCGAACCGTTGGAATCTGCGCCGTCCGAATCTTCTGAGCCAGCAGGGCTTCCGCCCGACGGGCCCAATTGGTCAGAGTCGCCCGGCACTCCACCCGAAGAGAGATTGTCCGATGAAGGGTTTTGTGCTTTGACAGATTCAGTCTTCGAGACGGTCGCCTCGGTCGATTGAATCGCGGAAGCGAAAAAACTCGAGAACGTAAGCGCAGAAGAGGCCGAAACGTCGGAAGAGGACTCATTCCCGTCAACGGAAGAAACCTCACTCGAGCCACCGCCGACGAGCGCGCGAATAATGCCCTCAGGCGATGCGGCGTTGCTCTTCTCGGCATAAAAAGACGCATACGAGCTCGGCACGGAAAAGCCAGGGAAGAGCGCCGCATACAACAGCGAACTTGAAAGCAAAATCGCGGATATTATGACCGCCCATGACGCGGCGGCAAAGGCGGTTAAGGAAGTGGAACAGCGTATGTCTGATTTGTCGCTGCTTATCAAGCACACCACCACATACCGACAGTTAAAACCGATTTACGATGAATACCGAAAATCGCCGGACAAGGAAAAGTATCTGCGGGGGCATGAAAGCGAAATTATCCTGTTTGAAGCTGCGGCAAGGGCATTAAAGGAAATGCAGATAAAGAAGCTGCCCGATCTCGCCGCGCTGCGCAAGGAGTATAGAAGCTTAAACGACAGGAAAACCAAATTGTATGAAGATTATCGGCAAGCCAAGAAGCAAATGCAGGAATACGGCGTTGTCAAAAAGAACGTCGATAGTATTCTTTACCCGTCCCAAAGCAGGGCGCGGGAGCAGGAGCGATAAGGCGCAAAACATGGGGTGGCAAGTGGAATGTTAAGGGCTGAAAACGCCTGTGTTTCTGCGGCTTCCAGCGCATGAAAACGACATAGACGATAAAGTATATTCAAACCCGCAAAAACGGCTTTCTAATTGTCCACGCAAGGACAAAAAAAGAACAGGGGCGCGGTGCCGGAAATCGGCAACCGCGCCCCTGTTCTCTATGGGCTATTCCTCGTCGGTCAAGATAAACTCCCTTTCGGAAAACTCGCTGTCCGTCATGGCTTGCAGCTTGTTCACCGCTGCGGCGGCAAGCTGGCGCATATCCTCGTCCATGTAGGGCATGGCGGCAAGGATATTTTCAAGCGTTGTTTCCCGGCTGTCCTCGGCGTAGATCGCAACAATGTTTTCTTCCTCAATGGTAAAGCGGGTATTCATGCTATCAAACCTCCAAATCCTTTTTATGCTCTTTCTGTTTATCTTTCGGCTGCTGCGCCGCCTGTTTCTTGTATTCGTCCAGCTTCTTCAAAATGGACGGTTTTTTCTGCGGCTGTTCCCGTTTCTCGGCTTTTACCGCTTTTGCAAGGTCGGTAACGGAAATCGCTTCCCCCGCCTTTGCCCGCTGCTCAAAATCTGCAACGGTGGGCGTTTGCGGCGTATTGTTGATAAGCCCGTCAAAATTGTTGTCGTTCTGCTCTATGGTGTCCTCGACGTGCTTTAAGGGATTATCCCGCTGCGGCTGCTCGGCGGCTATGGCATAAGCCTGTGTGCCATTCCCCATAATGAGATACTTCCCGTCCTCCGACGCATGGTGAAAACCAAATCCCGCCGCTTCGATCTGTTCACGGCTCATATCGGTAATATGAAAATTGCCCCTCGGCGTTCTAACGGTTTCACCCGTCAAAAGGCTGTCGGGGGTCGCTTCCGGCTGCTGCTTTTCAAGCTGCCCGTCCTTGTAGGAATATCCTTGCGCCGCGATTGCTTCAAGGGTCTTGCCCGTAACGTCGCCATAAATCCGCTTGTCTGCGTCAACCAGCATTTGCAAAGTGTCTTGTACGGTGTCGGACAAGGCTTGCTGCTGTTCGGGCGGCAGCTTGTCAAATACGGGGGTCTGCTGCTCCTGCAAAAACTCCGGCACTTGCTGAAAACCGATACTGTCTACATAGTGGGCGGTGTCCTCGTCGTTCTGATGAAGCACAACAATGTCGGAAACGGAAAGGCTATGCCCCTTAAAGTCGGCGGGGTGGTCGATATTAAACCTTTCCCAAATGTCGCCCAGCGTCATATCCTTTGTAAGCGGTGCAGTATAGACGAGTTCATAATTTACCCGGTCAATGGTAAGTCCAGCCGCTTGCAGACGGTCATAAGGCTCAAAGCGCAAGTCCCTTGTTTCGTCCCCGCGCTTTAACTGATAAATGGAAAAGGTATCGCCCTGCTCCTGCTCGGCTTGCCGCTGCTGCTGCAACTCGGTAAAATGCCCCTCAATCTCGGTAATGAGTTCCTTTGCGGTGGTCTGTATTGTTTCAAGGGACGCTTTTAACTCGGTCATTTCCTTGCCGCTGCTCCAACCAGCCACATAGCCGAAAGAGTAATCGGAAGTATCAAGGCCGAAATGCTGGCAAACCGTATAAGCGACGCTTTCCGCTTCTACCTCGCAGGTATGGCGGTCAACGCGGTTTTGCTGCTCCGGCGGGGCGTTTAAGTCTACGTCGTGCAGCTTCGCATGGGCGATTTCGTGAATGGCGGTCTTTACCGCCTGTAATTCACTCACGCCCTCTTTGATTGCAATACGCTTGTCGGTCAAACTGAAATACCCATTTGCGCCGTTTGTGATCTGCTCAAATGCAATCGGGACGGGGGACGCTTTTTCAAGGGCGGCGAAAAAATCCTCGTACTGCTCCACATCGGCAAGCAGCGGTTTAACGGAAAGGTCGGGAAACTCCTTGCCCTCGGTCTGCGAAATATCAAAGACGGTTATAACCTTAAAGGCGGGGACGGTGATTTCCTTTTCTTCCTTTACCACTTTTCCCTCGCGGTCAAGCATGGGCTTTCTCGTTTCGGGGTCGATTTTATCAACCAGCTTTTTCACCTTGTAGGGCGCGGGGGCAAAGATTTTAATGCCTTTCTCGCCTTTCTTTACATGGCGGTCAAACTCCTTTTCCCATTGACGGAAGCCCATTACCAAATTGCCGCCCTGCATAGCAATTAGGATAGTGTTATTCAAACTATAATCATGGAACTTTGACATAGCGGTTAGAAACTCTTTGTAGCGGTCGCTGTCAAAAATCGCCTGTACGCCCTGTTCCAAACGCGCGGTGATCTCCTTTACCTTTTCGGCGGGCTTTTCGGAAGTAAGGATAATGGGGACGACGGGGCGGGGCTGCTGCGGCTCTGCGGCCTGTGCGTCTGCTTGCTGCGTTTCGGCTGCGTCCATATAGGCTTTGTCCTGTTCGCCGCGCTCCGGCTGCGGGTAACTCATAATGCGGTATTCTTCCGGCACTTCGCGCCCCTCAAACTGCCGTTCCCACTCGTCGCCGCTTTCCACGATATAGCCGTACTCGGTAAACGCGCCTTTTTCCTGCGCGGCAGCGTTCCTGCCAAAAGTAGAAAGGTCAATGCCGCCTTTCCATTCTTCGGGCATTTGTACCATGCCGGATTGATTTAAGTAATAGTCGCCCAAATCGTGGTAGTTATGTACTTCGGGGATATGGACGTAAAAATCCACGTTGTAGGTGAAGTCAATTACCTGTCCAATATTTGCAAGCCCGTTTTTCTGCTGCAAAGCTGCGTTCAGCTTGCCAACCTCGGCGGGGTCAAGCTGTTCGAGCCGCGCCGCAAGAAAATTGAGTTCGTCCACGTCGGCGGCGCATACCATTTCATAAGGCAAGGCAATATGTTTCTCCGGGTCGTCGGAATAGCCGCGAATGGAAAAATCCTGCGGGTTGTCGGCGGTAATGCCGACGTTCCGCATAGCTTCGTGCAACTGCTCCTTTGTGGCGGGCATATCCAACCAATAGCCGCCGGGGTCGCCCGCGTCAAAGCGGCTGCGGTTGCCTATCATAATAGAAAACTGTTCGCTCATGTGTTCACGCTCCTTTTCCTGCCCGGTATTTTCGGGGATAGCTGCCGCCTGTTGCTGCTGCGGGGGTTCTTCGCCCTCTATGGTGTAGTCCGGCATGAGCATACCGTTTACTTTGAAATAGTCGGCGTACTCCTGCGGGATAGGCGGGGAGATTTCCGTAAACAAGCGGTCATACGCTTTGATACGCCCATTCAGATACTTTTCCATAGCTGCCTTGTCGGTGAAAACCTTTCTATCTTGTCCGGCAATCTTCGCTTGGGTTCTGCTTGGGCTGTTGGTGCGCACGCTCCATGTAAGCGTCCATGAATACGGGATAGATTTCTGCGCTTCTTTGTCGTAGCGGGTATTCTCGTAAATGTAGTAATTCATCTGATATACCCGGTTGCTGCGAATATGGCGGTTATGCTCGGTGGTCTGCCACTCGTTAGCGGTGTGCTGGACGTGCGGCGTTCTCACATATTCAAGTGTTTTATCCAGCAAAAGCGTTCTTCCCGCCTGTTCTTCCCATGCGGCGGCGCGTTCTTTAAGGTCGTCAAAAATCGCCTGTTCTGCCGCCGCGCTTTCGCTGCGCATGGAAAGTAGCTGCGCAATCGGCAAGGAAGCATAAGGGGCAATCTCCCTGTCCTTTGCTTCAAAATATATCCGGCGTTCTATCCGCATGGTTTCGGCGGCTTCTAATTTGTCATGGTCGTATGAGGAATACGGCATATTCTTTCATCACGTCCTTTCTCGGTCATATAAGGGTTTGGGACTATCCCAACAAGCAAAATGCCCGCGCTCTCTATGGGAAGCGCGGGCATTTCTCGCAAACGGGTACTCGTTTGCTGTGCTTGCTATGTAGTTGTTTTTATCCGTAAACGCCTGTTTCTCTCGCTTTGGGCTTTCTGTCTGCGGCGTATCTTTGCCGCGCAATCGGGGCAGTATTTCGCCCGGTTGCTGCCCGCCGCAAACGTGCTGCCGCATACCGCGCAACGCTTCAAATCGGTTTCCCCGCTGCGGGTGATCTGTTCGCAAAGCTGCCTGTCGGCGGGTAATACCGCTTCGCGGAAATAGCGGCATAGCAGCGAATAGCTGATACTCTGCACACAAACGCAAGTTTCCCCGTCGTCCAGCAGCAGACAATTCCCGCAATCGTTGTTTGCACAAGCGGCGCGGGTCATTTTCTTTACGGCGCGGTATTGCTTTTCATCAAGCCTTATCATTTTCGGTTCTGCTCGACGCGGAAGTTTACATACTTGCCGCCTGTGTCGGCAAGCAGCACAACTCCGTCAAAGGTCTTTCCCGTCTTGGTCGAGTACATACCTTTGATTTTTACCTTTCCGTCTTTCAAAAGGGCGGCGGCAATCGCCTTTGTGAAAGCCTTTTTGCGCTGCTCAAAAAAGCGGTCATTCTTCCACATCACAAAGCTGCAAGCCCTGTCGGAGCAGTAAAAGTTTTTCTTGCCCTCGTAAACCGCCGCGCCGCAACGGGGGCAAGTGCCGATTGCTTCCCGCTGCGGGGTAAACAGCTTCGCTTTATCCTCGGAAATCGCGGAATAGGTCTTGACAAGCCCCGCTGTCATTTCCTCAATCCCGCGCATGAAGTCGGCGGGGCTGTCGCTGCCCTTTGCAATCCCGGTAAGGCGCGTTTCCCATTCTGCCGTAAGCTGCGGGGACGTAAGGCTGTCGGGCAGAATAGCGACAAGGTTATACCCGTCCTTTGTGGGGATTAGCTTTTTGCCCTTGCGCTCGGCAAAGCCCGCGCTAATGAGTTTTTCAATGATACCCGCCCGCGTCGCGGTGGTGCCTAACCCTTTGCGCTCCGCGTCCTCCGGCGTGTCCTCCTTTCCCGCACTCTCCATAGCCGAAAGTAACGTATCTTCGGTAAATGCCTTTGGGGGCTGCGTGTAACGTTCGGAGATCTCCGCTGCCGGATTGTCAAAGGTCTGCCCCTCGGCAAGCGGGGGTAAAACCGCTTCCGGCTCTGCGTCCTCGTCCTGTTCCCCGGACGCGGCGCGGGATAGTCTTTCAATCTCGCGCCAACCCTCGCAAAGCGTCGTCCTGCCCTTTGCGGTAAAGGTATAGCCGCCGCAAGTGAAAACCGCCGTAACCGCTTCATACTCATAGGGCGCGGCAACGGCGCAAAGCAGTTTTGCGCACACAAGGGTCATTAGCTTTTTCTCACTTTCGGCAAGGGAAGAAAAGCCCGTTTTCACAAACTCCGCTGTCGGCAAAATGGCGTGATGGTCGGTTACTTTGCTGTTGTCGCAAATCCTCGCAAGGTCGGCTTGCAGCTTCACGCCCTGCATAAAGGGGAGAGCAGCGCAAAGGCCGGTGATAAGTTCCTTTGTGCTGCCCTCCATATCGGAAGTGATATATTTGCTGTCGGTGCGGGGATAGGTCAAAAGCCGTTTTTCATAAAGGGCTTGCGCATAGTCAAGGGTCTGTTTCGCCGTAAACCCATACAAACGGTTTGCTTCCCGCTGCAAGGCGGTGAGGTCAAACAGTTTCGGCGGGGCTGCGGTCTTTTTCTCTTTTTTAAGGGAAGTACAAACGGCCTGCGATTTCTCGCAAGCCGCTTTCATCTGCCGCGCCGCCGCTTCGTCGTCCTGCCTTTCGGAAAGGGCGGCAACGCCGCCAACGTCCAGCCGGACGACATGATATTTCTCTTTCTTAAAGCTGCTGATTGCATAGTCGCGGTTTACCAGCATAGCAAGGGTGGGCGTTTGCACTCTGCCGACATTCAATGTTTTATGGTAGAGGATAGAGAAAAGGCGGGTCGCGTTAATGCCAATGAGCCAATCGGCCTTTGCTCTGCAAAGCGCGGATTGATAGAGGTTGTCATAGCCGCGCCCGTCTTTGAGATTTGAAAAGCCCTCGCGGATTGCACTTGCTTCCATGCTGCTAATCCAAAGGCGGGAAAAGGGCTTTTTGCAATTCGCCTGTTCATAGACAAAGCGGAAAATGAGTTCCCCCTCGCGCCCGCTGTCGCAAGCATTGATAATCTCGGTAACGTCGCTGCGGTGCATAAGGTCTTTGAGAATGGAAAACTGCTGCTCCTTGCCGCTGGCAACAATAAACTGCCACTCCTGCGGGACAATGGGAAGATCGTCGTACTTCCATTTACGGAATTGTTCATTGTAGGTCGCCGCGTCTGCAAGGCTAATCAAATGCCCGATACACCACGACACAAGGTAGCCGCCGCCCTCAAAATATCCGCTGCGCTTTTCATTCGCGCCCATAACGGCGGCAATCGCCGCCCCGACGCTCGGTTTTTCTGCAATTACAAGTTTCATAGATTATCGTCCTCCTGCTCGGTCTGTTCGGTTTCGACTACTTCCGTTTCCTCGTCGTCCTCGTCAAAATCAAGGTCGTCAAGGCTGCTGCTGCCTTTCGCCGCGTCCTTTTTGGGCTTCAAAATCTTAAAGTAGTAGAACGCGCCGCCGCCCGCTGCGGCAACAAGCAGCACGACAAGCAGAATACCCATGCCGCCGCCTTTTTCTTCTTCCGGCGGCTGCTCGGTTTCTTCCGGCTCCGGCTCGGCTTCCACACCCGCGCACTCGCTCATGTTGACGCTGCAAACCGGGCAAGCGGTGTTGACGCTTCCGGCAACGCATTTATCGGTGCAGCTACAAACGGGGGCTTCGGTCTGCCCGTCCTCCATAAGGGCGGTTAAATCCGCTTCGTCCACTTGGTTAAGGAAATGGACGGTATTTTCCCCGTCCTCGGCGCGGTCAATGATGATGTAAAAATAGTTGCCACTTTTGGTAACGACGGTGATAAACTGCTTGTCGCCGGACGCTTCACCCGTTATATCGTCCACAAGGGACATATTCCCGTCCGGGGTAAGGGGCTGCGGCTCATAGCCGCCCGTCGTTTCTTCCGGCTCGGTTTCCGGCGCGGGGGTTTCCTCGGTTACGGGGGTAGGCGTGTCGTCGCTTTCATCGCCACCGCCCGCATAAGCGGTAACAGAAAAGCCGCACATGATAACCAGTGCGGCAAGCAATACGGTAAACTTTCGGATTATCTTTTTATTCTTCATTGTCGTTGTCCTCCTGTTCGGCGGGGTAAGTGGCTTCCGGCTGCGGCAAGGTGATTTCGCCGCTGGCGTAAGCGGAGAGGAACGCGGCAAGCTGCGTCCCGTCAAGGTGTACCGCCTTTACCATTTGCACGATCTGCGCGTTTTCTTCCTCGACTTTCTGCGCTTCAAGGTCTTTCAGCTTCTTTTGCTGTTCAAGGATTTTTGCCCTCGTTTTCTCAATATCCCTTTCGATACGGTCAAGTTTCGTGTTCGCCATAGTCATTTACTCCTTTCCAAACTGTTCTTTCCATGAATAGCTGCGCCCCAATCCCTTAACGGTTTTAAGATAGGGCATAGCGTTTTCTTCCAAAGTCGCCGCCCGGTTAAATAGATCGGGATAGTGTTCTTTGAGATATAAAATCTCTTGTTTCTTCATGCTCGGACAAAAGAAACAGGACGATTTACCCGGCTGCGGCAATCCTGCCGCTTTGATTTCCCGGATACAATCGTCCCTGTTCCAGCCCCATTCTTCAATGAGGGGGTAGCGGTTATGATATTTTTTGTCGGCTTCGTTGTACTTGCGGGAATGTTCATACCGTTTCACTTCTCCCGCGTCATAGCCGATATAGCGGTTGACTTTCTCGCCGCGCTGCCATACTTCGCGGCAAGGCGCATAGTGGTTGCAAAACTTTTCCTGCGGTGCGATTTTGTGTTTCTGCGAACAACGCTTATGCCCGTAGGCAATCGACGGGAGCGTATGAGAGCGCAAGCACTCGGTTTCAAGAGATAGGCGGTTGCCGTAGCGGTCAACATACTGCACAACGGTAATCTGCGGCATACCGTGTTCCGCAAGCCATTGATTGATTATCTCGATAAATTGATAGGTATGCGGGTGTTCCGCGCCCGTATCGGCAAAGGTGATAAGGTCAATCGGGATTTTGTGCTTGTATAGGCCAATAAGTAAGGCGGCACTATTCGTCGACTTTCTGCGCTTCAAGGTCTTTCAGTCTTTTTTGGTATTCAAGGATTTTCGCCCTCGTTTTCTCAATATCCCGTTCGATACGGTCAAGTTTCGTGTTTGCCATAGAAATAAACTCCTTTCAAAGTCAGTTGTAATGTAGCCGCCCATAGGCGTAAAAATGGGATTGCCAATAGCTTGTATCAAGTTTTGCGTATTGTATCGGGTCGCCACAATGCAGCATGACGGGGCTTCCGTCCCCGTCCTCGCCCACATAAATCCCCACATGGGAAACGCCGGGGGTGTCGTATGTACCCGTAAAGAACACCAAATCCCCCGGCTGCGGGTTAGAAACAGGGGTTGAGATGTTGTAAAGCCCTTGCGCCCCAAGTCTGCCCGTATTGTATAGGCCGCTGTTCGTCAACACATAACTCACAAAGCCGCTGCAATCAAAAGAGGTTTCCGGGGTGCTGCCGCCCCACACATAGGGAAAACCGACGTATTTATCTGCTTCCTCCATGAGCCGCGCAAACTTTTCATCGGAACCCAGCAGCGCGGCGGGTACTTCATAATCGGCGGGCGGGTTTTCATAGTATTTAGACACATAGCCGGATTGCGGGAAAAGGTCGGGTCTGTTTCCCAGCGACGACATATACATAGCGTACATGGATAGCTGTTCTTCGCCCATGATGTAAACGGGGACATGGGAGAGGTTGAAGTTTTCCAAATCCACATGAAGAATGTAATAGTTATAGGGGACTTCAACCGTATAGGGGTTGCCCTCGCTGTCCGTCCTTGTTTCGGTGCGGTAGCGTACCTGTACTTCTTCCTCGACCGTCAAGATATACTGTTTCTCAAAGAGCATTTCAAGGGTGCTTTGCACTTCATCGAGTGTAAACACGCCCTCATGCCACGCGGAAAGGATAGAAATTAGCACATAGGGGTCATGCTCGATCTCGTCCGCGTTTACCCGGTATTCGTCATAGCCGGGGTATTCGCTTTCGATATTGTCCAGCATATCTTGTAACTCGGCTTCCATAGCGGCATACGCGCTTTCCGCGCCCGTTATATCCGCGTCCTCGGAGAGATAGGACGACGCAATCAAGCCGCTGCCGCTGTTGCCGCCAAAGAGGGAGCAAGAGGACAGCCCGCCGAAAAGCAGCAGCACGATAAAGGCAATCCCGCCCACAATCAAGCAGCCTTTCCAATGCCGGACAACAAAGAACGTCGCCCGTTTGGTTTCCTGCGCGGTTTTCTTCGCCGCCTTTGCGGTGGCTTCAGCGGTTTTTTTCGCTTTGCCGCCCGCTTTCAGCGTTTTTGCATACTGCTTTTTAATGCGCTGCTTCTGCCAAAAACGGGAAATGGGGTTGGAGTGCGCAAGCGCGGGGTTATCGTGCAACGCCTTTTGATAGAGAAAATCTGCGTTTGCCTTTACCGCTTGTTTTTCCGCTGCCGCCGCTGCCCGGTAGGGTTTCAGCTTATGGCGGCGTATGCCGCCCTTAACTGCCCGCGCCGCCATGCCGCCCGCTTTCTCTCCGGCAAGTTCTACCCGGTGCCCGCTTTCCACACCGACGTTTTCTTTCTCTACCTCGTAGATTTTCCCATGTACGGTACTGTTTAACTCCTGTGCCGGACGGGATAAGGGGTTATGCCGCAACTTGCCGTTTGGGGGCTTATCCGTCTTTTCAAAGGAAAGGCGCGTCTTTGCCTTGCCTTTCGCTTCGTCAAAAACGCGCTCTTTCTTGATTTTGGTCTGCTTGGGGATAGCCGCCCGCGCTGCGTCTAAACAGTCTGCCGCCTTATCCGATTTCTTGATCGCTTTTTGAAGTTCCGGCGTTGCCCGTTCCGCTTCGGAAAACTGCAAGCGGGAAGAATGGGTTTTAGGCTGCGTCGCGTCAAGGGCTTTTTTCTCCGCGCCTTTTGCTGCGTGTCGCTCAATCTCTGCGCCGATATGCTGCACAACCTTTTCCGCTGCCACCCCTGCGGGGGCTGAATAGTTTTCTTCCTGCGGCCTTTCGCTGATACTGGACGTTTCGCCCGTCGTGAGGTTTTCCGCAACCGCACCGTCGCGGGTCATTTTTTGCGTTACCTTGTCGGGGGCTTTCAGTTCCTTGCTCAATCTTCATCACCTCCAATCCGCTGTTTTGCAAGTTCGCAATAGTCGGGGTTTAACTCAATGCCGATATAGCGGCGGTTAAGCCGTTTTGCTACCATGCCCGTCGTGCCGCTGCCGAAAAAGGGGTCAAGGACAATCCCGCCGATGGGACAGCCCGCCAAAATGCACGTTTCCGCAAGTTTCGGCGGGAACGCTGCGAAATGCCCGCCATGATAGCCGACATTGTTAATCTGCCAAACGTTGCGGCGGCTGCGGACGGGAGAAATCAACTCGTCGGCGTATGCGCCCTTTTCGCGGGGGCGGTTGATTTTCTGCGGTTGGTTTTGCCCCGGAACAGTAACGTTATACTTATTTCCTTTGCTAACTCCGCTTTTCAGCCGCCCCGCCGTTGTGGGGGCTATCGGCTCGGCTACTGCTTGCCAATCGTAATAATACTTCTTTGACTTGGTAAGCAGAAACACATATTCATAGCAGCGGGTCGGCCTGTCCCGCGTGCTTTCCGGCATGGGGTTTGTTTTGTGCCAAATGATAGAACTGCGCAAATACCAACCGTCGCCCCGCAAGGCGAGGGCTACAAGCCACGGAATACCAATTAAATCTTTGGGCTTGCAGCCGGGGGCGCGGTGGTTAAACGCCACTTGCTGCCCGTTCCTGCCTTTGGGGTATTTGGGGTCTTGGTGGTCGGCTTTGCTGCCTGTGCCGCAATAAGTGTCCGCGATATTCAGCCAACAAGTACCCTCCGGCGTAAGCACCCGCTTTACCTCATGGAATACCGCCGTAATACGGGAAACATATTCCTCCGGCGTTGCTTCCCGTCCGATCTGCCCGTCTGCGCCGTAGTCCCGCAAGGCATAGTAGGGTGGGGACGTTACGCAACAATCAACTGCATTTTCCGGCAAGGTTTGAAGCACCTGCAAGCTGTCGCCGCAATAGATTTTGTCCATTTCTATCCTCATGCCGACACCTCGCCGGGTTTGGTCGTCATTACACGATAGAGTTCCGTATCTTGCGGGAAACGGTCAATAAAGGGCAAAATCACGTTGCCATAGAAGATAAGCCCCTCGCCCGCGTCGGAATGGGTTACATAGGTCATTTGCTGCTGCGAAATGTTAAGCTGCTTTGCAAGGATTTCCCTGTCGCCCTGGGCTTGGTTGAGCATATACACAAAATCGCTGTTTTCAAAAATGTTCTCCACCTCGCGGGACGATAACAAATCTTTCACGTTTTGGGTGATACCTGTCGGAATACCGCCCCATTTTCTAAAACGCTTCCAAATCTCAACGCTGTACGCTGCGGTCTGTTCCTCTTTGAGCAGCAAATGAAACTCGTCGATATAGTACCGCGTCGCCTTGCCTTCGCTGCGGTTTATGGTAACTCTGTTCCAAACTTGATCTTGGACAATGAGCATACCGAGTTTTCGTAGCTGGGTGCCGAGTTCTTTAATATCAAAGCAGACAAGGCGGTTGTGAATGTCAACGTTTGTTTGGTGGTTAAACACGTTCAAACTGCCATTTACATAGAGTTCCAATGCCGACGCGATACGCTGCGCTTCCTTTTCCGGCTGCTTCTTGATTTCATTGTAGAGGTCGCCCAAAATCGGCATATTCTCCGGCTTCGGGTCTGCAAGGTAGCTGCGGTACACGCTGATAACGGCGCGGTCAATCAAAGTCTTTTCAACCGCTTCCAGCCCGTTTTTGCCGCCCATAATCAACTCGCAAAAGGAAAGGATAAAATCGCTCTTTAAGGCTATGGGCGTGTCGCCCTCGCTGTAATTGAGGTTTATATCCATCGGGTTAATGTACTGCGTGCTGTTCTGCGAAACCTTGATAACCTGCCCTTTCAGCCGTTCCACAAGGGGGTAATATTCCGCTTCCGGGTCGCAAATGATAATATCGTCTGCGGTAATGAGAAAAGCGTTGGTGATCTCGCGCTTTGCCGAAAAACTCTTGCCGCTGCCGGGTGTGCCGAGTATCAAGCCGTTAGGGTTCTTCAGCCTTTTCCTGTCGCACAAAATCATGTTATTCGATAATGCGTTTAAGCCGTAATACAACGCTTCGCCGCTTTGGAACAGCTCTTGTACCGTAAAGGGGACGAAAATGGCGGTGCTGGAAGTCGTCAAGCCCCGCTGGATTTGGATTAGGTTTTCGCCCAATGGGATAGAGGACATAAGCCCCTGTTCCTGCCGGTAGTCAAGGCGGGTGAGCATACAGTTGTATTTCTGTGCGATACTTGCGGCCTGAAATACGTCGTTGTCCAATTTCTGCTTTGTGTCTGCCACATTCAAAACTAACAGCGTAAGCAAAAACATTCGCTCGTTCCGGCTCTGCAAATCCCGCAAAAGGTTTTTCGCTTCGCCGCCGTAGGTGGCAAGGTCGGACGGAATTATATCCATATCGTAGCCGCTGCGGATTGCCTTTTTCTGTTCCTCGATTTTCATACGGTCAAGGTCGGTGATTTTCCGCTTGATCGTCTTGATCGCTTCGTTGTGGTCGATACTCTGAATGTGCAGATTGACGACAATCCCGTTTTCCGCTTCCATGAAGTCGGCAAGCATACGGTCTGAAAGTTCCGGCGCGGCAATCTGCAAAAAGGAAACCGCGCCAAACTTCCCGCCCATTTGAAACATTCGCCCGTCGCCAAAACGGAAAGAGGACGGGGCAATAAAGTCTTTGACGGAAAGGCCGCTTACGGGTAGCCATTCCCACGCAAAGTTGAAGCGTTCCCCGTCCGGGTGGAAAAGCCCATGCAGCACTTCAAGCCGCTGCTTCCCGTCCAATACCCGCGCCGCCGCGCCGATCACCTTAAAATGGTTGAGGGTGTCCGTTTCGATACGGGCAAGCCGCGCCCGCGCCGATTTAATATCTTTTGCTTCAATGGTAAAGGTGAGAAACTTTGTCTTGATAAGCCCGTTGTTGCCGCGTTCAAGCTGTGTTTGCAGCATTTCGGTGTATTCGGCTCTGATACTGTCAAAGTCGTCATTCTGTGGGGCAATCGTGATACTGCTCTTGAAATCCTCCTTGTTCGCATGGCGGCTGATTAAGGAAAGCTGCACACTGATAGAAGCGTCAAAAGAGTTATACATATCGCAAAGGGCTTCAAAAATGGCGGTCTTGTCGTCCGGCTGCGCAAGCTGATAGTTAATATCTTCAAACTCAATGCACTTGGAATACCGCCCGTTTGCAAGGCGGCAAATCCCGTCCTTATACATTCGTTCAAACGGTATGCTGTCCTGCGCCGTATGGGGCTTCCCGTCGCCCTTTGACTGCCGGATAAGCGCGTCGATCTGTTTCTTTTCCTGCCGCGTAAGTTTACGCTTTTTGTTTTGGGTCTTTCCCTTTTCCTTTGACAATCGCCCGTACCTCCTTATCTAATCGCTCCTGCCGCGCAAGGGCGGTATAAAAATTGTTGGTCTGATAAGGTCGCTCTTTGGGGCGAAGAAACTTCACTTCCACAAATTGCCGTATAATCACTTCCAGCGGTTGCCCGTTCTTCTCGTACATAGCGAGTAGGAACATGGGCAGCATGGCAAGCACCATGCACAAAGCCGCCGTTGTCGTTCCCGCGCTGTCCTTTGTCAAAAAGAATAGCGGTAGCCCGATAGCCACCGCCGCGCCGAAACAGAGTAATTGTCTTTTGGTAAGGTTGAACATTACCTTGCTCTTGATTTTGGTTAAATCCTTTGGGACGGTTACATACGCCATTTCAAACCTCCTTTCCGGCAAACCGTATGTCGCTTTTGATTTCATTTCCCCATACGTCCCAACCAGGGGTATGCTGCCTTGCAAACAGTTCAATACGCGGTAGGTCGCCCATAAGGGCAAGTATCTTTTCCCGCGTTATATCCGGCTTTTTGCTGTGCTGCTCAACAGGGGAAATAATAAATTGATGTACCTTGTTTGATTGTCGCTTCGGGTGTCCTTTGGTAGCAAGCAAGCAGATTTCCGCATTTCCTCGCGTCCAAAAGCCCAAGCCATAAAACCAAGTGGGCGATTTCCGATTTTGCTTTAACCATACAAAGGCAACGGATTTATAGGTAAATCCCCAAGCCTTGATTAACTGCAACGCTTCTTTAAGCTGCGGGAACGTCGCCCATAGGAATAAAATACAGTCCTTATCCGCAATTTCTTTGACGGGTAAAGCGCAAAGTTCCTCAATACTCATAGTGGGATAGTGCTTTTCCGCTGCGCCCTGTACCTTGCTTCTCGCGTATCTCCAAGGGGGATCGGCGTAAATGATTTTGTATTTCTTCATCTGCACCCCCTTAATGCGCGCTGAATACGGATTTTGCAAGGCTTCCCGTTTTGAAAAGCGTAAAACACAAGAGGACGGTATAGCCCATGCAAGACCAGATCGCGCCGGATATGTCATCGGTTGCTGCGATTGTCTGTATCAAAACCGCATAAATACCGACGCACACAAGAATTAGAAAAGCCTGAAAACCGAGGGCAAGCAAGGATTTTAAGTAGTTCTGTCCCATGCCGCCCCATTCACGATTTACCATTGTCGCAACGGGGATAGGGGCGATACTCGTTACAAGGTATATTTCAATCATGCGCCCGTACACCACCAGCATGATACAGATAGACAACGCTTTCATGGTAAGCCCCACAAAGAGTGATTGAAACCATAGCCCCAAAAGCCCGCCGACGCTCATAGCGTCCAGCTTTGCTTCTATATCGGTGATAACGGTTGCAATATCTATGCTTGTGTCGGATATGATAACGCCCGCGCTGTCGTTGACGACGCTCTGTGTAATGTCAAATACGCCCATGACGATGTTCCAAGTATTTGTTACCAGCAGCACCGCAACAAAGGTTTTGAAAATCCACTTGAAGAAAATCCAAGTGTCGAGATCGTGCAGATTGTTTTTCTCAATTACAAGCTGGATTAGTTCGTAGCACATGACAAAGGTAATGATAACGCCCGCAATCGGCACAATGACGTTTTCCGATAGGCTGCGTATCATATTGAATATGCCCGCGTTCCACCCGGCGGGGGTTGTGCCGACTTGCGTTGCGATTTCTCCAACCTCTGTATTTACGCTGTCGAACAGCCCGGAGAGATTAGAGAGTATTCCGTCTGTCAAAATGCCGCGAAACCAATCTTCAATCATCTGCCATATCAAAAGCTAATCCCTCCTTTCCCGCGCCCTCCCGCGTGAAGCGGGAGAGCGCGGCGGGTAGTGTTAGTTTGTGGCATTATCCAAACAGGCCGGAGAGCAGCGGGACAAGGGTAAGGCCGATAAGGGCAACGCCGCCGCCCGCC
>ENA-OPVL01001042-OPVL01001042.1-human-gut-metagenome-genome-assembly--contig:-NODE-1042-length-17723-cov-37.950758_pt1 | contig 17723 bp, 10 predicted proteins | sample MGYA00241496_ERZ501984 | MGnify/ENA primary metagenome ERZ501984 (study PRJEB25962, sample SAMEA2042986) | human gut metagenome | biome: human gut; feature: human-associated habitat; material: faeces... | reverse complement strand
TTTCCGTTATGCTATTGAGAAAATGTGCAAGGAAAAGAAAAGTTTAAATCACTTCGATAATAATTTTGTTAGGAATAATTTTATCGAGCAGCACTTATAGGAAGGAATACATGTCAATAGCTGAAATGAAAGTGGGGTTAGCTGAGAATCCTTTAGGGTTAGATACGTCAGTCCCCAGATTCGGCTGGCAACTTGTAAGTAACCCACACGAAAGAGGCATATATCAGACAGCTTATCAATTAGAGGTAAAGGATGAGGCTGGAAAGGTAGTCTGGAATTCCGGAAAAGTGACAACAGATGTGTCCCAGCATGTGACTTATCAGGGAGAGGCGTTGAAGCCGGCTACCCGTTATACCTGGAAAGTAAAAATCTGGAACAATAAGGGAGAAATTGCGGAAAAAGATTCTTGGTTTGAGACAAGCCTGATGACGTCTGATGATAACGAGGGCTGGAACGGAGCACGTTGGATTGGAGGCAGTGACGAGGATATGGTGCTTTATTCACATTATTTGCCAGTATTCAGACTGGATTGTTCATTTCAGATGAAAAAGCAGGCTGCGTCGCGTAAGATAGCATTTGTGTATGGTGCCAACGATGAACGTCTGATGGATGCGAATAAGAACATTTATCACATTGCCAGCGGAAAGGATGAGTCATACATAAAAATAGAATTCGATTTGTCTCCTTTGAAAGACGGACGAAATGCCTGGGTACATATTTATCGTGCCGGTTATCGGCCGGATGACAAACTTTCTGTTCCTTTGAAATCTTTTATGTTGCCCGCTGATGTGCTGAATGCGGAGAATCAATATCAGTCGCATACGTTCTCTTTGTATTCCAATCTGGGTTTCACTACACTGAAAAAAGGAGAGGTGCAGATTGGGGAAGTGAATCTGAATCCTTTGGGACAGGGAGGTGATTTCGTGGCGTTTCCGGTAGTCGGTGATGTGGGGTATGTGTTGGAGCACGCAACTGATTTTTCAGGAGTCAGAACGGATATTCGCAATTTCCGGAGTCCGGAGAACAAGTTAGCTTCTGTCACCTTGGATGCTAAACTGTTGAATGGCGCAAAGAAGTGCTATGTACAGAATCCCAGCCGTAACGCTATGCCGATGCTGCGTACGGAGTTTGTGACTTCCTCCCATAAGGTTCGTAAGGCGCGTTTGTATGTGACTTCCCGGGGTATTTATGAAATATATCTCAACGGACAGCGTGTGGGAGAGGACTATTTTAATCCGGGTGTGACACAGTATAATAAAACGCATCTGTATCAGGTGTACGATGTGACAAAACTGATTGCGAAAGGGAAGAATGCCGTTGGAGCAATTTTGGCCGAAGGATGGTGGAGCGGAGGAGCAACTTATGCCGGAGAAAACTGGAATTTCTTTGGTGACCGTCAGTCGTTGCTGGCACAGTTGGTTGTGACTTATGAAGATGGTCAGGTACAGACAATCGTAACTTCTCCAGATACGTGGAAGTATTTTAATCAGGGGCCTGTGGTGTATGGTAGTTTCTTTCAGGGCGAGGTATATGATGCCTTGAGAGAAAAAGCGATTGAAGGATGGACGAAAGCGGGATATGATGATTCGGCCTGGACGAAAGCAGTAGAAGTCTCGCTCGGAGGTCATGTCAGTCGGTTAGGTGGAGGAACAATGCCAAAAGTCGATGATTATTCTAATTTCCACTTGGTGGCTCAATACGGTCAGACGGTAAAGGCCATTCAGAAGCTGACGGCACAATCGGTAGAAGAGGTTCGTCCGGGCATCTTTGTGTACGATATGGGGCAGAATATGGTGGGAGTGCCTGAAATCACCCTCAAGGGAATGAAGGCAGGACAGGAAATCAATCTGCGTTATGCCGAGGTGAAATATCCCGACTTGCCGCGTTATGCCGGAAATGAGGGAATGATTATGCTGGAAAATATTCGTGCAGCTATGGCGCAGGATAAATACATCACGAAAGGAGGAAATGAAATGATTGCGCCGAGATTTACCTATCATGGATACCGATTTATTGAGATTACGGGCATAGACAAGGCTTTGCCGCTGGAGGATGTGAAAGGAGTGGTGTTGAGTTCGATTGACGGACTGGCATCTAAGTATGAAACGTCTAATGAGAAGGTTAACCAGTTGTGGCACAATATTGTGTGGTCTACTTATGCCAATTTCTTCTCTATCCCAACCGACTGTCCGCAACGTAACGAGCGTTTGGGATGGGCGGGTGATATATCGGTCTTCTCCCGCACGGCTACTTACCTGGTAGATGTGCCGCAGTTCTTGCGTCGTTATTTGTGTGCCATGAGGGACGTACAGCGTGAGGATGGCCGTTTCCCGGATGTGGCTCCTCTAGGTGGCGGATTTGGTGGTCTACTGTGGGGAAGTGCAGGTATTACAGTGCCGTGGGAAGTGTATCAGCAATATGGTGACAAGAGCTTGCTGGCAGAGCACTATGAGGCGATGTGCCGTTATGTGGATTATGTGCGGACCAAGAATATCAATCCGGAGACGGGCGTACTGGAACAGGAGAAGGTCTGGGGAAACTTGGGTGACTGGCTGGGACCGGAGGATAACAAGAATGACAAGACACTGATGTGGGAAGCGTACTTTCTCTATGACCTGGACATCATGAAAAAGGTGGCTCAGATTTTAGGTAAAAAGGAGGATGCAGAAAAGTTTGAGAAGTTGTATGACGAACGTAAGTCGTTTTTTAACCGTACATATATCGACCCGCAGACGGCGAAAACGATTTCTTCGGGAACAAACGGTCCGGAAAAGGGAAAACTGGTGGATATACAGACCTCGTATGTGCTTCCTTTGTCTTTCGGCATTGTGAATCCGGAATGGAAAGAGCGGTTTGCAGCTAATCTGGCGCATACGGTGCAGCGGGAGAATGTGGCGGACGATGGAAAGACTTATCCGGCTTATTCGCTGATGACGGGATTTATCGGTACGGCATGGATTAGCAAGGCACTTTCGGATAATGGATATGATGAGGTAGCCTATAACTTGTTGCAACAGACTACTTATCCTTCGTGGTTGTATTCTGTGGAGCAGGGAGCTACTACCATTTGGGAACGCCTGAACTCGTATACGCATGTCGACGGATTTGGAGAGAACAACCGGATGAACTCGTTTAACCATTATTCCTTTGGAGCCGTCGGGGCTTGGATGTATGCCTACTCGCTGGGAATTATGCGGGATGAGCATCATCCGGGATTCAAGCATTTTGTGCTTTGTCCGAAGGTAGACCCTACAGGAAAGATGACTTTTGCCAGAGGATATTATGATTCGCTGTACGGACGTATAGAAAGCGCATGGGAAGTGAAGGATGGAGAAGTGAGGTATTCATTCACGGTTCCGGCGAATACCAGTGCGACACTTTATTTGACTGCTGCTTCAATGGATAGCGTAACTGAAAATGGTCGCGCGTTACAAGCTGGAAAAGAGGGTATAAAAGAAGTGACGTATCAGGGTGGAATGTGTAAGGCGGAATTGTTGTCGGGAACTTACCATTTTGTAGTGAAATAATTCTCGGCTATACATCGGCATAAAACAAAGCAACCTCCTTCTGCTTGCTGTGAGTGATTCTTCAGCGCAGAAGGAGGTTGTATTTTTATTCTCTTCCGAATTTTTTTCGATAGGATTGCGGGGTGTATCCTGTATATTTCTTGAAAACTTTGGTAAAGTAAGGTATATCGTCAAAGGTCAGGTAATAGGCTATTTCTTTGGTGCTTCGCTGAGTGGTGGCCAGCAAGTCTTTGGCCTGCTGGATTTTCAGTTCCTGAATGTAGTGCGCCGGAGAAAGTCCGGTATACTCTTTGAACAGTTTGCGGAACCAGGAATAGCTCATGTGCAGGGAGTCGGCGACTTCTTCCGGGCCTATACCTTTTAGCAGGTTCTCGCGGATGAATACCTTGGCTTTGCTAATCTGCTCGGTGGCTTTGTTGTCGAACTCGTAGTTCTGCGAGTAGTACATGGTCATGCCTAAGATAAGATTAGCAATGCCAGCCAGATATTGTTGACAGGCCGCTTTTTCTTCCATGGCCACCTGGATGGCTTGTTCGTAAAGTTTTACGATACTGTCCTGCACACCGATGTGATAAACAATCTGGTCTTTTGCAAAAAAGTTGTTTTGGAAACGGCTGTCCATGTTGATTCCCTGAAATCCGATCCAGTATTCCTGCCAGCCGGTTTTTTTATCGGGGAAATAGCTGTGCCATACGTGAGGCTGGAGAATCAAGATGTCTCCTTCCTTGATTTCGATAAATGTGTCGGGAGAGGTATAGAAATAGCCTTTTCCGTGAGTGATGTATAATAGCTGGTAGCTGTCCAGCACACGGCCGCGTGAGGGAGTGAAATAAAAGGCATCCGGATGTCCGGTACGAGGTGGGTACACCGGATAGTTGGGTGGAATGGGTTCCGAACCTACGGTATCCACGGTAATTCCCCAGTCTATATCGCGCGGACTTCGTACCAGATATTTATAGTTTACGCTGTTCTTTTCCATTTTTTGTCCCTTTCTTCGCAAAGATAAAAAATCCCTGATAAACTCCTGAATTTTCGTTAGCAGGAAAAATCAAAAACTTATATTTTAAAGTCATTTCTTCCGCAAGAAGGGAATTTTTTCTTTCTACTTTTGCCACAGTAGTTAACCAAATAAACTTTTAGCATGGATTCCAAATATTTTATTGCATTTGATTTAGGAGCAACTAGCGGAAGAACCATATTGGGGACGCTGACTGGTGATAAATTGACGCTGGAAGAGGTTACCCGCTTCCCGAACCAGATGCTGCAACTCAACGGACATTTTTACTGGAATATTTTTTCCTTGTATGAGAATTTGAAGAAAGGTCTGGCTGCTGTGGCACAGAAAAAAGTATCTGTCACTTCTATCGGTATTGATACATGGGGAGTGGATTTTGCTTTTGTGAATGAGGAAGGAGCACTGATAGGCCTCCCGTATGCGTATCGTGACCCGCAGACTATCGGTAAGAAGGAAGAGTTCTTTGAAAAGGTAATGCCGGCAGATGAGTTGTATGGAAAGACGGGAATCCAGCACATGGATTTCAACAGTATTTTCCAGTTGTATACCCTAAAACAACGGAAGGATTTCGGACTGACGCACGCCAGTCGCCTGCTCTTCATGCCGGATGCGCTTTCTTATTTGCTCACTGGAAAGATGGTGACAGAATATACCATTGCATCGACTTCTCAGTTGCTGAATCCGGAAACACGCAAATTAGATGAAAAATTACTGGAAGTGCTGGGTGTCAGCAAATTCTTGTTTGCGGATATGGTAGAACCGGGAGCTAAAGTCGGTATGCTGACCGAGGATTTGTGTGAAGAACTTCAGATAGAATCTGTTCCGGTAATTGCCGTAGCCGGACACGATACAGCTTCTGCCGTAGCGGCTGTACCGGCTGCCAACAAGAACTTTGCTTACCTGAGTTCAGGTACATGGTCATTGATGGGAATTGAAACAGATGGTCCGGTTGTGAATGAAAAGACAACTCACTATAATATTACGAACGAAGGAGGAGTAGACGGTACCATTCGCTTGCTGAAGAATATCACAGGTATGTGGATTGTAGAACAATGTCTGAAGAAATGGCATAAGGAAGGAACGGATTATACTTATCCGCAGATGGTGGAACTGGCTCAGGCTGCTCGCCCGTTTGCTTGCTTCATCAATCCGGATGACTCGGGATTTACCAATCCACAGGATATGCCTAAAGCCATTTGTGAGTATTGTGCACGTACGGGACAGAATGCACCGCAGACACATGGTGAGTTTATTCGTGTCATCTTTGAGAGTCTGGCACTGAAATACCGTGAGGTACTCGATGTATTCCGTGAACTTTCCGTAAATCCGATTGAAAAGTTGCATATCATTGGAGGAGGTTCACGCAACAAACTGCTGAATCAGTTTACTTCAAATGCTATCGGCTTGCCGGTTGTGGCCGGACCGAGCGAGGCATCTTCAATTGGAAATATCATGCTTCAGGCTAAAGCAGCCGGAGTAGTAAGTACGTTGCAGGAAATGCGTAACGTGATTTCTGTCAATGTGGAACCGGATTATTTCTCACCGGCAGATGCGGAAGTGTGGAATGAAGCTTATCAGAAATATATATCAATCATTAAAAAATAATTTGCCATGAAAGAACAACAGATTATCAATGCGTATGAAATAGCGAAAGAACGCTATGCCAAATTGGGTATCGATACGGATGCCGTAATGGAAACTTTACAGTCTGTACCTATGTCTATGCACTGCTGGCAGGCAGATGATGTGACCGGATTCGAATCACAGGGTTCACTGACCGGAGGTATTCAGGCTACCGGAAATTATCCGGGAAAGGCTCGTAACATTGAAGAATTGCGTGCAGATATCCTGAAGGCTGCTTCTTACGTACCGGGAAAACATCGCTTGAACTTGCACGAAATATATGGTGAATTCGGCGGACAGTTTGTTGACCGTGACCAGGTGGAAGTAAAACATTTTGAAGGCTGGATGCAGTGGTCAAAAGAGAATGACATGAAGCTGGATTTCAACTCTACTTCTTTCTCTCACCCGAAGTCTGGAAACTTGTCTTTGTCAAATCCTGACAAGGCTATCCGTGATTTCTGGATTGAACATACCAAACGCTGCCGTGCCATTGCTGAAGAAATGGGTAAGCGTCAGGGAGATCCTTGTATCATGAACTTGTGGGTACACGATGGTAGCAAGGATATTACCGTAAACCGTATGAAGTACCGTGCATTGCTGAAAGATTCTTTGGACCAGATTTTTGCACAGAAGTACGATCACATGAAGGACTGCATCGAATCAAAAGTATTCGGTATTGGTCTGGAAAGCTATACAGTGGGTTCTAACGACTTCTATATTGGTTATGGTGTACAGAACCAGAAACTGATTACACTCGATACCGGTCACTTCCATCCGACAGAAAGTGTGGCTGATAAGGTTTCTTCTCTGTTACTTTATGTACCGGAACTGATGTTGCACGTAAGCCGTCCGGTTCGTTGGGACTCAGACCATGTAACTATCATGAACGACGATACACTCGATTTGTGCAAGGAAATCGTACGTTGCAATGCGTTGAACCGTGTACACATCGGTTTGGATTACTTCGATGCTTCTATCAACCGTATCGGTGCGTATGTAATCGGTATGCGTGCTACACAGAAGTGCCTGTTGCAGGCATTGCTTGAACCGCTGAATACGCTGCGTGACTATGAAGAAACTGACCGTGGCTTCCAGCGTCTGGCATTGCTCGAAGAATGCAAGTCATTGCCTTGGGGAGCTGTATGGGATATGTTCTGCTTGAAGAATAATGTACCTGTAGGCGAAGAATACATTGCTGAAGTAGAAAAATACGAAGCGGAAGTAACTTCTAAGAGAAATTAATCTTACAGCCGGATGGCGGGAAAAGCTTGTCTTGTCCGTCGTCCGGCTGGCTTAATTTATAGGCTATGGAAATCATTATCGGATTGTTGATTATTGCAGTGGGAGCATTCTGCCAGTCGAGCTGCTATGTACCCATCAATAAAATAAAGAACTGGAGCTGGGAATCTTACTGGATTGTGCAGGGAGTTTTTGCCTGGCTTGTTTTTCCTTTCTTGGGCGCGTTGCTGGCTGTTCCGGACGGACACAGCCTTTTTGAGATTTATGCAGCTCATCCAGCCGATACGCTTTGGGCGATGTTCTTCGGTGTACTCTGGGGAGTGGGTGGTCTGACATTTGGTTTGAGTATGCGCTACCTTGGAGTAGCATTGGGACAGTCTATCTCGCTGGGAACCTGTGCCGGACTGGGAACAATCTTGACGCCCATATTTACTGGTCACATGGAGGAACTGACCATGCCGGTTATTGTGGGAGTGATTGTGACTTTGCTGGGTATCGGCATCATCGGTTATGCAGGAAATATGAAGTCTGCCAGCCTGAGTGAGGAAGAAAAGAAAAAAGCTGTGAAAGATTTCAATTTTACTAAAGGAATTTTCGTAGCTTTATTGGCCGGTTTCATGAGCGCCTGTTTCAGTATCGGATTAGGATTCGGACAGAGTTTGTGTTTCCCGGAAAGTGCAGAAGTGTATAAAACTTTGCCGGCTACTCTGATGGTAACTGCCGGAGGTTTCCTTACCAACATGGTGTACTGTTTTTATCAGAATGCAAAGAACAAGACATGGGGTGACTATGGAAAGACCTCACTGTATGTGAACAACATTCTGTTCTGTGCGTTGGCCGGTGTGTTATGGTATAGTCAGTTCTTTGGCTTGAGTCTGGGAAAAGGTTTCCTGATAGCTTCACCGGTACTGCTTACGTTCTCCTGGTGTATCCTGATGTCGCTAAACGTGACATTCTCGAATGTGTGGGGAATTATTCTGAAGGAATGGAAAGGATGTTCTGCAAAGACCATCTGGGTACTGGTACTGGGACTGATTGTCCTGATTGTATCTTCTTTCCTTCCGCAGTTATTGAAATAAAAATCAAATTTAAATACATAATATAATGAAATCAATTCTTGAAGGACGTCCGGGTTTGGCCCGTGAAATCAATAAAGTGGCCGAAGTGGCCGGATATTTGTGGCAAAAAGGATGGGCTGAACGCAACGGTGGAAATATCACCATCAATGTAACAGAGTTTGTAGACGATGAAATCCGTCAGATGCCGGCTATCAGTGAACCGAAACAGATTGGAGCGGTATTACCGCATCTGAAAGGCTGTTACTTCTTCTGCAAAGGTACACAGAAACGTATGCGCGACTTGGCTCGCTGGCCGATGGAAAACGGTTCAGTGATTCGTATCTGTGACGATTGTGCCAGCTATGTCATTATCGCTGACCAGCCGGTGATGCCGACTTCGGAAGTGGCTTCTCACCTGACTGTTCACAATACGCTGATTGCGGAAGGTGCCCAGAAAAAGGCTACCGTACATACACACCCCATCGAACTGGTGGCAATGAGCCATACTCCGAAGTTCCTGGAAAAGGATGTGCTGACTTATCTGTTGTGGAGTATGATTCCGGAAACAAAGGCATTCTGTCCGCGTGGATTGGGTATCGTGCCTTATAAAATGCCGAGCTCAGTAGAACTGGCAGATGCTACACTGAAGGAACTGGACGACTATGATGTGGTAATGTGGGAAAAACACGGCGTGTTTGCCGTAGGTACCGATGTAATGGATGCATTCGACCAGATTGACGTGCTGACCAAGGCTGCCCAGATTTACATCAATGCCCGTTGCATGGGATTTGAACCGGACGGTATGACGAAAGAACAAATGCAGGAACTGACGGACGTGTTCCATCTTCCGAAATAAATATTAAATCTAACCTTTTAAAACCATGAAATTATGTACAGAATGATTTTGAACGAGACCTCTTACTTTGGTGCCGGATGTCGCGAAGCTATCGCTACAGAAGCAGGCCGTAGAGGTTTCAAGAAAGCTTTTTTTGTAACTGACAAGGACCTGATTCGTTTTCACGTAGCCGACAAAGTGGTGGAAGTGTTCGAAAAGGCAGGTATTCCTTACGAAATATACAGTGATGTAAAAGCCAATCCTACCATTGCCAATGTGCAGAACGGTGTGGCAGCTTTCAAGGCTTCCGGTGCCGACTTTATCGTTGCATTGGGTGGCGGTTCTTCCATTGACACGGCTAAAGGTATCGGTATCGTAGTAAACAATCCGGAATTTGCCGATGTGCGTTCATTGGAAGGAGTAGCAGATACGCATCATAAAGCTGTGCCTACTTTTGCTCTGCCTACTACTGCGGGAACTGCAGCTGAGGTAACCATCAACTATGTGATTATTGATGAGGCTGCTACCAAGAAAATGGTATGTGTAGACCCGAACGATATTCCGTCAGTAGCTATCGTAGACCCTGAACTGATGTATTCTATGCCGAAGGGCCTGACTGCGGCTACAGGTATGGATGCCCTGACACATGCTATTGAAAGCTACATTACTCCGGGAGCCTGGGTGATGTCAGATATGTTTGAACTGAAGGCCATTGAGATGATTGCCAAGAATCTGAAGGCTGCTGTGGACAATGGCAGTGATCCGGTAGCTCGTGAAGCCATGTCGCAGGCACAGTATATTGCCGGAATGGGATTCAGCAACGTAGGTCTGGGAATCGTTCACTCTATGGCTCATCCTCTCGGTGCGCACTATGACACTCCGCACGGCGTAGCCAATGCATTGTTGTTGCCTTACGTCATGGAATACAATGCAGAATCTCCTGCCGCACCAAAATACCTGGATATTGCTAAGGCGATGGGAGTAGATACTACCGGCATGAGCGAAGCAGAAGGTGTAAAAGCTGCGGTAGAAGCTGTTCGCCAGCTTTCTTTGAGTATCGGTATTCCACAGAAGTTGCATGAAATCGGTGTGAAGGAAGAAGACTTGCATCAGTTGGCTATCGATGCATTCAATGATGTCTGCACCGGAGGTAACCCGCGTCCGACTTCAGTAGAAGACATTGAAGCACTCTACCATAAGGCTTTCTAAGCATCGCATATTATTTTATATACAAAACGTCCGCAGTTTCCGGTGAGTTTTCCGGGACTGTGGACGTTATTTTTTTGAAGACTCCTTCCTGGTAAAAAAACGCCTTTACGTTTGGATTGAAACGCAAGGGCGTTTCAGATGAAATGTACTTGCGTTTGGTTTCAAACGTCCTTGCGTTTTGGAGTAAACGTAAGTGCGTTTTTTATCAGGACTTATTTGTCTCATTTTTAAGCTGTTTTATATATTGCGTTGGGGTCATATTGTATTTTTTCTTGAACGAAGCTGTAAAATACGATTGATTTAAAAATCCTACCTTACTAGCAATTTCTGCCATTGAATGATTACCTTCACACATTATTTGTATAGCTTTAGTCAATCTAATTTCTCTTACTAATTCAATAATAGAGACATTGAAAATGTTTTTTGTTTTCAGATAAAGTCCACTTCTGCTAATTCCCATTAGGTTGCTGATTTGATTTGCATCTAATTCAGGATTTGAAATATTCTTATTGATAATAGATATAATTTTTTGAGCTAATTCAGTTTCTTCAGATGTTAACCGATTATAAATTGCCATTTGAGGATAGTTATGTGAAATCTTTTGTTGGATTTTTTTTGATCGCATTAACTGGTTTTGCAAAGTGTCTTGTAGAACATTTATACTTGTTGGTTTTCGTAAAAAAACATCAGCACCACATTTCATGCTTTCCTCTTGTGCCTGGAGTGTATCTTTTCCTGTCAATAGGATGAATGGTATGTCACTGAATTGTGGATTAGCTTTGATGGTAGCACACAATTGATTCCCGTTCATAACAGGCATCATTAAGTCACTTAATATAATATCTGGGATATGTTTTTTCAATATCTCTATGGCATCTTGTCCGTGATTGGCTGTTATGATGTTATATTGCTGTGATAAACTGTTTCTAAGAAAAGTTTGTATTTCAGGATTATCTTCTACGATGAGTAAGATAGGTAGTTTTGTGTTTGGACTGGGTTTGTTTTCTTCGGGCAATGTGTTTTGCTTTTTCTTTAAATGGTCTGTAGAGAAACTGCTTATTGAAATTTCTTTCTCTTGTTGTTTGATTTCATTTGATGAATAGTCCTGGATATCTGCGGGAAAACAAAGAATAAATTCACAGCCCTTATTGCGTTCACTATATAAAGTAAGGCTTCCCTTATGTAATAATACTAATTCCTTTACTAGAGCCAGGCCCACTCCTGATCCTAAATGTTGATCATGTTCAGAATCTTCAATTTGATAATATCTGTCAAAAACTTTATCTATTGATTCTGCAGAAATTCCAATACCAGTATCTTTTATTCGGATATAGAAATATGCCTTAGCCTTGTAACCGGATAATATTTCTGTTCTATTTTTTAATGTCTCGTTATTTATGTCCATTTTTTCAGCTAATTCTATTTCAATAATACCGCTGTTGCAATATTTAAAGGCATTATTAAGCAGATTTAGAATAATCTTTTCTAATAAAATAGGATCTGAGTATACTTTTATCGGAATGTGTGGGGTTATAATCCGATAATCTATATTATTATGTTCTGCAATACTCTTGAATTCTTGTGCTATTGAGCGTATATAGGCAGTACAATCAAAAGATTGGACCATAAGCTTAAAGGAATTACTTTTAGCTTTTCTGAAATCCATAAGTTCATTTATTAATTGTAATAATCTGCTGGTATTTTTATGTAATACTTTTAAAAGATTGAGAGTGTGTATATTACTAATTTGTTTTTGCATTTGTTCTTCTATTCCGATAATAAGTGATAAAGGCCCTCTTAGTTCATGAGATATGTTTGTAAAAAGTTGTAATTGCATTTTGTTGATTTTTTCTGTTTGTTCTTGTTCTATTTTTTGGATTAGAATTTGATGTTTCAAATTATTGACTCTCATTAAGTATCTGTAAATGCTATATAGAGTAATAAAAAATAGGATTCCATATACTATTTTAGCTGGAAGGGAAAGCCACCATGGTGGTAATATGGTAATCTGTATTTTTCGTGGATGAGAATTCCATTGATCGTTATTATTGCAAGCATAAACTTCAAATTCATATTTGCCAGGAGCCATATTAACATAGTTGATAGGAAGAGAGGCATTCTTATTAATTTTATAAGTCTTGTCTGCACCTTTTAATTGATATTTAATTTTACAAGCAGGTGCATACACATAATTCATTGTGGAGCAGTAGAACGTAAGATTATTTTCATTGTATTTTAATGTCAATGACTTGACATTTGCTGCGCTATATGGAAGATTGAGAGGTTTATTATTTACGTAAATGTCTGTTACTTCTGGCTTAGCAACATTTTTTTCATCATTAAATGGTGTAGGAGGAATAATTGTAAACCCATTATTTCCTCCAATGTAAATTGTACCGTCAATACTTTTATATCCGGCTCTTAATTTATAACTATTTATAGAGTGGTTTTCACTTGTCGCTAGCATTCTGTATTTCTTTTCCTTCAAGTTAAATACTAAAAGGCCATTTCCTGCAATCCATAAGTTCCCAAATTTGTCTGCTTGAATCTCTTCAAAGTCCTTGAAATTATAAATTTCGTCAATAGGATAATTTTGGGCTTTATAAGTATTTTGGGACAGAAATGTTATGCGGCTTAATGCATCTCCTATGTGTCCCACCCATAATATGGAATCATTTTCTCGATATATGGAGCTAATAAAATTTGATTTTAATGATTGATTGTTTTTCTCGTCGTGTTGATATTTGGCTATGTTTATAATTTCGGCTTCCTTGTTTATTACAAGTCTAAAAAAAGCATTCTGAGTAGAAAAGTAGATTTCTGGGCGGGTGTTATCACATGAAAGAAAAACACATTCAGTGTTATTATCTATAATTTTTTTTATTATATCAGGTTTAAGATAAGTTGGGTAAAAAGTATCTTTTTCTTTACGCAAAGCAAAGATTCCCTTATCATCAAAAGCCCAGACATTGTGAAACTTATCTATGCTTAGATAAGTAACAGCTTTTTGAGGCATTATCTTTTTTATTTTGCTGGTTGTAACGTTTACTCCAGTATGGATATTTATGACTTCTAATCCTTTGCCATGTGCAATCCATAAAAGTCCTTCATCTTGATCAATGGCCATACTTCGTATGTTATTATCCGCTATGCAGTTATTGGTTTTGATATGGCGTACGACATTATAAGTATCTTTATTTAGTTGTAGAATACCATTAGTATGTGTACCGATAAAGAGATATTTTTGATATTCATCAATGTCTCGGACTGTTTCTCCAATAAAGCTAAATTGCTTATCTGCTGTTTGATAAATGGTTTTCAGGAATGGTCGTAAGTTTGTGTAGTTTACCCCTCCTGCGTAGGTTGCTATAAATAAAGTACCAGTATCGTCTATTAGTAGGCGATTAATGTGCTTAGATTTTAACTTGAAAGGTCCACTTTCTGTATCTATATATTCAAAAGTATTGTTATTTATATTTAGTTTGAACAAGCCATTTTGAGTACCTATCCAATAATCATTTTCTGTTTCTTTTTTTATATCAGATATGATTGGAATATTTGTCAATATTGTTTTATTGTTGTATTTAAATTGATTTTTTGAGATTGTGTAATGATAGATTTCTCCATTTGCTGCAAATAATGCTTTGTTTGTAGATGTATCAATGAGTATACAGTTGATATTATGATTGATTGCGGGGCGTTTGTATTCTTTGGTTGATAAATCAGGATAAATTACAGTTATTTTATCTGATGATACCGACCATACATTGTGTTTATTGTCTTTGTGTATTGTTTGTATTGGTTTGTGATTAATTTCGTGGTTAATAGGTATTAATTGATGCTGTTTTTTATCTATCTTGTATAAATGTATTTTGTTGTTTTTGTCTTGCAGGTATATATATTGTGTTTGTATTATGATTTTCCAAATAGCTTTGTTGTTAAGATTGTCTTTTGCTTGATAGTTTGTAAAGGTTTCCGTATTGGTATCGAATGAATATATACCATAAGCACTTCCTATCCATATTATTCCATCATCTGAAATATCCATGTCTAGAATACGGTTAGCATTGGGCCTTTCTGCCCCTTCTAAGTTGTTATAATAGGATTTTATATGGATTCCATCAAATCGATTTAATCCACTGTATGTTCCAATCCATAGGAACCCTTTATTGTCTTTAATTATGGTATTGGCATCTGCATGTGATAAGCCTTCATTGAGGGTAATATACTGAAAGTTGTAATTATTTTTTGTGGCATAAACCTGATGGTATATACTTGATAATAAAACTAAGCATAAAAGAAGGTGCTTCATAGTATAATTTTTTGAATGCAAAATAAATAATATGGATGGAAACAACAAAAGGATAGATGATTTTATAAACATTGGTTTGCTAAAAAAGTGATATTTGTTGTGAAAGTTGATATTAACCCTTTATTTAAATCTATTTATGAATAGAACGTGTTCTCCTGGAGAGTATGAAATATTTGTTTCAGTAGGATTGATGGATGGAACTCCAGTTTTTGAATTGCCATATAATGATTCGGATTCTCATAAAAGATATAAACTAGGAAAAGTAATAATAAAGTAATTAAGAATGATATTATGAAAAACTATTTATTTTTATTGTTGTTTCTTTTTTGTATAAATGCATATTCACAAAAGAATTCAGGAATATTTTATTCCACATTATTTACAAAAGAAGGTGTTTATCTAAGAAATGATGATTTTGGTAATAATGCTGATTATGTTTTTTTCTGTGATGTAAATGGAGATGCTCTTGATGATGGTGTGGCATATTACCCTTCACAAAAAAGTGGTAATTTAAGCGTTGCTTTATCTGATGGAGTAAAGCTGATAACCCCAACGAAATGGGCCGATTTAAATCTGTCAGATTTCTGTAAACTTCCAATTTTAGGGTATCCCCTTTTAGACGGGCGCCAGTCGGCACCCGTCTAAAAAAGAATCCACAAATTTAACGATTATTATTTGCATATTGTCATGGGAAGAAGGTTTTCGTAATCCGTTCTTCCCTTTTTTAATTCTCTGAGCAGCTTGCAGAAGTAATCCCTGAAGGAGACTCCTGCCTGTTTGCAGGTTTCTATAAAGGTATTATAGATTGCGGAGTTCTGTATTCCCTTCACACTTCCGAAGAACAGGCTGTTCTTTCGTTGGACAGTGATTGGTCTTATCGCTCTTTCAGCCGCCATATTGTCTATTGAGTATTCTCCATCGTTTCTGTAGGCGAAGATCTGATTCCAGAAGTTCTTCAGATACTTAAGGGCCTTGCCCATAAGTTCACTTCGGCTCTCATCCGGATTTGCAAGCAGATCATAAAGTTCCGTCCTTATCTTATCAATGATTTCCGTCGTTTCCTTACTGTTTCTTCTGTGGTAAATCTCGTCTGCGGTAAGTTTTTCCCGGCGATAAGTATCTTCCATGCCGTATAGCTTTCCTATCAGCTCAAGGAAGATTCTTGCCTGCAGGCTTCCCTGGTCGAAGGCATACTTGAACTTAGCCCTTGCATGAGCCAGACAACAGAGATGCTCTATATCCATAAGTTCGTTGTCAAGATACATATATACGTTATAACCGTCACTCTGCAGTGATTTGATTTTTGCATCACCAAGGAACTCCTTCAACACATTTCTGCTCCTTCCTCCATGTTTCTGCAAACCTTCATCGTCCGTTGTGTCCTCATAAAAGAAGATGACAATACGGGCTTTTCTGTTTACCAGACACCACATATAGGTCTTGCGTTTCTTATTGTAAGCGTGGTAACGAAGCCATGTCTCGTCCACATTCACGTTCGCACCGTCCTGAAGGGCAATCTTCTTGAGGGCAGGTATCAGCTTGTTCAGCTGCATGGCACCTTTGTCGGCCCAGTTCAGCAGGTTCTGCACAGAAGTGTTCCAGTCCATATCCGACAGACGGTTTTTAGCTTCCCTGTATGCCGGTGTTGACATCTGGAAGCGGTTGAACATAAGATACGAGAGCATGTTTGCCGTAATGCTTGTACCCGGTACAATCTCATTGTAGATGTCAGCCCGGGCGTCATCTTTCATGGGAAGGAACATGCTTTCAATCCTGCCGTCGGCATGCTTTACCTTAAGCACTTCAAAGTGATGTTCCTCAATATGGCTCACGATATTTCTTATTTTACGATAGCTTGATGATATCACTACAGACCCCTCAGGAAGCATTGTATAATCGGACTTGTGTATTATCGGTGCACCTACACAGTTCTTGTTGTATCTCATCCCTTTTCTATACGGTCTTTCCTTGGAATGAGGAGTGGCCGGAGTATCCTGCGCGTCGCATGATGCGGCAGAGTCTGACTGTGGAACTTCACCAGCCGGAGCTGTGGGAGTTCCGTCAAAGTCATCCTTGTCGTCATGCTTTCCTTTTACGACCTTTTTGCGGTCAATGCCTTTAAGGCTTTTGGATGAAGCGTAAGTCTGGTTATTCATAAGTGAAAGACGCTCGACAAGGGCGTTATGCTTTTTCTCAAGCTTTTTGTATTCCTTGTCGCGGAGCTTGCATTTAATGGCAGCCTTCTCTGCCTTGCTGTTTGCCTTAAGCAGGGCATCTGTAAGGGAATCAATCTTACGGTTGGCTTCCTTCAGGTCTTTTCCTATTTCATCAAGTCGTGCTATCATTTCATCAAGCTGCTTGCTCTTGTTCTGATTCTCCTCAAACAGGAACAGGGCGAACCTCTTTATCTGCTCATTATCCATACCTTCAAGGGGTGTATGCTCCTTTTCAGGCCTGTTCATCATCTCTTCAAGATGCTTCTGTCTGAGTATGTGTTCTATGAGTTCCTCTGTTTCCATGTTCTCTAAATTTTATGTAAAGATACTCATTTTCAGTGAGATACACAAATATTTAGAGAACTTTTATTGCTGATATTCAGAGTTATATCATTAAATTCTTATGCTCGTTATTACCGGAGTTTCAAGTATCGTGACCAGGTCTTTCCAGTCTATCTTATACACTGTCACATCGTCCTTGCGCTCTATCCTCATGAACCTGTAGCCCTTTATGAAGGACTTCTCATGAAGATAATAGGCATTGCGCTCATAGTGTATCATGCGAACCTTGCGCTGGTCTTTAGACATGAACATGTAAACATCGCCGTTCATCGGGTCACGGTGGTACCTGCCGCGGATTATCTCGCATATACGCTGAGCCTTGCATCTCATATCGTGAAGCTCAGGAA
>ENA-OPVL01001041-OPVL01001041.1-human-gut-metagenome-genome-assembly--contig:-NODE-1041-length-17727-cov-2.394409_pt1 | contig 17727 bp, 12 predicted proteins | sample MGYA00241496_ERZ501984 | MGnify/ENA primary metagenome ERZ501984 (study PRJEB25962, sample SAMEA2042986) | human gut metagenome | biome: human gut; feature: human-associated habitat; material: faeces... | reverse complement strand
TTGAAGATACGGATCAGGAGCGTTTTGTGGAAGAAGCGCTTGGAATTATTTACCGTACCCTGGAAAAAACAGGTCTGATCCATGATGAGGGACCGGACAAAGATGGCGGATATGGTCCATATATCCAGAGCGAGCGCTGCAAGAGCGGGTTGTATATGGAATATGCAAAACAGCTGATCGAAAAAGGCGAGGCATATTACTGCTTCTGTGATAAAGAACGCCTGGATTCTTTAAAACAGAATATCAACGGAAAAGAAATCAGTGTCTATGACAAACACTGTCTGCATCTTTCCAAAGAAGAGATTGAGGCAAATCTGGCTGCCGGGAAACCATATGTTATCCGTGCCAATGTACCGAATGAAGGCGAGACAACTTTCCATGACGAGATTTACGGAGATATCACACAGCCGAACTCTGAGTTGGATGATATGATCCTGATCAAATCCGACGGATATCCGACTTATAACTTTGCAAATGTAGTAGACGATCATCTGATGCACATTACGCATGTTGTCCGTGGTAATGAGTATTTATCGTCTGCACCGAAATATACCAGATTGTATCATGCATTCGGATGGGAAGAACCGAAATATATACACTGTCCGCTGATCACAAACGAGGAACATCAGAAACTGAGCAAACGAAGCGGACATTCTTCTTACGAAGATCTGATCGAGCAGGGATTTTTGTCTGAGGCAGTGGTAAACTTTGTCGCTTTACTTGGCTGGAGTCCGGTAGATAACCGTGAGATTTTCTCTCTGGAAGAACTGGTAGAGAATTTTGATTACCATCACATCAGCAAATCTCCGGCTGTTTTCGATATGGTAAAACTGAAATGGATGAACGGCGAGTATATCAAAGCGATGGATTTTGATGCTTTTTATGAGTTGGCAGAGCCATACATCAAAGAAGTGATACACCGCGACTGCGATTACAAGAAGATTGCGCAGATGGTGAAGACACGTATCGAGATTTTCCCGGATATCAAAGAGCATATTGATTTCTTTGAAGCAGTCCCGGAATATGATATCGCCATGTATACACATAAAAAGATGAAAACAAATGCCGAGACATCTCTGGCAGTTTTGAAAGATGTCCTTCCATTGATGGAGGCTCAGGAAGATTACAGCAATGACGCACTGTATGCAATGCTCAGCAGTTATGTAAAAGAAAATGGATATAAGAATGGTTATGTTATGTGGCCGATCCGTACCGCACTTTCCGGAAAACAGATGACACCGGGTGGCGCAACGGAGTTGATGGAAGTTCTTGGAAAAGAAGAATCCATTGCGCGTATCAAAGCAGCTATTGAAAAACTGGCAGCGGAAGCATAATAACGAGTCAGACAGAACGTACATCAGGGGAGGGAAGAGTACCTGATCGGACAGCACTCTTGCCCTCTCTTTTTGTGCGTAAAATATGAGGATGAAGAGCACAATTTGTAGTTATAATCATGCAGTTGCAAGATATAGCTGATGCAGGCTGAAGATCCCCCGGTAATTGTGCAAAGTGCTATTTTTATATTTTTATATTTTGAAAATTAAGCGGAAAAAGTGTTGGATTCAGGCTATGTTCCTGCTAATCTGAAAAAGTCAAGACATAGATTGAAAATTGTGGATATTGTAGGAAAATAACTATATATAGGATTTGCAATTGAAAAACCATACTAGATATTGTACAATGTTCAAGAACGGTTCTCGGAACCAATTGTAAAAAGTGGAACTGTCTGACAGCATTTGACATGGCTGCTGCAGGGAAAAGCAGACGTGTTACGGGCAGTGATTGATTTGAGATAGAGAAGAAAGGGCGAGTGGAATGAAGATTATTAAGCGAAGCGGGTCAGAATCGCAGTTTGATATGGAGAAGATTATTTCTGCAGTTATCAGAGCAAATGACAGTGTGGCAGAAACAGAGCGTATGAGTAAAGAGCAGATTGCGGTTATCGCAGCCAACATGCGTACCATCTGCGAAGGCATGAACCGAGCACTGAGTGTGGAAGAAATCCAGGATCTGGTAGAAAATCAGATCATGAATCAGAGAGCTTTTTCTGTGGCGCGTAATTATATCACTTATCGGTATAAAAGAGCACTGGTGCGTAAATCCAATTCAACAGATGAACAGATTTTAAGTCTGCTTGAGTTTGACAATGAGGAAGTAAAACAGGAAAATTCTAATAAAAATCCGGCAGTTAACAGTGTGCAGCGTGACTATATGGCAGGCGAGGTCAGCAAGGACATTACAAAACGATTCCTGCTTCCGTCGGATATCGTAGAGGCACATGAGAAAGGGCTGATCCATTTCCATGATGCAGACTATTTTGCACAGCATATGCATAACTGCTGCCTGGTAAATCTGGATGATATGCTGGAGAACGGAACTGTGATCAGCGAGACAATGATCGAGAAACCGCACAGCTTTTCCACTGCATGTAATGTGGCTACCCAGGCGGTTGCCCAGATCGCAAGTTCCCAGTATGGCGGTCAGAGTATTTCCCTGTCCCATCTGGTTCCGTTTGTACAGGTCAGTCGTGAAAAATACCGGAAAGAAGTTGCTTACGAGTTTGCGCAGAGCGGTATTGAGGCAGATGAGGAAACAATCAATAAAGTAGCAGAACTTCGTGTACAGAAAGAAGTAAAACAGGGCGTTCAGATGATTCAGTATCAGGTGATCACATTGATGACTACCAATGGTCAGGCCCCGTTTATTACAATTTTTATGTATCTGAATGAAGTACCGGAAGGTCGTACCAGAGATGATCTGGCTATGGTGATCGAAGAAGTATTAAAGCAGCGTATCCAGGGTATAAAAAATGAAAAAGGTGTCTATATCACACCTGCATTCCCGAAGCTGATCTATGTACTGGATGAAGATAATATTACCGAGGATTCCAAATACTGGTATCTGACTGAGCTGGCTGCAAAATGTACGGCAAAGCGTATGGTGCCGGATTATATTTCTGCAAAGATCATGAAAGAACTGAAAAACGGAGATGTTTATCCGTGCATGGGGTGCCGCTCATTCCTTACCGTAGAAGATTCCCAGAGAAATGCAGACGGAAGTCATAAGTTCTATGGACGTTTCAATCAGGGGGTTGTAACGATCAACCTGGTTGACGTGGCATGTTCAGCAGAGGGCAATATGGAACGTTTCTGGGAAATCCTGGATGAGAGACTGGAGCTTTGTCACAGAGCACTCCGGTGCAGACATGAACGCCTTCTCGGAACCGTTTCAGATGTTGCACCGATCCTGTGGCAGAACGGGGCACTTGCCCGTCTGAAAAAGGGTGAGACGATTGACAAGCTGTTATTTGACGGATATTCCACCATTTCTCTTGGCTATGCAGGACTTTATGAGATGTGTATGCGGATGCTTGGCAAATCCCATACAGATCCGGAGGCGAAGCCATTTGCACTGGCAGTTATGCAGCGCCTGAATGATAAATGTAAAGAATGGAAAGAAGCAGAAAATATCAGCTATTCCGTATACGGCACACCGATGGAATCTACCACATACAAGTTCGCAAAATGTCTGCAGAAGCGTTTCGGAATCATTCCGGGCGTTACAGATAAGAACTATATTACGAACAGCTATCATGTACATGTTACCGAAAAAATTGATGCGTTCAGCAAATTGAAATTTGAATCGGAATTTCAGAAGCTTTCACCGGGTGGGGCGATCAGCTATATCGAAGTACCGAATATGCAGACCAATATTCCGGCGGTACTTTCCGTATTACAGTACATTTATGAGAATATCATGTATGCAGAGCTGAATACCAAGAGTGATTTCTGTGAAGTCTGCGGCTATGACGGAGAGATTAAGATCATCGAGGACGAGACCGGAAAGCTGGTATGGGAATGCCCGAACTGTGGCAACCGGGATCAGGATAAGCTCTTTGTAGCGAGAAGAACCTGCGGATATATCGGAACCCAGTTCTGGAATCAGGGAAGGACCCAGGAGATTAAGGACAGGGTACTGCATCTGTAAGGATGGAAATGTTTTTGAAAAAATAGTGAGAAGATATAATAAAGGACACGGCTTTCGCTTGGCGAAGCCGTGTCCTTTATTATAAATTATTTAAAATTAATTGGATAAACATCTTTTATCAAATCATCCTGGTCATAAGAAAAATATATTTTTTCGACTACTTCCTCCTTATCGACTAAAAAAGTCACAAGAACTGTTTCAGAATCATCTGTTTTGGAATCAAGTGAAATATCTTTTACCGTTATTTTTGTATTATTATAAGCTGCTTCGGACAGATAGGTCTGACCATAGGTTGAAACAAAATATTCTAATCGGTCGCGCTCAAAATATTTTCCTACAAGTTTGTTCCAGTTCTCAAGAATTTTTTCAGAATTGGCGAAAGCATCATCAGAATTTGCATCAGTATTTTCACCGATTACATTAGAAGCATCCTGAGAGTATAATTCTTCATTTGGCGCAGTAAACATTGCAGTAATTACTGCTTCGGCTTCCGGACTTACGGCTGATTCAGATGCCTTTTTGTCTGAGCAGCCAGTAAGCAGAATAAACAAAAGTAACAGAATAAAATAAATTTTTGGCGCTGCTTTTTTCGTCATGAGAATCCCTCCTTTGCCTGTGGGGGCAGTTAAAATAGTTTTCCTGCCATTGGATTGATCTACCTTTCACATTTTGGGTGTTTATAAGTATAGTATAATGGAGCTGGCTGTAAAACGCTAATATTATTTTTACAAAAAGGCAGTTGCTTGGGCGAATGTATGCGGACAAATCATAGCAGCACTTATCACAGCATTTGGAGGAGTCAAAAGACCGCCGGAGCGGTTGGAATCGTACTTTATCGGAGGACAATAGTAGTTGATTTTCAGGTGTGATTTGCTATAATTGATAAGAAGAGTAAGAATGGACAGCAGAGTAGTACTGCTATAATGAGAAAAAGGGAAGTATAAAGATATGAATTACGGAACAATCAAAAATTACGATATCGCAAATGGAACTGGCGTCAGGGTCAGCCTTTTCGTATCCGGCTGCCGGCATCATTGCAAAGGATGCTTCAATTCCGAGACCTGGGATTTCAATTACGGCAATCCATATACCAAAGAAGTAGAAGCAGAGATCCTCGAAGCACTTAAACCGGCATATATCCAGGGATTTTCCCTCCTCGGTGGAGAACCCTTTGAGCCGGAGAATCAGAAAGAACTCGCAGGACTCCTGCAAAAGATCAAAGAAAGCTACCCGGAGAAAAATGTCTGGTGCTACACCGGATATCTCTATGATGTAGACCTCATCCCCGGCGGAAAAGTCTACACCGAATACACTGACAAGATGCTCGCCTGTATCGATACCCTCGTAGACGGCGAGTTCATCGAAGCCGAAAAAGATCTCACCCTGGAATTCCGCGGAAGCCGCAACCAGAGAATCCTTCACCTTGATGAAATCCGCCAAAATGCGAAAAACTAAAATAATTCATTGACAAAAAAAGACCACTGTGATATAAATAACAAGTGGTCTTTTTTAGATCATAAAATCAAATAGGGGATTGGTCAAATGGTATGACAGGAGTCTCCAAAACTCTTAGCGGCAGTTCGATTCTGTCATCCCCTGTAGAAACCTCTCGGAAGTAGTTCTGGGAGGTTTTATACTCTATAATTCCCACCAGATTCAATTGTTTGCACAAAGAATCTGGTGGGAATTATTTTTGTCTGATGCTGACATAACCTATATTTTTGTAAATCAATATATTTCTTTAGAAATTAAAATAAAGTTCGTACACCTTAACCGGTCGCCCCTTCGCATTGGTCGTCTGCGTATAAGCGAGCTTCGCGACTCCTCCATTTTCCAGATTCTGAATAATCCGGTTCGCATTTCTCACCGTACTTCCCATCCGTTCGGCAAGCTCGTGCGTTGTAATTTTATTTGATCCGGCAGCATGCGTACTGGCAAGGACTTTCTTGATCGTAACCGGTGAAAGATTACACTGCTTTGCAATCTTTCCAAGATTCTGCACATACTGATTCTGGATCACTCTTCGGTCGGATGAACCAAGGGGTCCGATCATATCCCCGTTTTCATTCTGGATAAAACTTTTTCCAAACTGAACAGCCTCTTTGCGGGCATTTACAGAATTACGGATCGCATTGTCAAAATTTGCCCCGATTCCGTATCCTACAGCACATTCAAAATGCAGTTTGCCGGTGAGAAATTCATTCAGTTCGCAGACCTTGTTATTGTGCGTAATATGCTGCAGCATTTCCACAGTGGTCAGGGCACTGCAGTGATTATCCACTTTCTGAGAGATACAATTCATCAGATTCTTTTTAAAGAAATCTTCCATACAGACATAGATCTGCTGGATATTTTCCGGTGTGTTATCTGTCGAACTACGGGGAGATACATTGATGATAACCGGAAGGTTGGAACGCATGTGCTCCAGCTCAATCGTGGACAGAAGTTCATTTGCAAGATCCCGGATATGGCTGACACTTGGCAGCGGATAGATTGTCGGGATCCCGTGCGCACGAAGCTCCGGCAGGATATTACTGTACTGACAGAGAACCATATCCATTTCATTGTTGTTCCACATACGGATCAGCTCTGAAAGGACATGATTTTCAATCGTACTGATACTGGTGCGGGTCAGTGCCTTGGTCCAGTTGTTAATATGTGGTGGAACTGTATCAATGTCCAGCTCCTTAAGGAAAGCGGTTGCAGTACAGCCGCCATCGATCGGAATCAGGAAATCCAGAATAATCCGGTCCATATCCAGATCCCGGTTGGAAATCAGCAGATTCAAAAGAGCACGGTACAGACCGGCTATATCAATTTCAAAGGATACAATCGGACGGTTATAAGCGTGCGCAGTTGACTCAATGGCAGCTTTTGCGATCTTACCACTGATAAGAAATCCGTCAGTGTCCCCGGCGTAAGAATCGTAAACTTCTGATATTGTGTCAAATTTGTTGTAGGAAACCACCTGGATGTCGCAGTTTAGTTTTAGTTCTGAGACGATCTGCGAGATAGGTTCCTTTAAGTACTGGCTGGTAATAGCCACAATTTTTCTTCTCATTTTCTTTCACCTCTCAAAAAGTATCATATAAAATTATCTTCCATAAATCAACCATAATATTCTGAAAATTAAAAAAATAACGATTAAATAGGTAAAAACAACGAAAATCAAGAATATTCTGTAATATTATTGACTAAAATTTTAGAAGTTGGTATTATGTAATCATGATAACTAGTCTGTAAATGTTCCAAAAACTAATAAAAATGTTCTGTAAATATTCTAAAAGTAGAACAGTATTTTTAATGTAAATGGCAGGAACAAAGTTAAAGGAGGGCTTAGTATGAATTACTATGAAAGAGCATTGGAATTAAAGGATGAAACAATTGCAAACCGCAGACACATCCACAAAAATGCTGAAACTGGTCTGGATCTTCCAAAGACCAAAGCTTATGTTATGGAAAAGCTGACAGAATACGGACTTGAGCCGAAGGATTGTGGCTACGGGGTAACAGCTACACTCGGCAAAGGGGGAAAGGTTCTTCTTCTGAGAGCAGATATGGATGCACTTCCGATGCCGGAAGAAAGCGGAGAAGAATTTGCATGTCCTACAGGAAAAGAAGCACATACATGCGGACATGATTTCCACGCTGCAATGCTTCTTACAGCAGCAAAGATGCTGAAAGAAAAAGAAGATACACTGGAAGGAACTATCAAATTCATGTTCCAGCCGGCAGAAGAGACTTTTGAAGGAAGCAAGAATATGATCGAGAATGGTATTCTTGAGAATCCTCCGGTTGATGCAGCACTTGCATACCATGTATCACCGGGAAAAATGCCAATCGGACTTTTTATGTACAATGATAAGGATACGATGATGTATTCTGTAGATGGATTTAAGATCACCATCCATGGAAAAGGATCCCATGGTGCTTATCCACATGTAGGAGTTGACCCGATCAACATCGGAGTTCATATCCATCTTGCATTGCAGGAACTGATCGCAAGAGAAAGTGATCCGACACATTCCTGTGTACTTACAATCGGACAGTTTGCAGGCGGAACTGCAGCAAACATCATTCCTGAGACCGCTGTTCTCCAGGGAACGATCCGTACCAACAAGCCGGAAGCAAGAGAACTTCTGGTCCGCAGAATGAAAGAAGTCGCTGAAAAGACAGCAGCTGTATATAACGGAACCGTTGATATTGAGATGATCTCAGAAGTTCCTCCGCTGATCTGCAATCCGAAGCTTACCGACGAAGTGGTTGGATATATGCAGGAGCTTGGAATTCCGGGACTCACACCATATCCGGGAATTTCTGCAAGTGCTTCTGAAGATTTCGCAGTGATCGCTGAAAAGGTTCCAAGTACATTTATGTATCTGTCAGCAGGATATCTGGATGAAAGAGGACAGTATCCGGCACATCATCCGAAAGCACAGTTTAATGAGGATGTTTGCCCGATCGGAGCAGCTTGTCTTGCACATTGCGCTTCACAGTGGCTTAAAAATAACAAATAGAGAGTAAAGGTTTCTTTAGGAACAGGAGGAAAAAAATATGAGTAAAGAACAGCAGGCTCAGGCACAGCCACAGGTTGCGATTCCGCTTCCGAAGGCAAAGAAAAACTTGGTTCAGATCGGATGTATCTGCATGATGCTTTCTGTAGCAATGTATGGACTGGTATTTGCAACGTTAACAGCACCTATCCTTGAAAAAGTTGATGCGATGGGATATGTAGGACTCTTCTCTATCGTAGGTGCGATCGGTGTATCGATTATGACTCCGATCGGAGGAAAATTAGGTGACCTTATTGGTAGAAGAAACATTGTAGTGATTCCTGGAATTATCTGTGCACTTGCAGGTTTTGCATTTGCATTTGTGAGATCTCTGATTCCACTGATGATCCTCAGACTGATTGTCAGCCTTGCACAGGGCGCATTTACAGCAGCACCATACATTATCGCAGGTCTTATCAATGAAAGAAAAGATGTACCAAAGGCAATGGGTATGCTTGCAACCGCAATCGCTGTTGGTGGATTTGGAGGAAGTATCATCGCAGGTATTTTAACAGATATGGGATTATTGACTGTGGCAATCCTTATGCCGGCAATTCCACTTATTCTTGGTATAGTACTGATTGGAATGAACATGCCGAATCAGAAAAGAGAAGGAAAGGTTACGATTGATGTTCCGGGGATGATCGCACTCATCATATCACTTTGCGGAATTCTGCTTGCACTGAACTTTGGATCTTCTATGGGATGGACAAATCCAATGATTCTTGCAGGTCTTGTAATTGGTATCATTGCTCTTATTGCACTTGTTAAGATTGAAAATAAAGCTGCAGAGCCGTTGATTCCAATGAAATTATTTAAAAATAAAAACTACACAGTACTCCTTATTGTAGGATTTATCTGCTATTTCTATCAGAATGCCATGAACTATTATGCACCGATCGGTGCCATGCAGGTTATGGGAGCATCCACGAGTGCAGCAGGTGCACTGCAGATGCCTCGTACACTGATTACAATCATTCTTCCTACTATCGCAGGTGCATGGGTAGGAAAGAAAGCTGCCAATGCATGGAAAGCAATGGTAATTGGTACAAGTCTTGCAATGATCCCGATGGCTGTGATGGCGTTGGTAACAAATTCAGGTGCTTCGATCATGATTTATTTTGTAGCACTTGCAGTTACAGGTATTGCTGAAAGCTTCCGTGCTGTATCCATTACGCCAACAGCACAGGCAATGCTGGCACCGGAAGATATGGGAATCGGAACTTCTCTGGTTAACTTCGCAAACTCACTTTCAGGAACAATTGCAGTTGCAGTATTTGCAGTCGCATATAATGCAAGTACATCAGCTGATCCGACTAATGTAGCACTGATCCAGAATGGTGTAAAATCTGTATTCTGGACAGCAGCAGTCGTTACTCTGATTGGACTTCTTCTGGTAATCTTCATTGTAAAACCGGAGATGAGCAAGAAAGCAGCAGAAAGCAAATAGAATATTGAAATCCATGTGAACATGTGAATAAGAAGCCGGGGCGGATGTGAAAAAGCATCTGCCCCGGTTGTTATCTGGAGAAGTCTTTTATAGATCTGCCGGATACAGGGATGAGAATGGAAATGACATATGTTTCAGGTAAATGCAGATTGCATTTCAGAAAATCAAGAGTATAATAAGAAATAGTGAAAAGAAGAAAGGCAGACATATATCTGTCTTTTTATAATTATAGAGACAATTTTAAGGATATAAGAAATAATATGATTTACCGGAGGAAAAGAATGCTTGGAAACTATCTGGATGAAGTACGAAAAAAAGCACCATTGATACACAATATCACCAATTATGTGACGATCAATGATGTGGCAAATATGGTTCTTGCCTGCGGTGCAAGTCCGATTATGTCGGATGAGCCGACTGATATTGAAGAAATCACATCCATCTGTCAGGGACTGAATATCAATATGGGAATGTTAAATCCGCGCAAGATTGAAAGTATGCAAAAAGCCGGGAAAAAATCCAACGAACTGCATCATAAAGTGTTGCTGGATCCGGTCGGAGCAGGATCGAGTTCGTTCCGAACAGAGGCGGCACTGAATCTGATACGTGATATTCAGTTTGATGTGATCCGGGGAAATATTTCTGAGATCAAGACCTTAGCAGCAGGACATGGTACAACGAGTGGTGTGGATGCAGACGAGGCAGATACACTGACGGAGCAGAATCTGGAGAAAATGATTCCGTTTATAAAGGATTTTTCCAGAAGGACAGGTTCCGTGATTGCTGTGACTGGAGGAATAGACCTTGTAAGTGATGCAAAGAGGTGCTTTGTGATCCGGAACGGTCGTCCGGAGATGGGACGGATCACCGGAACCGGGTGTCAGCTTTCCGGGATGATGACGGCATTCCTTGCGGCGAATCCGGAGAACAATCTGGAAGCAGCGGCAGCAGCGGTCTGTGCCATGGGGCTTGCCGGTGAGACTGGCTGGAAATATATGCAGCCGGGAGATGGAAACGCAACCTACCGTAATCGGATCATCGATGCGATTTATAATATGGAAGGAAAAGAATTGGAAGAAGGTGCAAAATATGAGATTAGATAAGAAAGATATGGTTCTGTATGCGGTAACAGACCGTCACTGGCTGAATGGAGAAAGCCTGTACAGCCAGGTGGAAAAAGCGCTGAAAGGTGGGGCTACATTTATCCAGCTCAGGGAAAAAAATCTGGCTGAGGAAGAGTTTCTGGCAGAAGCAAAAGAGATTGCCAGGCTCTGTAAATCCTACCATGTACCATTTGTGATCAATGACAATGTAGAGATTGCAAAGAAGGTAGATGCCGATGGTGTGCATGTGGGGCAGAGCGATATGGAAGCTCTTGATGTGCGGAAAACACTGGGTGAGGACAAGATCATCGGTGTTACGGCAAAGACGGTCGAGCAGGCGCTAAAGGCGCAGGCACATGGAGCCGATTATCTGGGAGTCGGTGCAGTCTTTGGCACGACATCAAAGGCAGATGCAACAAAGCTGGATCATAAGGTTTTAAAGGAAATCTGCGAGACGGTGGACATTCCGGTTGTGGCAATTGGGGGAATCACGGAAGAGAATGTGACAGAGCTTGCCGGAAACGGAATCTGCGGAGTTGCCGTGATCAGTGCAGTTTTCGGACAGCCGGATATTGAGCAGGCTACAAAAGAATTAAAAGAGAAAGTAGAGGGTATGTTGAAATGATTTTGTTTACTAGCGATTACACAGAAGGGGCACATCCGAGAATTATCGAGAAGCTTGCCGAGACCAATATGGAGCAGACAGTAGGATATGGGGAAGATCCTTACTGTGAAGAAGCGAGAGAAGCAATTAAGAAGGTGTGTGAAGCACCGGAGGCAGATGTTCATTTTCTGGTGGGAGGAACCCAGACGAATTTTACAGTAATTTCTTCTATTCTGCGTCCATTTCAGGGAGTGATCTGTGCAGATAGCGGACATATCAATGTCCATGAGACAGGAGCTGTAGAAGCGACCGGACACAAAGTTCTGGCACTTCCTTCAAAGGAAGGAAAAATCACAGGACAGCAGATCAAGGAATATTACGACCTGCACTGGAGTGATGAGTCTCATGAACATATTGTACAGCCAAAGATGGTTTATATTTCACATCCGACAGAGGTAGGAACATTGTATACAAAAGCAGAGCTTGAAGATATTTCTACAGTATGTAAGGAATGTGGACTTTATCTTTTTCTGGATGGAGCGAGAATGGGATATGGACTGATGGCACCGGGAACCGATGTGACACTTCCGGATATTGCAAAGTGTTGTGATGTATTCTATATTGGAGGAACAAAGGTCGGTGCATTGTTCGGAGAAGCTGTGGTAATCACAAATCCATGTCTAAAGCAAGATTTTCGTTACTGTATTAAACAGAAAGGTGGAATGCTTGCAAAAGGAAGACTGCTTGGCGTTCAGTTCCTGGAGCTTTTTAAAGATGGTCTTTATTTTGAAATCTCCAAACATGCGATTGATATGGCAATGCTTTTGAAAGACGGACTGAAAGAAAAAGGATATGAATTCTTCATGGACAGCGATACCAACCAGCAGTTCATTATTGTGGAAGATGCCAAATTGCAGGAAATCCGTCAAAAATATGGCGTAACTTATCAGGAAAGGTACGATGAGACCCATAGTGTGATCCGATTATGCACTTCCTGGGCGACAAAAGAGGAAAATGTGAAGGCATTCCTGCAAGATATGTAATTTGTGAAAAATTGAATAAAGCTTTACAGGTAAGGCAGATATGGTAAATGATAAGGACTTTTTTGCACAGAAAATGGCAGAAGAGTCCTTTTTTGCTTTTCGTAGTGTTTTAATATGAGAAAATAATAGTTAGGCATTTAATTATTTGTTTGTGAAAAATATTATAAAAATATAAATTATTGAGAATAAATGTTGACTTATGTGTGTGATACGCATAAAATAACGATTAGACTTCTAATGAATAGATATCTAATCAAATTGCGGGAGGTGAAAGGGTGAAGTCGGATAAATTTGAGTGTGGGGATTTTACCAGGGAGAATATGCCGGTACAACTTCTTCTTGCACAGGTCGGACATATGTATAAATGGTATGTGACGAAACAGATGAAGGATACAGAGCTGAAAGCCGGACAGGCAGGAATTCTTGCAATATTGCAGATGGTAGGACCGATGTCACAGAGAGAGCTTGCAGATCATATTCATATTACGCCGCCATCGGTGAATGTAGCAGTTCAGAAACTGGAAAAGCTCGGATATATTAGAAAAGAGCAGGACGAAAAAGACCAGCGGATGACAAGGATCCATCTGACAGAACGAGGAGAGAAGATTCTTGGCAACATGCATGAGATTCTCCGAAGCACGGAAGATACACTCCTGAAGAATATGAGCACAGAAGAGAAAATACTGTGCAGAAGACTGCTTTTACAGATGAGTGACAATCTTTTCCAGGAAAAAGAATTCCGTGATATGCCATGTAAAAATCCATTTAAGGAATAAAAATAGTTACTAAGAAAGGAAATAATTGCTATATGAGAAAGTTATTCAAACATTTGAAGCCTTATGCAGCAACTATAGCAGCGATTGTTGTTATCCTGATCGTTCAGGCGTACTGTGATCTGTCATTGCCTTCTTATACTTCAGACATTGTCAATGTCGGAATCCAGCAGGGAGGAATTGATGAGAAGATTCCGGATGCAATCGCAGAGGAAGAGATGAATAAGCTGTTGCTTTTTGTGGCAGAAGAAGACCAGCAGACAGTGCTGGATGCATATGAGAAAAAGGAATCCGATTCGGATTATAAGTATGATGGAGCAATTTATGTTCTGAAGGATTCCGTGAAAAAAGATGAAGAAAAGTCAGGAAAGGTATTTGACATCCTTGGAAAGCCGATGCTTCTGACTTATGGATTTGAATCTGGAAGTGATACAACAAAGAAGATGGAAGAATCCATGAAAGAGAATATGATTTCTTCTATAAAGGAACAGGCTGAGAAACAGGCAGAGAGTATGCAGTCCCAGATGACAGATGAGCAGAAAGCAGCACTTGCGGCAAATCCGGAGCTTGCCAAGAAACAGCAGGATGAAATGCAGAAAAACATTGATGAACAGGTGAAAAAGATCGAAAATGCAGATATCTTTGAGATCCTGAACATGATACCGGATGAACAGAGAGCAGACGTTATTGATAAAATATCAGAAAAAATGGACGATATGCCGGATACCATGCTGGAACAGTCAGCAACTTCATATATTAAAGAAACCTACAGTGTTCTGGGCGTGAATACAGATAAGATCCAGAACAGATATATTTTAACAACTGGCGGTAAGATGCTTGCACTTGCATTTCTTGGAATGCTCGCAAGTGTTACCGTAGGACTTCTTGCTTCCAGAGTGGCAGCAAGTACGGGACGTGATCTGAGAGGAAAGGTATTTAAAAAAGTTGTTGGATTTTCCAATGCAGAATTTGACAAGTTTTCAACTGCATCACTGATCACAAGAAGTACCAATGATATCCAGCAGATCCAGATGCTTGCAGTTATGCTTTTGAGAATGGTGATGTATGCACCAATCATGGCAATTGGAGGTATTTTCAAGGTTCTCCATACGAATGTCAGCATGTCATGGATCATCGTACTTGGGGTAATCCTGATCGTGATGGTTGTTGCTGTATTATTTATTGTGGCAATACCAAAATTTAAGATTCTGCAGAACCTGGTTGACAGACTGAACCTTGTTACTCGTGAGATCCTTACCGGACTTCCGGTTATCCGTGCATTCAGTACAGAAAAGCATGAAGAAGAACGATTTGATAAAGCGAACAGAGATCTGACAAGAACCAACTTATTTGTAAACCGTGCCATGACATTTATGATGCCGATGATGATGCTGATCATGAACGGAATTACCATACTGATTGTATGGAGCGGCGCACATGGTGTCAGTGACGGGCAGATGCAGGTTGGTGATATGATGGCATTTATCCAGTATACAATGCAGATCATCATGTCCTTCCTTATGATCTGTATGATTTCTATTATGCTTCCAAGAGCAGCTGTTGCAGCAGACCGTGTGGATGAAATTCTGACCAGCGAGACAGCAATCGAAGATAGGAAGACACCGGAAAAACTGGGTGAGAACGGAAAAGGTGAAGTAGAATTCCATCATGTATCCTTCCGTTATCCTGGAGCAGAAGAGGATGTGCTTCACGACATCAGCTTTACTGCAAAGCCGGGACAGACGACAGCAATCATTGGAAGTACCGGAAGTGGTAAATCTACCATGATCAACCTGATTCCAAGATTCTATGATGTGACAGAGGGATTTATTACCTTAGACGGAAAAGATGTCCGCACTCTCACGCAGCATGATCTGAGAGAAGAACTTGGATACGTTCCACAGAAAGGTGTACTTTTCTCAGGAACAATCGAGTCCAATATTCTGTATGGCAATCCGGATGGATCCGAAGCCGAGATGAAGGAAGCCGCAGAAATCGCACAGGCAACCGAATTTATCGAAGAAAAACATAAAAAATACGAAAGTCCGATCGCACAGGGCGGTTCCAACGTATCCGGCGGTCAGAAGCAGCGTCTTTCTATCGCACGTGCGATTGCAAAGAAACCAAAAGTTTATATTTTTGATGACAGTTTTTCAGCACTGGATTATAAGACAGACGTAACCCTTCGTGCTGCATTGAAAGAAAAGACACAGGACAGCACAGTGATCATTGTAGCACAGCGAATCAGCACCATTTTACATGCGGAGCAGATCATTGTGCTGGATGATGGAAAGATTGCGGGAATCGGAACACACAAAGAGCTTCTGAAATCCTGTGATGCATATTATCAGATTGCGTCATCGCAGCTTTCTGAAGCAGAGCTTGCGAGAGACTTAAATAACGAAAATGACGGAAAGGAGGAAGCATAGTATGAGTAATCAGCCAAGAAGAAGAGGACCTATGGGCGGTGGACATGGAAGAATGGGAACCGGCGAGAAGGCAAAAGACTTCAAAGGTACCATGAAGAAACTTTTTACTTACCTTAGTGAATATAAAATCGGTATTTTCTTTGTTATGATATTCGCAATCGGAAGTACGGTTTTCAATATTATTGGACCAAAGGTTCTCGGAAAAGCGACGACCGAAATTTTCAAAGGTCTGGTCGGAAAAGTATCCGGCGGCAGCGGAATTGATTTTACAAAGATTGGTAAAATCCTGTTAACTTTATTGTGTCTGTACGTGATCAGCGCATGTTTCTCCTTTATCCAGGGATATATCATGACAGGCGTATCACAGAAGCTGACCTATCGCATGCGAAAAGAAATTTCTGAGAAAATTAACCGCATGCCGATGAATTATTTTGATACGACTACACACGGAGAAGTTCTTTCCAGAGTAACCAATGACGTAGATACTCTGAGCCAGAGCCTGAACCAGAGTGCAACCCAGATGATCACATCCGTGACAACAATCATCGGTGTACTGATCATGATGATCAGTATCAGTCCGCTGATGACCGTGATCGCACTTCTGATCCTGCCGGTATCTATGGTACTGATTTCTGTAATCGTAAAACACTCACAGAAATACTTCAAAAGCCAGCAGGAATATCTGGGACATATCAATGGTCAGGTAGAAGAAGTATATGGCGGACATAATATTGTCAAAGCATTCAATAAAGAAGAAGATGTGATCCGCGAATTTGATGAGACTAATGATATCCTGTTCCGTTCTGCATGGAAATCACAGTTCCTTTCCGGAATGATGATGCCGATCATGCAGTTTGTCGGAAACCTTGGATATGTAGGAGTTTCTATCTTAGGAGGTTACCTTGCAATCAAACAGACCATCGAAGTTGGAGATATCCAGTCCTTTATCCAGTATGTAAGATCCTTTACACAGCCGATCCAGCAGGTTGCACAGGTAGCAAACATGCTCCAGTCGACAGCCGCTGCATCAGAGAGGGTATTTGAATTTCTGGACGAAAAAGAAGAAGATCAGTTTGCTGAAAATCCAGTATCTGTAGAAGGATTACAGGGAAATGTAGAATTTGAACACGTACACTTCGGATACAATCCGGAGCATATCATCATCAATGATTTCTCTGCAAAAGTAAAAGAAGGACAGAAGATCGCCATCGTAGGACCAACCGGAGCAGGAAAGACAACCATGATCAAACTGCTGATGCGTTTCTATGATGTCAACAGCGGGGCAATCAAGATCGATGGACACAACATCAAAGACTTCAACCGGAGCGAACTCAGACAGATGTTCGGAATGGTACTTCAGGATACCTGGCTGTTCAGCGGAAGCATCGAAGATAACATTAAATACGGTAAACTCGATGCAACCCACGAAGAAGTCGTAGCCGCAGCCAAAGCTGCTCACGTACACCGTTTCGTCCAGACTCTTCCAAGCGGATACAACATGATCCTCAACGAAGAAGCTAGCAACGTATCTCAGGGCCAGAAACAGCTCCTCACGATCGCCAGAGCCATCCTGGCTGATCCAAAGATTCTGATCCTAGACGAAGCCACCAGCTCCGTAGACACCAGAACCGAAGTCCAGATCCAGAAAGCCATGGATAACCTCATGAAAGGCAGAACCAGCTTCGTAATCGCCCACAGACTCTCCACCATACGAGACGCAGATCTCATCCTGGTAATGAAAGACGGCGACATCATCGAACAGGGGAACCATGAAGAACTACTTGA
>ENA-OPVL01001037-OPVL01001037.1-human-gut-metagenome-genome-assembly--contig:-NODE-1037-length-17731-cov-2.938391_pt1 | contig 17731 bp, 15 predicted proteins | sample MGYA00241496_ERZ501984 | MGnify/ENA primary metagenome ERZ501984 (study PRJEB25962, sample SAMEA2042986) | human gut metagenome | biome: human gut; feature: human-associated habitat; material: faeces... | reverse complement strand
CAACCTGGGCCAGAACATCGACGTGGTGGCGGGGATCTTCGATGAGACCATGCTCCACCTCCGCCAGTGCGCCGGGTTGGAGCTCACCCGGGAGCCCATCTGCTGCGCCGTGTCCGTGAGCCACCCGCTCGCCGCGAAGCCGGTGCTGCACGTGCCCGACCTGCATGGGGAGAAGCTGATGCTCATGCGCCCTACCTGCTCGCCGGCAAAGACGTCGCCTTCCCCAACCAGGTGTGGTCCGTGGACATCACCTGCGTGCAGGTCGGCGGCCGCCACATGTACCTCACGGCCGTCATCGACTGGCACAGCCGCTACGTGGTCGGCTGGAAGCTGTCGGACACCATGCGGGCGCGCGAGGTGGTGGCCTGCTGCAGGGCCGCCTACGCGGCGCACGGCACCCCCCGATCCGGAACTCCGACCAGGGCAGCGTCTTCAGCTCCGAGGAGTACGTGTCGATGCTCGAGGGGGAGCACATAACGCAGTCGATGGACGGCAGGAGGCGCTGGGCGGACAACGTCGTGGTGGAGAGGTGGTTCAGGACGCCCAAGAGCGAGTGCCTTCGCAACGAGGAGTACGAGACCCCGGCCCAGCTCGGGGCCATCATCGGCAGGTTCGTCGAGCGCTACAACGACGTGCGCATCCACCAGGCCCTGGGCTACGACACGCCGGCCAGCTGGTACTTCAGCGGGCTGGGCGCCGTCGCCTGAGGTGCTAGGATTCGCTCAGGTTCCAACCAGGGCATTCGGGTTGCCCGGGATTCCGTGTCTCAAAATCTCTGCCACTTCAAGCCGCTCCTCCCGTTTCCGTGCGCACGCATCGCAGAGGGCAAGAAAGATATCTGGAATCATCTCTTCCAAGCATGAATCTTGCTTTTCCGCAAAGGTGGCTTTCGCTGAACGCACGGAATGCCACCCGTTGTCGAAGCGAACTTCCAGATTCACCTTTATTTTCAACAGCCCGTCGAACCGATAATCCCAAGTGCGGATATTCGTCTTCCTCCAGGCCCCTGCCGAGCACACGCTCTTCGCTTGCTTTGCGAGGGAGTTTGGGGATGCGCGGCTTCTGACCAGACCGAACTTTTGCTCAATAGCCCCGAGGCGGTGTCGGGACGTCGAGCCTCCTGCAGATTTTCTTCAGCATCACATCGGAGATACCGTATCGTGCGGCGACTTCCCTCATCGGGTGCGTCCACACTTCTTCGTACAGGATATGTCTGTCATAGACGTTGTGTTTCATGTTGATTTGATTCGACGGATGAAATGAAGTGCAAGCTACAGCTTCTCCAGGCTGTCACGGTCGAGCAGGAAGTCGAACAGGTTGGTGACCAGCACCCCCTCTTCCGTGTACCACGGACCCGGGGCGTCCTTGGAGATGATCACCTTCTTGAAGGAGTCGCCGATTTTCAAGAGAGATTTTTGCTCCTGCTCGGTCTTCTCCGCGTCGGGCAGCGCGTACGCGGACTGGATGTAGTACCTCCTCGACGCCCTGTTGCAGACGAAGTCCACCTCGAGCTGCTTCTTCTGCCGCTTCCCCTGGGCGTTGACCTCGGCTGTGTTCACCACGCCGACGTCCACGGAAAACCCGCGCGACCTCAGCTCGTTGTAGAGGACGTTCTCCATGATGTGGGTCTCCTCGATCTGCCGGAACCCGATCTGCGCGTTGCGCAGCCCGATGTCCGTGAAGTAGTACTTGAACGGGGTGTCGATGTAGCGGCGCCCCTTGATGTCGTAGCGCTGCGCCTTCTCGACGACGAACGCGTCGATGAGGTACTCGATGTAGCTGTTGATGGTGTTCTTGCTTATCCTCACGTGCTTCTTCGATGCGAAGGTGTCAGCGAGCTTGGTGGGGTTGGTGAGCGAGCCTATCCCCGAGGCGAGCACGTTGAGCAGCTCCCCGAACTCCTCCTTGTGCCTGATGCTGTGCCTTGCGGTGATGTCCCGGATGTACGTCTCGGTGTTGAGGTCCGAGAGGGTCTTCATCTTCCCCTGTTCGGTCCTCTGGAGCACTACCGGCGGCAGCCCGCCGAACCGCACGTACTCGTTCCACCCGTCGTACTTGCTGCCGTCGTAGACGCTCATGAACTCCGAGAAGCTCAGGGGGTTGAGGTGGACCTCGTCCCCTCTGCCGGAAAACTCGGTGATGACGTCTTTCGAGAGGAACTTGGCGTTGCTTCCCGTGACGTAGATGTCCACGTTGGGGCGCCTGAGCAGGCCGTTGAGGACGCCCTCGAAGTCGCCGAGCATCTGGACCTCGTCGAGCAGGACGTAGTAGGTCCCGTCGTCCCCGAGCCTGGAGTCGACGTACCCGTCGAAGGCGTCCGGGTCCCGGTAGGGGGCGTTCCTCCTGTCGTCGAAGGCCATCTCGAAGACGTGCCCGTCGTCCACGCCGCACTGGCGGAGGTGGTCCCTGAACTGCCGGAAGACGAGGAAGGACTTCCCGCAGCGCCGGATCCCGGTGACGACCTTGATGAAGCCGTTCCCCTTTCGGTCGATGAGCTCGCCTAGGTAGAAGTCCCTCTTTATCTCAGATGCTTTCATGACGTCTCCTTGTATTGACTGTATGCGGGCAACAGCATTGTTTTAGTCAATAGCATTCTAACCTGGAGAAGCACGATTCGTTCATGAAGCTGACTTTTTATGCATAAAAGCCCTCGTTTGGTCAATAGTGCGGAGCACGCCCGAATCAATCTTTTTCTTACGAACCAAGGCGTTGTTCGGCGAGGGAGCTTCCGCTCCTGCCTTGCTTGTGTTCGAAGAGCTCGGCTTTGGATGCAGCGCAAATCAGTAGCTGCGGTTCGAGGAATGTGACAGGGCCACTGAAGGCAGCTGCCTCCAGTGGCCCTCACTCCCGTTTGCTGCAGGTGGCTTGGCGCGATTTGACTCGCTATGCCGCTCAGTTGTCCACCTGATTCGCCATGGTGCTATCTGACACGAACCTATTCCCACTCGATAAAACAATAGTGTTCCATTTTTACGATTTCGTCCTTGTTTTATCCGCAGTTTCTTCTCGTTGTCAGCTGTATTCGGTTGGCCCTTCTGAGGGAAAACTCATCCCAAACTCAGTCTTTTTCATTCAATCATTTCGTGAGTTTCGCGCCTGAGTTCCGACGAAGGATGGATTTGCTGCGTGACCTGTGAAAACCCGCTATCCCCGTTCGATTGAATCCTTTTCTTTCGAATGAAACCCCATCGAGAACGCGACTACGATAAGGGTTCTTGATGCCCTTCATTTCGAGTCGGCTTGCCAAGCATCATTCTGATCGAAACTCAAAGGGGGCAAGTTCGCTCTTCAGAAGGATTTCGCTGTCATTCCAGAACAAACTCACGACATCTCCGAAGATAGCTAAGAATGAGATTCCACCTCGCTAACGTAGGAGCTCCTGCTTGCGAGGACATCCAGCAATTTCGATTCCGGGTCGTCATCGAAGGTGACCTTCGCGATCGATCTCCACTTGCGTGGGGGCATGCCGACCGATTTCGCGAAGAGGGCGGAAAAGCTTGTTGCTCGTGCATACCCGCAACGATGCGCTACCTCGTCTATGCTCATATCATGGTCGGTGAGCAGTCTTTTCGCCAGCTCGATTCTTTCCGAGGAGACGAACTCGGTCACTGTCAATCCCGTCACCTGCTTGAATGTCTTCTTGAATTTGGTTGACCCCATGTTCGCGGCCTCGAGCAGATCCTTCTGCCTGATCGCACCGCCTAGGTTGTTCTCGATGTACGATACGGCTCTCGCGATCGAAAGGCGGTCCTGCTCGGCCACTCCCTCGCACAGACTCTCTCCCATCCTGAGCAGCCTTGCCATCACCAAGTTCGCGATTCCGGAATACAGGAGGCTCGCTTCCGGCCCCGGGATCTCCCTTGGAGTTATCTCGCCGAGCATCTCCGCTATTTCCGGATCCCAGGAAGCCTGGTTCCTCAGACCCTTCAGGCTGGTCGCTAGCGGTTTTAGCGCCTTGTCGATTCTTTCCCCGAAGACGCTTTGACAGTATTCGTCGTAGTACTCGATCTCCGTGTAAGAGAATCTCGCTTCTTTTGGAAGCAGGATCGAGCTTGTCTTGGGCTTTGCTTCCAGAAAGGCGGAAACGCTTGATTGCGGCATGAGGCCATGTCTTTCGCGGCGGACGGCGAAATAACCGCCAGAATCGAAACAGAAGGGCAGGGGTTCTTTCAAAGTGAAATCGCAGCAGACGACGGAGAAGAACCGCCGCGCCTCCCACGCCCAGTACCACCCCTCGCATCTGCGCCCGTCGCCTTCGAAGAGGGACCCCTCTCCGTTCCATCCATCTGCCAAGACGAGGCCGATTGGCTCAAGCGAGGCCGCAAAGGTCTCCGCCGCGGCTTGCGCAGCGTGGGAGAACATCGTTTCCCTGTCGTACATCTTCCGATCCTTTTATTCGCGTTCGGACGCAATTCTTGCGCGCTCGGACTTTTCCTTCCAGGTGCAATCTGATTCAGATTAACCAAGGCTAACATTTCTTTGTCAATTATAGCGATAAAAGAAAGGCTCTCTGGTTTTGCGAAGAAGAACACGGAAAACACTCGCGGAGGACATTGACGTCAGAACGAAGATAGCCATGCTCGTCGTGCTCATAGCGACCGGAGCCATCGTGAAGGATTACGTTCTGGGCTCGGTCCTCTTTGCCGTCGTCGTCCTCCTCTCCTTCGCAATCGGGCGCGGAAGGATGGCGGCTTCTTTCTCTTTCGCCTATCTCTTTCTCATGGGCATCTTCTGGGTCACGACGATGCTTCCGCCGAACGCCGCCGGAGCCCTCGGCTCGTTCGCCCTGGCTTGCCGCACCTGCATGCCCATCTGCCTGTTCGCGGCGGTCTTCGCGACCACTACCAAGATTGGCGACCTCACGGCCGCCCTCTACGGGATGAGGCTGCCGAAGACGGTTGTCGTTCCGCTGGTGATAGCGGTGCGGTTCTTTCCGACGCTCAAGGAGGAGTCTTCTGCCGTAGCGGACGCGATGAGGGTGAGGGGGCTCGCCCTTTCGCTTAAGAATCTCGTTTCGAAGCCGGCGCTGATGTTCGAATCCGTGGTCGTGCCCGTGATGCTGCGCTGCGCCAAGATCGCAGACGAGCTCGCTGCTGCGGCGGTTGCGCGCGGCATCGACCGGCCTGGAAGGAAGACCTCCTACAACGCGCCCCGGTTCGGATGGGTCGATTTCCTGCCTCTCTCGATCCTTGCCGCCTGCTGCTTGCTTCTTGTGGTTGCTAAGGCCAATCAGGGGATCGGAGGGTTACTGTGACGAAAAACGCTGTCGAGCTCAGAAGCGTCTCCTTCACCTATGCGGGGTTCGATGCTCCGGCGGTCGACGACGTGAGCTTTGCCGTCGCGCCGGGCGAATGCATCGTTCTTTGCGGGGAATCTGGCTGCGGAAAGACCACCGCGACCCGGATCGTCAACGGGCTGGCGGGTGGGTTCTATGAGGGTAGTCGGACGGGAAAGATCCTCATAGCGGGCAGGGATGTCGACGACCTGGAGGATTGGGAGCTCTCGTCTTTGACGGGCAGCGTTTTCCAGAACCCCCGTACCCAGTTCTTCAACCTCGACACGACCGGCGAGATTGCGTTTGGCATGGAGAACCTCGGCGTTCCCAGGGAGGAGATGCACAGGCGAGTGCGCGACGTCGTGCGCGAGCTCGGCATAGAGTGCCTGATGGGCAGAGGCATCTTCGAGCTCTCCGGGGGCCAGATGCAATCGGTGGCCTTCGCGAGCGCATGGGCCTGCAAGCCGAGCGTCTATGTCCTCGACGAGCCTTCGAGCAATCTGGACCCTCCCTCCATGGAGAAGCTCGCCTCCTTCATCTCGAAAGCCAAGTCGAGCGGGTCTGCCGTGATCATCGCCGAGCACAGGCTCTCCTACCTCGCGAGCGTCGCCGACCGGTACTTGCTCTTCGAAGGCGGTTCTGTCGCCGCCGAATGGGACGCGCAGCGATTCCTGGGGCTGCCCGACTCCGAGCGAGAGTCTTGCGGGCTCAGATCCTCCGAGCCGCCGAAACTCGCCGACCTGATGCAGCGCCTTTCCCGTCCCGTCTCCGCCTTTCCCGCCGTCGAGGCGAGGGGAATCTATGCGGGGTACGAGAAGGGTGTGCCGGTCCTCGAGGGGATTACCGTCTCGTTCGACCCCGGGAGGGTCGTCGGCGTGGTCGGGCGAAACGGGGCAGGCAAGTCAACCCTGCTCAAGTGCCTGGCGGGGATCAAGAAAGAAGAGCTCGGGCATGTCCGGTTCCAAGGCTCGGTGATCCCTCCCAAGAGAAGACCCAATCATGCGTTTCTGGTCATGCAAGACCCCGACTACCAGCTCTTTCGCCCGAGCGTGCGCGACGAGTTGGCATCCGCGGCCCCGTCTCCTTCCGACGTCGACGAACTTCGTCTCGAAGCGGTCCTGGAGGAGTTTGGCCTGGGAGATGTCGCCGACCGCCATCCCGCATCGCTCTCGGGAGGGCAGAAGCAGCGGTGCGTCTGCGCCATCGCGTCGGAGTCGGGCGCGCAGGCGCTTCTCCTCGACGAGCCCACGAGCGGCCTGGACTTCCGGAACATGGAGCGCCTCGCGCTCATCTTGCGCGAAGAGGCGTCTCGCGGGAAGACGGTGGCGGTCGTCAGCCACGACACGGAGTTCCTGTCTAAGGCCTGCGACCAGATCGTGCTCATCGAGTGAGCCGGCCTGCAAAGACTGAGAAGGATTCCTATGAAAGAAAGGATTTGGAAATGACAGCAAAAGCAAAACAGAAGGAAAGCGGCAGCCTCAGCTCCAGGGACCTCATAGCCCTCGGCGTCTTCTCTCTGCTGTTCATGGTGGTGAGCATGCTCGTCGTGGGAATCACCTCCATGAGCGTCGTGGCGTACTGCGGCTGCTGCGCCATCGCGGCGATACCCGCCGGGATCGTCTGGGTCTACATGCATGCGCGCGTGCCGCGCGCAGGAACCTCGCTGATCATGGCCCTCGTCTTCGCCGTGGTCATCTTCGTCATCGGGTCGGGATGGCCCGTGGCGCTCGGCCTCGCCGTCGGCGGCGCCGTCTCCGAGCTGGCGCGGAAAGCGCTCGGGTACGGGAGGTTCGCAGGCGTCGCCGTGGGGTACGCGCTTTTCGAGACCTGCTGGGCGGCGGGCCTTTTCGTTCCCATGTTCGCCTCCCAGGACTACTACCGCGAGCTGATGGGGTCCAACAGCATCGACCCGGCCTACATGGAAGCCCTTCTGTCCACGGTGACTCCCGAGACGTTCGCGATCATCGCGGTCGTGACCTTCGCGGGCGGCATCATCGGCTCGCTGGTCGGACGGGCGGTGTTCAAGAAGCACCTCGAGCGCGCGGGAATCGCCTAGCGCCCTTTTTCAAAGCAACATGAGAGAAGAGGTATTCAATGAGCAAGGAAAGCAAAGGAAGGAAGCCGGGGGCCCTTTCCCGCTGCCTGCGGTTCGCGGGGAGAAGAAAGCCCCTCGTGTTCGCCTCCATGGCGCTGGCGGTCCTATCCGCGGCGGCGTCCTTCGTCCCATACGTGGCGATCTACTTCATGATTAGGGATGCGGTCGGGGTCTATCCGAACCTGGCCGCCGTCGACGTTTCGGCGATGACGGGCTACGCGGGCTTGGCGGTGGCGGGCATAGTCGTTGACGTGGGGTGCTATCTTGCCGCGCTGCTGTGCTCTCACGCCGCGGCGTTCGACGCGCAGTACCGCACGAAGCTCGATATCGCCGCCCATCTCGGGAGGATCCCTCTTGGGCACATAGCGCGGCTCGGCACGGGTAGGATCTCGAAGGTCATGGACGAGAGCGTCGGCGGGATCGAGCAGTTCATCGGCCATTCCATCCCGGACCTGGCGGCCACCGCCGCCGCGCCCGTCGTCTTGGTGGCGCTGCTCTTCGTCTTCGACTGGCGCTTCGGCGTCGCCACGCTGGCGGCGGTCGCCGTCGCATGCGTCGTGCAGTTCTCCGGCTACGCCGACAAGCGCGTCATGGCGAGCATGGGGCGCTACCAGGAAGTCAAGGAGCAGATGGGCAACGCCTCCGTGGAGTACGTCCGCGGAATGCGCGTCGTGAAGGCTTTCGGCCAGACGGCGCGCTCGTTCAAGCGCCTCTCCGACGCGATAAAGGACTACACCGGCCTCTCCCTCGACGTCACGCTCTTCTTCAGGAACTCCATGCCGGGCTTCACGGCGGTCCTCAACAACGCGTACCTGTTCGTCCTGCCCGTCGGCATACTCCTCGCCCCGGGCGCGCAGGACTGGCCGACGTTCGTGCTCTCGCTCGTCTTCTACCTCCTGTTCGTGCATTCGATATCGAGCGTGTTCACGAAGATCCTCTACGTGAGCGAGGACGGGATGCTCGCCCAGGCAAACATCGACCGCATCGACTCCGTGCTCGGCATCGAAGAGCTCTCTTGTCCCGAGACGCCGAAAGCCCCGAAGGACGCCTCGGTGTCCCTGCGGGACGTGACTTTCTCCTACGAAGACGACGCGGAGCCAGCGTTGCGCAACGTCTCGCTGGAAATCCCCGCCGGCACGGTGTGCGCGGTCGTCGGGCCGAGCGGCTCGGGCAAATCGACCCTCGCGAACCTCGTCGCCCGCTTCTGGGACGTCGATTCGGGCCAGGTTCTCGTCGGCGGCGTCGACGTCCGCGAGATGGGCCAGGATGAGCTGATGGGCAGCCTCAGCCTGGTGTTCCAGGATTCCCACCTCTTTCGCGAGAGCGTCGCGGAGAACATCAGGCGCGGCAGGCCGGGGGCGACCGACGACGAGGTGGTCGAGGCCGCGAAGGCCGCCCAGGCGGACGCGTTCATCAGCAGCCTTCCCCATGGCTACGCCACGGTAATAGGCTCCGAAGGCGTGCACCTGTCCGGCGGCGAACAGCAGCGGATAGCCATCGCGCGCTCGATCATCTCGGACGCGCCCATCGTGGTGCTGGACGAGGCGACCGCGTTCTCCGATCCCGAGAACGAGCATTTGATCCAGAAGGCGTTCGAGAGGCTCATGGCCGGCAAGACCGTGATCATGGTCGCCCACAGGCTCTCCACGGTCGTCGGTGCCGACAAGATAGTCGTGCTCGACGGCGGGCGCAAAGTCGAGGAAGGCACCCATCAAGAGCTCCTCGCCGCATCGGGGACGTACGCGAAGATGTGGAAGCAGTACACGGAAGCGGTCGAATGGGGCATCGAAGCGGCCCCGCGCGACGACACCCGATCCTCCGAAGCGACCGCCCCGCATGCAACGCAGGGCGTCTCCGCCGAGGAGTGCGACCCTGCGGAGAAACCCGGCAAGCCGTCGAGCGGCAGGGCGCCTTGGCTTCAGAGGACGTTCAACCTTTCCGACGAGGGCTACGTCGGCCTCAAGCGCTCGGCCATTGCTTGCACCTTGAGCGATCTGGCGCTCATGATCCCCTTCGTCTGCACGGTCGCCGCGTTCGCGGCTCTCGTGGGGACCCTTGCGGGCGAGCCGTTCGACGCCGCCGCGCTCTGGTCAATCTTCGCCGTGGGGCTTGCGGGGATGGTGGTGGTCTTCGTCGCTTCGAGAAACGACTACAAGAAAACCTACGTGGCCGCGTACACCGAGTCCGAAGGCACCCGCCTGCGCCTCGCCGACCACCTGAGGAAGCTGCCCATGAGCTTCTTCAACCGCCGGGACACGACCGACGTGGCCGACCGCATCATGGGGGACGTGACGGCGCAGGAGTCCATGCTCTCGTCGACGCTCCCGCAGCTCATCGCCGGAATCGTGTCGACCGTGGTCATCTGTACGATGCTGGCATTCTTCGACTGGCGGCTCGCCTGCTGCGTTATGGTCACGCTTCCGCTTTCGGCAGGGGTCATCGCCTTGAGCCGCCGTCATCAGTCGCGCCTTTTCGAAAGGCAGAATCGAGTCCGCCTGGATGCGCTGGCGTGCGTGCAGGACTACCTCGAGGGCATCAAGGACATGAGGGCCTGCAGGGCGGTGGGCAAGGACTCCGCCGCCATGGAGCAGGCGATGCTCGAGCTCAAGAGGGTGACGATGCGGGTCGAGCTCGCCGTCGACGTCTCCGTCTCCCTCGCGAGCGCCATCCTCCGCTCGGGAGTCGGTTTGACCGCCTGTGTCGGGGCGGTGCTTCTCGCCTCCGGCGGCGTGGACTTCATGGTTCTGCTCATGTTCTTGCTCATCGTCTCCCGCGTCTACGGGCCCATCCTCGCCCTCGTCTCGCAGCTGCCCAACCTTCTCAACCTCTCGACGAAGACCGCCCGCATCAAGGCGGTCATGGACGAGCCCGAAGCGAGGGGGTCCGCCTCGGCGGATGTGCCCGGCCACGACCTGTCCTTCCAGGGCGTCCGGTTCGGGTACGGCGACGAAGAGGTGCTCCACGGCGTAAGCTTCGTCGCGCGCGAGGGGGAAGTCACCGCGCTCGTCGGGCCGAGCGGCTCGGGCAAGTCGACCTGCGCCCAGCTGGCGGCCAAATTCTGGGAGCCCGACAGCGGCAGGGTCCTCTGCTCTGGAAAGGACATCGCCGAGTTCTCCGAGGAATCGTGGCTCGCGCACGTCTCCATAGTCTTCCAGGACGTGGTCCTTTTCGACGACACGGTTGCGAACAATATTCGCATCGGCCGCGAAGGCGCCTCCGACGAAGAGGTGGCCGAGGCTGCAAGGGCGGCGCACTGCCTGGAGTTCATCGAGAGGCTTCCCCAGGGGTTCGACACGGTGCTGGGCGAGAACGGCGCCTCCCTCTCGGGCGGGGAGCGCCAGCGCCTCTCCATTGCGAGGGCTCTCCTGAAAGACGCGCCCGTGGTGCTCCTCGACGAGGCGACCGCCTCGCTCGACCCCGAGAACGAGACGCTTATCCAGAGAGCGGTCGGAACCCTGTGCGCAGGCAAAACGGTAATCGTCATCGCCCATCGACTGAGGACCGTCGCCAATGCGGACAAGATCGTCGTCCTAGACAGCGGGCGCGTGGCGGAGGAGGGGAACCACAAGACGCTGCTCGCCGAAGACGGGCTGTACGCGAGGCTGTGGAGGCTCCAGCAGGAAATCTCGTCGTGGACCGTTCCCGCCGACAGGGGCGATGCCGCCGATGTCCCGACGGGCAGATGAGCGGATGGGCGGGCGCCTCGCCGAGGCCACCCTCGACAAGCACCGCTTCTTCGAGCGGCTGCTCGTCGAGTCAGGCGTGGACGCCGAGACCGCCTCGGCGGAGGCCTGCCGCATGGAGCACTGCCTGTCAGAGGACTCCTACAGACGTTTCGCGGCCTATCTCGGGAGCCGACGAGACGAGGGCGATGGCGGGTAAACGGAGGGCGGCTTGCAGGCCAGACTGGGCGACTGGCTCAGTTTCGGATACCGCCCACTAGGCAACTCCTCGCTGAGCGAGGGGACGATATCGAGCGGCGGCGATGGCAACGAGCATCGCGCCATCGCCGCCAAGCCCCGCGACGCCGAGGTGCAGCGTCTGCCGCTCCGGAAGGAGCAGACGCATGGCAGTCGAATCAGCAGGATGCTCGTACGTCAAGATCCCCGTGCCGATACAGGACACGTACTCGGTGGCGGAGATAGCGATACTCTTACGTGTGAGCAGGAACGCGGTCTACGAATGGAGCCTTCTCGAGGACGACCCCCTGCCACTGAGGAGGATGATAGGCAGAAAGAGGGGGCGCTTCGCGTTCAGGGACGAGCTCCTCGAGTGGAGCAAACGGCACGCGACGTGATTGTAGTCAGACAGAACCTTTCAGGACGCCCCGCTTCGATTCGAGTAGAGATAGTTCCCGCCCAAATTAACTAGGCGGTTCATCGAGGCTCCTCCGTCTATCAAGCCAAGGCCGCTTCTACTGAGATATCATGAGCATAAGAGTTGACAGTGACTAACTTTGGTGGCAGAATTCCCAACACGAAAGATAGCTAAGTTATTTTTGGAGGGAGGTGACTGCAGTGAGCAACGGCAACTACCAGGAGACGCACGAGCGCATCTTGAAGAGCGGCCTTGCGGCGTTTCTGGAAGAGGGGTTCGAGAAGGCGAACCTGCGCAGGATCTGCAAGGCTGCCGGCGTGACCACCGGGGCGTTCTACAAGCATTTCAAAGACAAGGAGGCGCTCTTCTCGGAGCTGGTCGAGCCGCTGGCGAGCATGATTCGCAAAGCTTACGCCCAAGGCGAGAAGCGAGGTTTCGCCGGGTACGACGAAGGGAAGCCCGTGACCCCGGAGCAGGTGCGCGCCGCGCTCGAGGCCAAGGCGGCGGGGACGCTCGCGACCACGGCGATGCTGTACTCCCATCGCGACATCTACGAGCTCCTTGTGTTCCGCTCCTACGGCACCCCCTACGAGCACTTCCTTGACTGGCTCGTCGACGAGGAGGACAGGACCACCCTCCGCGTTCTCGAGCTGATCCACGGCGCAGAGAAGGCTCGAACCGTCATCTCGAAAGAGTCTCTCCACATCGTCAACCACGCGTTCTACAGCACCCTTTCCGAGAATATCATCCACGCGAAGAGCTCAACGCGACGACCGAGGTCATTTCAACGTTCTTCAATGCGGGCTGGGAGAAATATCGCACGCTTTGACGGCTCTTTCTTTTTTTGCGTCAAAGATAACTAAGTCATTATTAACCGAAACTATACTTGAGGTGGTGCCCATGGCAGAGACAAGCGAACAAGACCGGCAACGGGATGAAGCGGGGCGGGAGGCTATCAGGCGCCTGTCTTGCCCCGTCAAGGGACGCGTCATGCTGGCGCAGGCGTTCACGGTGCTCTCGGCGCTTTTATCCTTTGCCCCGTATTTGGCTTTGGTATGGCTGGGAGACCTATTTCTGGCGGGGGAAGGCCCGCTCGCGCAGGCCGATGCCTCCAAGGTGCACGAAATTGCCCTCCTCCTCGTCATGGCGTTCCTCTCGCAGCTGTTCTTTCGCGCTCTTGCGCTCATCATCACGCATTTTGCCGATATGAAACTGCGTTACGTCATTCGCAAGGGTATCGTTGAGCGGTTGAGCCGCGCGCCTCTTGCTTGGTTTAGCGCTACGGAATCCGGCAAGGTCAGAAGCGCTGTGCAGGATGACACGAAGACGGTCCACACCGTCATCGCGCACGGACCGGTCGACCGTCTTAACGGCGTTTTGCAGCCGATGGTTCTTCTTGCTTTCATGTTCTGGATCAATTGGCGCTTGGCGCTCATCGGTATCGCCACAATCCCCTTCTATTTCCTGCTGCAAGCGCTCTCTATGAAGGATATGGGACCGAAAACCGCCGAGATGAACGGGCACCTTGCGCAAGTGTCCTCGACGATGGTCGAGCTCGTGTCCGGCATCAAGGTGGTCAAAGCATTCGGAAAAACAGGAGAGGCGCATCGTAATTACGCGGACGCCGCATCGGCATTCTCCCAGTCGTACTGGGACTGGTGCGCCCCGCTCATTGGGCTTTGCTCGATTGCCGGCGAGCTCATCTCCTCTCCCTTGCTTCTGCTGATTAATCTCGGCGGCGGCGCGCTTGTCATGGGGGCAGGGTTGGCCAGCCTCCCCCAGGTTCTCGCGTGCGCGCTGATAGCCATCGTGCTTCCGACCGCCATCAGCGCTGTCGTCAACAGCACGTGGTCGTACCAGATGGCCGGCGCTGCCGCAGTCAGGCTGTGCGAGATTCTGGACACGCCGTCGATTCCCGAGCCGAAAACCCCAAAGAAGCCCGACGGGGTCGTCGTTGAGGTGAACGACGTATCGTACTCCTACGGCGATACCCAGGCCTTGCGCGGTGTCAGTCTTGTCCTTAATCCCGGTACCACGACGGCGCTCATCGGCCCGTCAGGCTCGGGTAAATCGACGCTCGCCACACTCATTGCACGCTTCGACGACCCGGAAAGCGGCTCTATCCGTCTCGGCGGCGTCGATCTGAGAGACATCTCCTCCCGTGACCTCTACAACACGGTTTCGTTCGTGCTCCAGGACCCGATGCTGATCAACGCCTCCATCGGAAGGAACATTTCTTTGGCGAAACCCGAGGCATCCTTGGAAGAGATTCGGGAGGCTGCCCGTACAGCGCAGATTGACGATTTCATCATGTCGCTGCCCAAGGGATACGACAGCGTTTTGGGAACGGACTGCTCGCTCTCAGGCGGCGAGAGCCAGCGCGTGAGTATAGCGCGTGCCCTTTTAGCCGACACGCCGATTCTCGTCATGGATGAGGCCACCGCTTTTGCCGACCCAGATTCGGAGCTCGAGATCCAGAAAGCACTAAGTTCCTTGGTCGAAGGCCGAACGGTTCTGGCCATCGCCCACCGGCTCAACGCAATCCTAGGCGCCGATCAAATTGCCGTGTTGGAAGAAGGCAGGATCGTAGCCCTTGGAACGCATACGGAGATTCAGGACAACGAGCATTACCGGGCGCTTCTCAAGCAGGGAGGCCTCTGCGGCAGTGAGGAAGAGGGCGATGCAGATGAGTAATTCCAAACGCTTCTTACCGAGGCTTCGTCGTTATATGGTCGAGAGCGATAGGCGCCAGCATCGCTTGGGAACTCTGCTCTACGCCCTTTCCGGAGTGATGTGCGGCATCGGTCTCGCCATCATGATGCCGGCGACCATGGCCCTCCAGTCAGGCGACCCCCAATGGGGTCTGACGTTTTGGGGCTGGGCGGTCGCGCTTGCAGCTGTGGCGGTCGTCGGCTCGACAGCCTCGTTCTTCGGTACCAAGCTCAGCTATGCGGCAGGGTTAGGCTTCATGCGCAATATGCAGGTGGTCATCGGGAACAAGGTGTCGCGTTTGCCACTTGGCTGGTTTAAGGCGGATAGTGCCGGAAGGCTTTCGCGCATGGTTACGCAGGAAATGATCTCGACCGGACAGGCCGCTGCTCTTTATGTTGGCCAGCTTATAAAAAACGCTGCCGCCGCAATCGTGTTCTGTGCTGCCGTGTGGCTTTGGAGCTGGCAAATTGGAATCATGCTGACGCTTTCCATCCCAATCCTTTTCCTTCTTCTGCGCGTTTCGCAGGCATGCGTCGGAAAAGGAAACGGGTTAGAGGATTCCGCCGAGCGGGACATCGCTGCGAGGATAGTTGAGTTCGCACGATGCCAGGGAGCTCTGCGCGCCTGCCATGCGGGCGCCGACTATGCGGAGCTCGAGAGCAGTTTCGTAGAAGGTAGGAAGCGGTCGATCCAAGGCCTGTGGTGGAGTGCCCTCGGCGAAATTCTTTCCGGAGCAAGCGTGCAGATGCTCGTTGTGAGCATGATCATCGCGGTGAGCTACTTGGGTGCAAGCGGAAGCATCGGGGCGCTTGAAACAGTGGTCATGATCGGCGTCGCACTAAGGTTCACCACGCTCCTCAACGAGATTGCCTCAGCCCTATTCGGGATGGAAGACCGTCGGGCAATGCTCGACGGTATGGACGAGGTCGTCGAAGCAGCCGAGCTGCCGGTTGTAGGCGAGTCGAGAGCCCGCCCGACCGACGCAAGCGTCCGAATGGGAGAGGTTCGCTTTTCTTACATGAAGGAGAAGCCAATCCTTCGTGGAGTCGATCTCGACGTTCCGGAAGGCAGTATGGTCGCTATTGTGGGCCCGTCTGGTTGCGGCAAGACAACTATGCTCAAGCTAATCCCGCGTTTTTACGACGTCGACGACGGAGCGGTCAGGATCGGCGGCGTAGACGTCCGCGATATGACGACAGAGGATCTTTTCGCTCGGGTGTCTTTTGTTTTCCAGGACGTCTATCTCTTTAACGACACACTGCGAAACAACGTCCTTATGGCGAACCCGGATGCTTCAGAGGAGCAGCTTCGCGCGGTCGCTGACCTTGCCGGGGTAACGGAGGTCGTCGAGCGCCTTCCTGAGGGCTGGGAGACGCAGTGCGGCGAAGGAGGTCGCTCGCTTTCCGGCGGCGAGCGACAGCGCGTTTCCATCGCTCGAGCGCTTCTCAAACAAGCCCCCATCGTGCTCCTGGACGAGGCGACGTCGGCTCTCGATGCGGAAAACGAGAAGAACGTCGTTCGCTCAATAGAGACGCTCAAACGACGCTCCACGCTCATCGTGGTCGCGCACAAGCTCGAAACCGTGCGCATGGCGGACAAGATCGTGGTCATGGACAGCTCGGGCAAGGTTGCGGAGACAGGGACGCACAACGAGCTGATCGCCCTCGAAGGAGAATACAAAGACTTCTGGGACAAGCGCAACGCAAGCTCCCAGTGGCAATTGGTCTAGCAAACAGAGCAAAAGGAGGCTCACATGAAACTGAAGGACATCGCGACAATAGCGGTACTGGGAGTGATCGGATTCGCCCTCGGGATGGGCGTCGGCATGATAACCGGCATGTTCGGCGCGCTTTCCATGTACGTCTCGGCGGGATTCGCGGCCTTCTTCGTCGGTCCCGTTTATACCATCATGGCGCGCAAGGTGCAAAAACGGGGGACGGCCTTCTGCTTCTGGTTGATCTACGGCGTGCTCTACGCGATCATGGGCTTCGCCGTCGCGACGCCCCTGTGCCTGATCGCGGGCATCGTCGCAGAGATCATCGCCGGCGACTACGGAAACAAGAAGAGGGTGTGGCTGTCGTTTTCGGCATCGATGTTCATCTACTCGATGCACATGATAGTGTTCGTGCTCGTTCTGGGATCCGATGGGCTGGCGACTTTTGTCGAGAGCATCTCGCTTGAACAGGCGCAGCAGATGGTGGCGATGTACACGGTCGATATGATGGTCATCTGCGTGCTGATCAATATTGTGACCGAGCTTCTGGCCGGGCGTTTCGGAATGTTCATCAACGACAAGTTCTTCGAAAAGGGCGCGAAGGAAAGCAGGCTGGGTTGATGGGGCGAACGGGTCTGCTCGACAGCGGGCGCGAGGGGCATCTGCACCCGCTGACGCTCTTCGCGCTGACGCTTCTGGCGCTCATCCAAGCGTTTCTCGCCAATCAGCTGGTATATGCCCTCGTTCTGGCGCTGTCGTTTCTCGTCCTTTTGGACGTCTCGCCGGCGTCCTTCTTGAGGCAGCTCGCGCTCTTTGCGGTGGCGTGCGGGGTCGTGCAGCTGATCCTGCATGTCGACATCGGCTATGTCACGAGCATCTTCCTGGGCGTGGCGGTTTTGGTGGTGAGGGTCTTCCCCGTCGTCAACATCGGTTGCGCCCTCATGATGACGAGCTCCTCGAAGCTTCTGGCGAGCATGCGCAAGCTGCACGTTCCGAACAGAGCCGCAGTCGGCGCAGTCATAGGGTTGCGCTTCCTCGACGAGATGGGCGATCGCGTGAAGGAGATAAAGCGCGGGATGCGGGTTCGCGGGCTGCGCCCGAGCCCGCTTCGTCCTGTGCGCGCCTTCGAGCTCTACTTCGTTCCCCTTGTGTACAAGTGCCTGCACGTGAGCGAGACGCTCGTCTCCTCCGTGATTTCGAAAGGAATCGAAGCGGATTGCGAAAAGACGAGCTACCGAAGTCTCTCCTTCGGTCTGCTTGACGGAGCCGCCTTGGGCGCCGGAGTCGTTCTTTTGGGGGTCGCGGTATGGGTGTGATTGACGTCGACATTCGGTCTTTCTCATACAAGGGAGAAGATTTCGCGGCATTGAAGAACGTGCGGTTTTCGGTGGAGCGCGGCGAGCTCGTCGTACTCACTGGCAACTCCGGGTGCGGGAAGACCACTCTCATGCGCGCCATGAACGGCTTGATTCCCGATCAGTACGAAGGTGAGCTCGATGGGAGAATCGAGCTTCTCGGGAAAAGTCTGGGAGAGTTTTCCTCCGGCGAGCTTGCTCGTGCGATCGGCAACGTGTTCCAGAATCCGACCGACCAGTTCTTCACCCGCAAGGCGGCCGAC
>ENA-OPVL01001033-OPVL01001033.1-human-gut-metagenome-genome-assembly--contig:-NODE-1033-length-17765-cov-1.886166_pt1 | contig 17765 bp, 24 predicted proteins | sample MGYA00241496_ERZ501984 | MGnify/ENA primary metagenome ERZ501984 (study PRJEB25962, sample SAMEA2042986) | human gut metagenome | biome: human gut; feature: human-associated habitat; material: faeces... | reverse complement strand
GACCGGATATCTGCCTGCCGGGGTGTTGAAGGCGATGACAGATATCGGTACCCGTGTGGGCGTCATGGCTCGTTATGAAGGTACGACCGATATCCCCGAACATGCTCATTTGGCTCGGGATACTTCTTTGAATTGGGACTTGAGAGCCAGGGGATTAGGAGGAACGAAGTGGTTGCCTTTGACGACTTGTGCCGAAGAAAATATTTTGGGATATCAGATCGATAAATACCATGCCGAAGATGAAGGAGAACTTTGTTAAGGCGTGGGAGGAAATTAAATCTGGTTGCGCCGGGATTTTCAAATGGCTAGAAGACAAAATGAAGTTTTTCACTGATTGGAAATTACCGGATTGGGCTTCTAAATCAATTGATACTGTGGGAGGATGGTTCGGGTTAGGTGACGATAAAAAGGCACCTGTTACAACACCTCCGGGAGCTCAGGCCGGCGCCGCAGCATCGATCGTTCCTAAGGCCGCTTCTCCGGTTATTAATGCGCCGATGAAAACGGATGTCAGCATTAATATCCAAGGTAACGCCGATCCTAAGGCTGTTCACGACGCCGCCTACCGTGCGGTAATGGAAGGTCAGGGAGATTACGAGGATATGCTGCAGAATGCGGCCAGTGGATATCGTCAAGGTGGTGGTTAAATGGCTAGTCTAAACTCAGTAATGTCCATGGGCTGGGCGGTAGTTGGCAACAATCTTCTGCCATTCGTTCCGTACACTTCTATTGGCGCAGTTGATGCAGATAAATCTTCAAGGGTTCCGACAGAGCCTATTGAAAATGGTCAGCTGGCAGCATTCAACATTGTGCGGGAACCTGAACGAGTGAACGTGGAGTTTTTGTTTAACGGTAATTACGCCATTCAGGTTCTGGCCCTTGCCATGCTTGATAGGCGACTAAACAGCACCAATACCTGTACGATATTCAGCCCTGCCAAAATTTGGCGAAATATGGCGCTCGATCACTACGATTTCTCACGAACTCAAACGACAGGCGCCTGTATGCTGACCGTTCACGCGTCTTTTGTTGAGATCGTATCGGTCAATCTAAGCCAGCAAAAAACCTCGTATTCGCCCAAGCGTGCAACCTCGGCCAATAAGGTGAACACGGGACAAGCTCAGGTAAAACCGAGCCTGTTTAAGAACATTACCGGATTCTTTTAAAAATGAATCAGATCGTTATAAGCGCCTTGCCGTTTCAAGAGTTCTCGTGTGTGCTCGGAGGTCAAAACTGCGTTATCAGGTTGCGGCAGATTGCCGAGTATCTCTATTGTGATTTAGCGGTAGACGGCGTTCAAATTTTCGCAGGGCGCCGATGTTGCATCGGAACTGACATCAATTGTTATCCAACGCCTCTATTTTCGGGGCGTTTGTTTTTTATAGACACGCTCGGGAAGTCAGACCCGCAGTATCAAGAGTTAAATTCTCGATGGCTGCTAGTTTACGAGGAGGCAGCAAATGCCGTCACTACTGCCGGAAATTGATAAAAACACAACGTACACGCAAAAAGAAGTGGCCGTTACGGTAACGCTGGACGGACAAGAGGCCGTTACGTTTCAAGGGTTCGCGGTTAAGTGCTCAATTGAAAAATCCGGCTGTCCCGCGTTTCCTAAGGCCAAAATCGAACTCAGAGGATTGTCTTTAGCAACAATGGAGCGTCTAACGCACCTAGGTTTTAAGTCGTTCTCGTTGAAGCGGAACAAAATCAATATTTCTGCAGGTGAAAAGGGCAAAACGTTATCCGTTGTCTTTAAAGGCGAGATCGTTAACGCATGGGCAGACTTTAACGCCGCTCCTTCTCCTGTTTTCAAGATTGAAGCGAACTGCGGCTTATTTCCCGCGTTAATTCCCCAGCCGCCGATATCGGTAAACGGTAATCAGACGGTAACGGGGCTGATTGATCAGATCACTAAAGAGATCGGATACACGCTCGAAAATAACGACATCACAGCTTCGATTAAGGACTGCATTATCGACGGGGATCCAGTCACAAAAATGAGGCGGATTGCTGACGCCGTTGGTGTTGATTTGATTTTTGATGATGAAAAAGTCGTACTCATTAAAAACCATGGCACCCGAAAAACTCAGGGATCAGTTCCACTAATAAACGCAACGAATGGAATGATCGGGTATCCGACGTTCACGAACAACGGAATTAACGTCTCTACGTTTTTCAGGCCTGATCTACGCATTGGGGCGAATTTCAAATTAGAAACGATCGTACCCAGAGCTTCAGGGACTTGGAAAATAACGGGGTTGCGTCATGAGCTATGTGCAAACGACCCCGGATCACAGTCATGGAAAACAAACATCACAGCTATTTATCCTAGGTGGTGATATGAGCAGTCAAGAATATAGTGCGAATTACAACGATTTCGCGGGTTCCAGCCCCATTAACGCATTAGAATTTTTCGTCAAATCTCTGATCTCTAAAACCGTTTACACCGCGTTCCCAGTAACAGTTACAGCAGTAGAAAGAACAGGAACAGGGTCTGGCGCCGGCTATGTAACTGTTAAACCGTTGCTCATGCCTAGAAACGTTGAGGCTCAAGGGATTGCAGTTACAACTATTCCGAGGCTCCCTTATTTCCGTCTGCAGCACGGAACCGCTGCCGTCGTTTGTGATCCAAAAATTGGGGATATCGGTTTGGCCGTGGTGGCGAAGCATGATATTTCAAACGTGAACGGCGACAACACGCCTAAAGTTCCTGCGACATTTAGAGAGTTTGACCGCTCTGATTCGTTCTATATCGGTGGTTTTTGGGGGCCGGCGCCGTCTACTTTTATTCATATCGAGGACAGCGGGGAGATCACAGTTGAGGCGCCTGCGAGCGTCGTGATTAAAACCGATTCCTGCACGATTAACAGTAAAACGATCGAGCTAAAGGGTTCGACTTCTATCTCTCTCAATTCGCCGCAAATCAATCTCAACGGCGCGATTAGCGGTGGCGGTTCAGGTGGCGCTAATGCAACATTTAGCGGGGACGTTAAAGCCAAGGGCGTCAGCCTTACAACGCACGTTCATACCAGCGTTCAAGCTGGCGACACTACCAGCGGTCAACCTCAACAATAAGGACTAAAAATGAGAATGGACTGGAAGATAATCAGAGGCTTATTGGAGAAATTCGAAGATGAAAGTATCTCAGATTACCTGAGTACCGTGGGAGCTTTGCCCGATTCCGTTCAGCTCGAAAACTTCGACACAAGAGAAAACCTGAAATCAGAGGCAAAAGCTCAAGAAAAGTTAATATTTGGTCATCTTCTATTGTGTTTAGACGGCGAATTTGTCGAAGGTTTGCAGATTAAAACAGGAACAAACTTCGATTACTCTTATGGTCTTTGTTCACCTCGTCTTACGCTTAGAGGCCATGAGTTACTTGAAAAACTGAAAAATAGGACCGTATGGGAAAAAGTTAAATCGGGCGCGGCGTCGCTCGGGGTTCCGCTTACCGTTGAAACGATTTCAGCAATAGCGACAAAAGTAATAAATGATCTTTAGGACCAGCGAAAATGCCGCATACCGCAAAAACAGCTTTATTAAGTCCTGACTGGGATTTACAGCTCTCGCCAGAGGGGAATGTTTTGCTCACCTCTGGGGCGTTAGCGATAGCGCAGAATCTCGCTAATGAAATCAGACTATGGACCAATGACGCCTATTACCAGCAGGAAAACGGAATCGCGTGGAAAGAGGTGCAGCTTGCTAAAAAACTCGATCCGTCAGTTTTAGCTCAAATTATTCATGAGGCAGGCAATCGGGTTGCAGGCGTGAAATCCGTTGATTCAGTAACGGTCACTGATGTAGACGAAGAATCACGCACCCTGCACGGTGAAATCACTATTACCACTGATTCAGACGAAACAACCTCATTTATTTTTTAGACATCATGGCTCAGATTATTTTTAATCCTCTGGTAGGCGTTGAATTGCCTAGCACTCAGGAAATCCGAGAGGATTTAGGTGAAAAAATTCAACAGGCTTTTCAAACATCCCCTAACGACCCGTTGCTCAACATTGAGCCCAGCTCACCGATGGGTCAAGTTTTAGATTTAATCGTCGCAGAAATTGAGGCTAAAAATTCTGAAATCGCATTCTTGGCTAATATGGCCAACCCAGAGACTGCGACCGGCAAATACTTAGACGCTTTGGCAGCGCTTTATGGATTGGACAGAAAAATTTCGGAGCCTACCGTTGTAAATTGCGTCCTTACAGGTTTAAAAGGGACGGTTATTCCCTATGGTGCGATCGCTCAAGATTCTCTTGGCAACCAGTTCAGACATTCGGCGGCAGCAGGTGCGCGAATCGGAGACACCGGAACCGTCACAACGACCTTTACTGCTATTGAGCACGGCCCGCTAGAAGTGGCGGCGGGAGCAGTGAACAGGATCGTCACAACGATTGCCGGATGGGACACTATTAACAATCCTGCTGCTGGCGTAGTCGGTCGAGATGAAGAGACGGACGCAGAACTTAGAAACCGCATGGTCGAAAGTTATGCTGTCAACGCCACCGGATATGTTGAAGCGATTGAGGCGAATCTGGCCGCGTTAGAAGGTGTTCTCGATGTCAGAGTTTTAGAGAATCCGACGAATGCCGCCATCACTCAATTTGGCGTGAGCATCAATCCTCATTCCATTCTGGTCGCTATCGTTGGCGGAGAGGATGAGCAGATCGCTCAAACGATCTATCAGCGAAAGGACGCAGGGTGCGGGACTACTGGAACTTATCAGGTTTCGTACACAGATTCTAGGTTCTACAACGCCACCTACGTCTACAACATTGTCAGGCCGCAGAATCAAGCCTTGAAGGTAAAGATCGAATTCTTTGCCACTTCAATGAATCCAACCGAGAAAAACAACGTCATTCAGACTGTGATCAATGATGTTCTAGGACAGGGTGCGAATGACCGCGTTTCTTTGGCGTCGACTGTCTACGCGTCTCGGTTCTATGCCGCAATTCAGTCAGCTACAGCCGTTCCGGTTGCATCCATCCAAGTAGCTCTGGGATCCGGAGCTTTCGGATCCAGTGTCCAGATTCCTGCGAATGTGGAGCCCACGATTCAAGAGTCCGATGTCTCTCTTGTATTCCAAACAGGAGGCTAACGATGGCAGATTCTGCAACTTGGCGGAATATTCTGAGTGTTGAGGATTTCAGAAAACTCTCAAATGTCCGATCGCTTATTTCTATAGCGCTCCAGTCGCAGTATTCGCACTCAGAGCGATACAGACAATTAGGATTACTTTTCAATGCCGAAATAGACGCGTCTCCTCAACTGGACGCGTTTTTTAATTTCATATTGAACCCTGATACAGCCTCCGGGGTTTGGCTGGATTGGTGGGGGAAGCGCGTAGGCGTGAATCGTAACCTCGTTGTTGACGGTCAGGACACTCGGCTGGATGATGAGTTTTTCCGGTTCCTGATTTTTTATCGAGCCGTCGTAAACGTCTCGAACTCTACGGCTGAAACCATTAATTCTTTGCTTACTCGGTTGATAGGCCTGCCGGCATTTGTCACCGACTACCAGGATATGACGATAACGATTCGCATTGTTGGAGATCCCTCTGCTGTCCAAATCGCCATTTTGCAAAACTACGGATTGTTAAACAGGCCTGCTGGGGTTTTGGCAAATGTGGAGACGGTCGTTCCAAACAATCTGGTATTCGGATTCTTCGGATCCAATTTATTGCCCTTTAATCAAGGTGTCTTCAATCCCTCAAAGGTCATTGAGATATGAGTAATTATCCAAAGTATCAATTAAGCGCGGCTATCGCCCAGGACGGAGAAATTACCATTCCTCCGTTAACTTCAGAAGAAGCTGGTTTAGGACGACTCTCTCAGCAAATAGGTTGGGGACGAGAAAATGCTATTCCCATCGAACAAGGCGGCATTCCTCCGTTTAAATCGGACTTCAATGGCGTCTTTTTCTTGCTTTCTCAATTTTTGCTGTGGTATCAACAGGGCGGGATTATGAATTATTCCGCTCTCTTGGACTACGAAGTTGGGAACGAGGTTATGCAGAACGGAACAAAGTACCGCTGTGTACAGCCAAACGGCCCTCATTCAACGGCGGTAGCTCCCGGAACGAACAGAGCAGTTTGGAAAAATATTGACATCACAGTTCCAGCCGGCGCCGTTGTTCCTTTTTACAACGTAACTCTTGGAGGAACGGACAACAGGAATCCTATCTTTTGGGGATCTACCCAAGCTGATGTCGGCTGGGTTTTATGTGACGGCGGCTCTGACGGAAGCGGAGGAACGGTCCCAAACTTAGTAGGAAAGTTTGTTAAGGGATCCTTGCCTAAGAATGCCGGTACTACAGGAGGGGCGGCAACGATTGAAATTCCAAGTCTGTCTGTGAATGGAACCATCGGAGGAACGGCACTTACTGTCGCGCAGTTACCCGCACATTCTCATGGAGCAAGTACTGGAGGTGCGGGTGATCATACTCACTCAAAAGGAAGTATGAACATAACTGGCACCTTCGGCGGATGGGATTGCCAAGGAGGTTTCGATGGTGGAGGCGCCTTTTACGTAGAAAGTTATGGCAACTGGAAGGACGCTGGGGGTTCTTTTAAAGATGATGTTCTTCGCCGGGTTGGTTTTAATGCCGCAAATTCTTGGACGGGGACTACCTCAACGAACGGGAACCACACTCACACTGTATCGGTAGGGAATACGGGGAGCGGACAAACTCACACTCACCCACTAAATGCGAATGTAAGCATCTCAGGCGTTACCAATGAGCCGCCTTTTTACACGCTCGCTTATTTCTTGCGCTTGCCGGAGTAATTGATCATGGCAGATTCGAAATTCCAATTTCATTACACGCCGACAGGAACCGGAGTTATCAGCGGCCCCGAAGTTCTTCAGCAGACGGAAGACGCCATTAACGATGTTGGCGCGTACGCAGACCAAGCCTCTGACAATTCCGAAGAAGCTCTATCGATCGCTAAGGAAGCTCGGCAAACGGCTCAAACCGCCAATTCAACATCTTCTAACGCCTTGGCTCAGGCTAACGCTGCTAACGAAAAAGTTGAGACGCTGAAACAAACGGTCGATGACTGGGACGCAGACATCCAAACATCGATCGCGCAGTCGAAGTCGGCGATTGATGCATCTACGATTGCAGTAAATACTTCTAATACAGCTCAAGCGTCAGCTGCGGCCGCACAAACTGCGGCTCAAAGCTCTGCTGCCAGTGCCCAAACGGCGCAAAACAACGCGGCCCAAGCAGTCCAAACAGCACAGACGGCCCAACAAGCAGCAGAGACAGCTCAAGGAAATGCAGAAACGGCACAGGCGGCAGCTCAAACAGCTCAGACAGCGGCACAAACGGCAGAGTCCAAAGCTGTGGAGGCCGCTTCCAATGCTTATGCAGTTCGAGTAATTGATCAGGTTTTAACTGCTTCCGGAACTATCCAGATTGCTGATTTAAAACCTCAAGGAAATATAAAAGCTGGAGACACGGTTGTCGGTACAGATGGTCGAATGTTCCGGATAAGTTCCGTAAACACAACTGCAGGTACGGCTCTTTTATCGGCAGACTACACAGACCTAACTCCTTCTGTTTCTTACGAGGCTCCCCAAACCCTATCAGCCACTCAACAAAATACGGCGAGAAGCAATATCGGTTTCAGTGCTGGAGTCGACAGTTGGGCTGACGATAGTTTCAACGATCGGACCGATGATTACTTATGTCCGATTCTTGAAGAGTTGATCCTCGAGAATGGAGGTACTCAGCAAGAAATCGATGACATAAAGAATGCCCAGACAGGACAAGACGCTGGAACAGAGAATCCTTAATTAAGGAAAAAGTATGAAGACACTTGAAGAAGTTAAGCAAGAGATGCTTTCAAGGGCAATGAATCGACCTTTGTCTAAATATTCACTAAAAGATTCTGATGGGAGGATTGCAGTTTCGTCCAATTCTCCCGGACAACATGCATTCATCGATGCTAAGGATGAAGCTTTTGCTCAAAGCCATTACACCTTGTCAGAAAGATTTAAACGAGAAGACGGAACCATTATCAAATATTGGAAATTAGAACCCAGTCCTAAGGGATATTTCCAGAGTGCTGATGGGGACTATTACCTTTCAACTGAGCTTCCGGAACTGGATGATGATTTCGTGAAACAGCAGTATGAGCAGGAGGTCAGAGGGGAGCGCAATGCTCGAATCTCAGACACTGATCGATACGTTCAGCTCCCGGATATAACAGTTCAATCTGCCGCAAGAACTAAGCGATCTCAATTGACAGAAGAGGACAGAAAAGCATTGTTAGATTACCGGCAAGAACTCAAGGATCTCCCAGAGAAGCAAGGATTCCCATTTGTCGATTACCCAGAATTTCCGGAGGCTTTGGCCTACGAATTGGAGCAGGCAGTTGATGCCCGCAACTCTATGAGACAAGGAGGTTTTTTCAATGCTTAAAGAATTAGCCAGTTTGCTGTGCAGTTTATTTGTGCCTAAACGTGCTGTAAACTATGGGGGGGGTAAGCTAATCTATGGATGTAGTGCCGGTTCCATTGGCTGTATAGGAGCAGAAGAGGCTTCCCTTATACCATTGCCAGACCCTGCGGGAGTAGAAGGTTTATATAACTTTGTTGCTCCTTATGACTGTATCGTGGTCGCTATAGACAGTAATAGTTCGGTGACACAAGAGAATAGATATCTTGCGTTGTCATACAACAATATGTTTTTGTCCGTTATTAGGACGAACATTTTTAATTTGGCCACATCGTTTCGTCTTGCAAAAGGACAGTCAATAAGCGTGCATTACCTTGGTGCCAACGTAGTGTTGGCCACATTACCAGTTTTACCAACTTAAAGCCTGAGCATTTTGGCTCGGGCAAGGAGCTTAAATGCTAATCAAAAAACTTATTCAACGGCTACTCGATAGCCGAACGACACCAGCACAGGCGGGGAATTCTGCTATGCCTGGCGCAACAAAAACGATATTTCTCAGCAAAGACGAAACTGTCGGTTCTTGGGGAATAATCAATGCGGGGACAGCTCCCGACGATGGATATTTATTCGTCAATGCTAGTGCTGAGGACAATACGAATAGCGAAGTCAGAGCGCAACTTGGCAATCTTTTTCATGTGTCTGCGCAAGCGCCTGCACCAAAAGGTTTAGGGGTCGCAATCCCCGTGAGTAAAGGAGCCACATATTCGGTAGAAGGAGCCTTTGTTTCACACATCACAGTAGGATTTGTCAAGGTAATCGGGGGGGGGGTATAAATGCCTTGTACGGAGGTCTCTATTATGCTTAAGGACCTCGTTCAACTATTTGCCGAAAGTTTTCTTAAGAGCAAAAAGAAGTGGTTATCTGAGCGGTCGGTCAAATTGGCTTACCCCGAGACAGTCTTTGAAATACCAAAGACAAACACATGGACGTCCTTCACAATGCCGTTTGACGGTTGGGTTGTTGTCAAAGGGGATGACAATATCACGGCGGCGATTGACTGCCTCATTATTAGTTCAGGATATCAAATGCAGCGCTTTTGTATCCGTGGTTTCTCCGATAGCTTTGCATCAGTTTCTCTTCCTTGTGAGAAGGGCAACCTTATCCGTGTTGCCGTTTACTCGGACGGCCAGAACGTTCCCGCTGGAACACTTAAAGCATTTCCGTTTAGCTAACCTGGAGACGGGAGGCGCATTATGCTGAAAAACGTATTGAGCCTCCTGCTGAGCAGGTTCTACAGCAAACAGGAATCCGAGCTTGTAGGACATCAGGCTATGCCGTCCAGCACATGGACGGCTATTTCTCTAAGCCAAACCACTAGCGATAAATGGACACCGATTGGGTCATACACAGCGCCCAGTGATGGTTATATCCAACTTCAAGGAGAGGCTACTGCAGACACCTCCCAGCTTGCGGTCCAGACAGAGAATAACGGAGGAGTCCGCGGCAGTTTCATTTGCCGCACTGTTTATCAGGTTAGCGGTGTCAACTTAGTCGTAGCTAAGGGTCAAACCTGTATTCTCTTTTCCTCCCGTAGCAAGGACATTAAGGCTCGTTTTTATCAGATCATCGGGGGGGGTCAAACTCTTAAGAGCGCTCTTCTGCAAGGAGGTGGCTTATGTTGCTTAAAGCACTTGTACAGCTCTTTGCGGAGAAGTTCTTGCAGGGTAAGAAGGAATGGGTCGGAAGTCAAGGTCTTTTCTCAAACCCAAATCCCGGAACAACGTTCTTTGTTAACCACGCTCAGGCTCAGGTTTATACGCCTCCAAGTGATGGATGGATTACATTCGGCGGAGACCGATCATCGATCAATGTCGGCATTACCGGAAAGCTTGGAACGTGTTGCATTAACTCTCAAGGTTATCTCAGAATTACAACTCCGGTTCGGAAGGGGGATGCCGTTAGTCTCTATTGCGAGACGGACGATCAGCAACCGCTTGAGGCAAAATTCGTTCCCAGCGAAGGGGCAGCGTAACACTTCACTTGTAGGAGGTGCGTCATGCTGAAGTCGCTCCTCCAAGTCTTAATTTCAAAAATCGGGGTTCTGGATACTGCGTCCTCTTCATTAATAAGTGGCGATGTGGTCGTACCAGCAGGTGTTATCGCAAAAGAAAATATACTATCTAGTACAGCGCCTTTCTCTGGCTATGCTGTCGCGACGGTGAAGTGTACAGCGAGCGTAGTTAACTTGATGGTTGATTCGAAAACATTCACTCAGGTAATTAGCAACGTTACACAGGAAGTTTTATATCAATCCGTTTGTGCACCTTGTGCCAAGGGAGATAAAGTTGAATTAGCGATTTTAGCAAAATCAAATGGCTCTTTTGATTTGAGATTTTTTCCTATAAATAACGGGAAATAAAAATTAGGTATTTGCCCTTCAAGATTGGAGGGCTTTTCTTTTTTATCTACATATCGGAGGAAAAATGCATCTACTAAATCGACGACATAGGGAGATTGAGAGATGTGGGATCAATTTTTAAGCCGTCTTAACAGTTTTGATTCCGGCGTTCTCAAGAGTTTCTTTTTAACCATTGCTGGATGTTTTACTTCCCTTATCAGCAGTCTTATGGGAGAGCATCAGAACCTCTTCTACTGGCTGTTTGGGTTTGTGGTCTTCGACTACCTGAGCGGGATCGTAGCCGCTGCCAGAACCGGAACATGGTCAAGCAGAGTAGGGCTCAAAGGCCTTATCCGGAAATTCATCATTCTCATGGTTGCTATCGGATTTCATGGTGTTGACCAGATCTTCAATGAGCCGTGGATAGGCGCATGGGCCATCGGCGCTCTTTCGCTGAATGAGTTGATTTCAATTCTTGAAAACGTGGAAAAAGCCGGGTTCGGTCAGATCATTCCTCAACGTGTAAGAGACATGCTTGAAACCGTCCAGACCGAACATGAGAAACGCATCAAAGAAAAGGTCCATTTAGGAGAAAGCCAAAATGAATGAGGAAAAATTACCGTTTTCGCAATGGAATCCTCTCATTGCGGAGGATTTTGTGAAGAGGTGGGAAGGTTTGCGACTGAAAGCCTACCGTTGTCCGGGAGGAGTTCTTACTGTTGGCTATGGACACACAAAAGGCGTTAAACCAGGCCAAACTATTACCAGACAAGAGGCTGAAAAGCTGATTCGCGATGATTTGATCGAACATGCAGAGGGCTTGGCGCCTTATGTTACTTGCAAACTCACTGAGGGACAGTACATAGCTTTATTGGATTTGGCCTTCAACCTCGGAGTGAACGCGGTAGCCAAATCTAAGACGCTCGGATATTTGAATTCAGGGAAACTCGAGTTGGCAAAGGAGGGATTCCGATCCTTTGCGAAAAGGAGAATCAGAGACAGGAACGGGAATCTGGTTAAGGATGAACACGGAAAACAGATGTACGAAATCCTCCCGGGGCTGATGAATCGCCGAGAAGATGAGGTGAGATTGATGTGATGAATCCTTTTGATCTAGTGAAAATTGGCGCCGGCGCTTTGATAGCTGCTGGCGCTTACTTTTTTGGCCTTCACAATGGTCAGAATTCTGAGCAGTTAAAAATTGCTCGAACTCAAATCTCCGAACTCACAGCTACAGTCAAAAACTATGAGACACAATACAAAAATCAAGCAATTGCTCTCGCTGAGATGCGTGCTGCTGAATCTAACGCTCGCGCTGACTCTGACCGCTTGCGCTCCCGCATTGCCAGTCTTGAAAAAAGAGCCAAGAGCGTTGCCGATCGAGACACAGTTCGATGTTTGCAGTTGGGAGCGGAGTGTCGACGATTACTGCAAGAAGTTCGAGGACCTATTGAATACTGTAGAAAAGCGCTACAGTAGCAAATAAACCAAGGAGGAGGAATGATGTCTGATATTAAGAAATCTGCTGAAATCTCACCGGACGGGATGTATCGGTATTCATTAGAGCGCACGTGGGATGAGGGGAAACCGACGGTTCTTTTTATTTGTCTTAACCCGTCTACTGCGGATGCAGTAGAGGATGATGCGACAGTTCGCCGAATGGTCAGTTTTGCCCGTCAATTTGGAGGTGGTCGTCTTTTGGTAGGAAATCTATTCGCCTTTAGATCAAAAAACCGTAATGATCTTTTAAAGGCTGACGACCCTGTTGGTCCCGAAAACGACAAATATTTGGACAAACTGATTAAGTCAGCTGATATTGTCGTAGCGGCCTGGGGAAATTTTGGATCCTATCTTGCTCGAAGTTCTCAGTTCAAAGAAAATTTCAAGGACTACAACATTAGATGTTTAGCATTGAACAAGACTGGGGAACCGACGCACCCGCTTTACGTAGCTGATGGCACCCAGCTTCAAGATCTTTAGGAGGACAAATTATGACCAGCGATTTAGAACAATATGGGATTAAGAATAGCGAGCGCACTAGATGCGAAATCTGGACCCGCGTGATGGGTTACCATCGTCCGATTTCTTCTTTCAACATCGGTAAGCAGGGAGAAGTCGCTGAGCGAAAATATTTTGATGAGAAGAAGTGCTGCTGTCGCAAATAAATTTGCTCTTTCGGCTTTTATGCAACAACCGAAAATTTCCGTTAAAACCCTCAAAAATTTCCGTTTTACATCCATATAACGGAAATCTAACGGAACCGTTAAAGTTATCTGATTGAATATTATTGATAATGTGGTGCTAGTCCCGGGCACCAAAAACGATTTCAGACCTCGCAGATTTGCGAGGTTTTCTTTTACGTCTTCGAAATTCTTGTTGTCGCATTTTAAATCCCATCTTTCTCAATTAACAATTAATTACAAATAGAGCAGGTAGCAGCATTTGCAAAAACTGATTTTTGAAGATAGAATTTCATTTCTCTGTTGCCCGGGTGGCGAAATTGGTAGACGCACTAGCTTCAGGTGCTAGCGCCTTCGCGGGCGTGCTGGTTCGAGTCCAGTCCCGGGCACCAGACCTAATTCCTAAGACCTCGTCGATGTACGAGGTTTTTCTTTATCTGCCGGCTGTTCGGAGTGATCATTCCGTTTTGTCCTGCGCCTCAGAGTCGATATAACTCCTTTTGAAAATTCCCAGCAGAAATTCAAATTTTCGATTTAAAAAACGAAAAGGCCTGAACCTGCAAAGGCAGAAAATCAGGTCTTTCTTGCGAAGCTTAGCTTGTTGAGTCGTCGCTCGCCGCTATGGTTTGGAGGCTTAAATTAAACGCCTACTGTTCAATCCACTTTCTAATCTCTGCTTGGGATCCCGGCAAACGAAGGCCGACCTTCCAATTCAGATCCGGGAACTCCTTCGTAAGACTTGCATCTGCTTCACTGACGGGGCTGGAATAAGAAGAGCAGAAGGGATAAAGTGTTTTGCCCTTGAGCTGATCATGGTAAGTCGTTAAGAACGAGCGAATGATGGCCGGTTCTTCGTGTCACCAAATCGGAAAACCGATGAACACGGTGTCTAAGGAAGAGATGTCAACGCCGAAGGGTTTGACGCGAGGCAACAGCGAATGATCTTTATGTTCTCTTGTGCAGCGCGCATCGGGATGGGTCCAGTCTATGTCATCTACGGTGTAGGGAGGTTCTGCATGGAGTCTGACGAGTGGGGCACCGGTCGCTTCAGCAACTTCTTTAGCGGCAAGTTCGGTGTTTCCTGACATGGTGAAGTAAAAAATAGCAGCTTTCATGACTGTTCCTCTAAAAAATGACGTTAGTAATCTACTATTGGTACCGAACTCCCAAAATTTCCTGCGTCTCGTTCTAGGCGAACCGACTTCACATGGATAAAAATAGGCAAAGGAGCCGTCTTTTTGTGCCAAAGGCGTAGCCGGCAGAAACATTTCTTAAGCCGAGGCTTTGCCGTTAGAATCCCTCCATTAACAAATCCAGGCGGCAATACAGCCGTTGTTTGACCTAACTTCAATTTTCCAAGCGGTGTTTCTGTGCTTTTTCGTTATTGCGTCCCTAAGGCTGTTTCGTCCACCGAGTTTTATCCGATTCCCTATTACGAATCGGTTTATCTGGAAAACCAATGCTTCACGATCGAGGCCGATAACCAATATCAAGCGGACGAAAAAGCTTATCGGTTTCTCGCCAACCTGCAAAAGAAACATGATTTAGCTTACGAGAAGCTTTTGGATGAACAGGGCATTCGCTTTCGTAAAAGAGAGGAAATCATTGAGCGTCGTCCGATTTATCTGAGAGATCTGCGAAGGCAGGGAGATCCGGATAGTTTCGGAAGCCAAAAGGATCCGAAAGTTTGAAATGAGTATCGGCTCAACGACTACTATCGAGAAACAGAGCTTCCTGAAAACTTCCAAGTCTCAGGCTATCGCTATGAACAGAATCCGTCGGGTGGCCACTACCGTTTCTTCAGGCAGTTAACGGATCATCAGTTTGCCTACGGTCTGGTCTTTCTTTTGATTATTGTTTTGTTAATTCTGCTTCTTCCCCAGTTCCGCGGACTCGGAATGCTGGATGTGCTTAATTTAGATTGATATTTTTAGTACCCGACGGCCGAAATCAAATATCTCCACTCTGAGCGATCCTAGGACTTTGTTAGCAGCCTCAACAATTACAATCCAGCATAAATAGGATCAACATTAATTAGTTGAGGCTCAAAATTACTACGAAGAACAAAACCACCCAGAAGTCTGCGTTGACTTCTGCTAAGCCGCAGCGTGCCACCCCTGCTGCCGGAGTGGAAGCCGCTGAAAAGGCAATTGAACGGGAATTGAGGACGGCCGGGTTCCCGATGGAAATGGACGACCTGAAAGAGTATGTGATGCTTTCCCATAAAGGCATCTCTTCTGAGGTTTTTGATCGCGCTTTCAATAAATTAAAAGAGGCAGGAAGAATCTTTACGAATCGAGAAGACATCGTTCTTCTGACTTCCTCCGCCAAACTTCATACTGGGGTGGTGCAGGGGCACCGCGACGGATTCGGATTCCTGATTTGCGAAGAAGACGTTCCTGATATGTACATTCCTCCGGAAGAAATGACGAAAGTTCTTCCCGGAGACATTGTGGTCGCAAGAGAAGCAGGAACCGACTACAGAGGTCGAGGTTTAGCCGATATCGTCGAACTCGCCGACCGCAAGTTAAAACGCATTGTCGGCCGCTTTGAACTGAGACGCGGCGTCGGAATTGTGGTGCCTGAAGACGCAAGAATCTGCAAAACGATCTTAATTGCACCGGGCCGCTCTTTAGGCGCAACACCTTCTCAGATCGTCGTGGTCGAACTTGAAGATAAAGGCCTTCTCACCAATAGTCCAGTCGGCCATGTGGTCGAGATTTTGGGAACCATCGACGAGCCGGGAATGGAGACGGAAATCGCGGTTCGTAAGTTCGATCTTCCTTACAAGTTCTCCGAGGAAACAAAGAAAGAAATTAAGCGTTTCTCTGACTCTGTAACGAAGTCCGATCTTCGAGACAGAGTAGACCTTCGTGATATTCCGTTTGTGACGATCGACGGCGCCGATGCAAAAGACTTCGACGATGCGGTTTACTGCCTGCCTTTGGAAGACGGCAAATTCCGTCTGCTCGTAGCCATTGCCGATGTTTCTCATTACGTTAAACCCGGTTGCGCCATTGATAAAGATGCTCAGTTAAGAACAACGAGTGTCTACTTCCCGAGACGCGTTATCCCGATGCTGCCGGAAGAGCTTTCTAATGGCTTGTGTTCTTTGAATCCACAGGTTGACCGCTGCACCATGGTGTGTGACGCAATCATCGGCGCCAACGGATTGGTAGAAGCCTACCAGTTCTATCCTGCCGTGATTCGTTCGGCCGCACGACTGATTTATGACAATGTCTGGGCCGCACTCTGCAATCCTAATGGTCCTGAAGCCAAGGTCATGGAACACGTGCTCGGCAACGTTCAGGATCTCTATGATCTCTACAAGAACCTGATCAAGAGCCGTGAACTGCGCGGCGCGATGGATTTTGAGACGGTTGAAACTTATATTGTTGCCAATGAGCAGGGCAAGATCGAACAGATTCTGCCGCGCGAACGCAATGATGCCCATCGTCTTATCGAAGAAATGATGCTGGTAGCAAACACCTGTGCAGCTGACTTCCTGCAGAAGAATAAAGCTCCGTGCCTCTACCGTGTTCATGAACCGCCCAGTCAGGATCGTTTGGAAAAAGCCAGAGCAACTTTGGCGCCGTTCGGCGTGACGCTGCCCGGCGGAGATTCTCCCACTCCGGGAGACTATGCCAAGGTGCTGGAATCAATCGCTGATCGACCGGACAAAGCGATGATTCAGACGATTTTGCTGCGTTCCATGCAGCAGGCCGTCTACAGCCCGCATAACGTTGGTCACTTCGGCCTAGCTTATGACGCTTATACACACTTCACCTCACCGATTCGCCGTTATCCTGACTTGCTGGTGCATCGCGCCATTCGAGGTATCTTACGGCGCCGGAAATACGTGCCGAAGATTTTGGTTGAACCCAATGAGGCCGAGGTTCCTGTTCAGACAAGAGAAATCATCTGCAAGGCGAAACCCGACGACAAGAAGAAGGTTGCGCATATCGACTTGTGGGAAAAGCTCGGGTTGCTTTGTTCTGCTCATGAACGCCGTGCCGATGAAGCCAGTTACGATGTAATGGCTTGGCTGAAATGCAATTACATGCAGAAGAAACTTGGTCAGGTTTTTAAAGGCGTGATTTCAGGCGTCAGCCCCTTTGCAATTTTCGTTACGCTTGAAGACTTGTATGTCGAAGGCGCGATCCATATTTCCGGCCTCGGTGACGATTACTTCGTCTTTGATGACAAGTCCAATGAAATTTACGGCGAAGACTCCGGCTTGCGTTATCGCCTGGGCGACGAGCTCACGGTTAAGGTTGCCCGCTGTGATCTCGACGCAAGAAGAATAGAATTCGCTTTGGTTTCGAAGAATCGTCAAAGCAGACCGAAGACCGAAGCCAAAAGGAAAACCGTAAAATCTTCTGCCGCGCCGCGTAAGCCGGCAGCGAGAAAAACAAAGAAAGCACCTTCTGCTCCTAAAAAACGCTCATGAAAAAAGAAGATACAGTCCTAGCCGGCTTCCACGCCGTGTCCTCGAGAATGAAACGCGATCCTTCGTCGATTCGCATCGTCTACTATGATCCGAAACGTCGTGATCAACGTATGCGCCGGATGATTGAAGAGATAGAAAAGGCCGGCATTCGTTTAATGCAGGCCGACAACAATCGCCTGGACGGCTTTTCTCATGAAGTTCCGCATCAGGGCTTGATCGCTCTTGCTGCTCCGATAGATATCGGAATGTCTTTCGATACATTGATGGATAATCTGGCCGGTAATCCGCTTCTGCTGCTTTTGGACGGCGTGACCGATCCGCGCAATTTCGG
>ENA-OPVL01001019-OPVL01001019.1-human-gut-metagenome-genome-assembly--contig:-NODE-1019-length-17916-cov-4.747942_pt1 | contig 17916 bp, 18 predicted proteins | sample MGYA00241496_ERZ501984 | MGnify/ENA primary metagenome ERZ501984 (study PRJEB25962, sample SAMEA2042986) | human gut metagenome | biome: human gut; feature: human-associated habitat; material: faeces... | reverse complement strand
ACTAAGTGCAGGCGTGTTCCTACGGTCTCAGACAGATAACCCTTTTTATAATATTTAAATAATTTACGTAATCGAAACCACTACCGAATGTGTATGGAGAATGATCTTGGATGTAAATTAGTTTTTTCAAGACAGAAGATAAGTGTTTATTATACTCTTAAACATCCCAACAAATCGGTGTTCGTAAGTTTTTTCATCTTCCGTCAATGAATACAAAAATCATCAACCAATACCGTTTAACATACACACTGTGTAGTGGTTTGAATAGTGTTTCGTTGTATGAGTCAGAAAGAAGATAAGAAGAAATATTTATAAGAAAAAAGGGTGACAACATGAGCACTTTTTGAATGCGTTTTTTACAAATTCGCAGCGCCCTGTGGTCGATTGTTTGAACGTAGCTGCGGGCATTTTGGCTCGCAGCAAGTGAGTTATCGAAGGAACAGGCGCGGATCAGCGATTTGTAAAAAACGCTTTCAAAAATGCGGAGTGTCACCCTTGATTCTTATAAATATTTCTTCTCATGTTCTTTCTGACTCATACATGCAACACTATTACAAATCACAATTGTCTTGATAAAAATACATAAATAAATCTTGCATTTTAAAACACCTTTTGTTACTATAAACGTGACGAAGGAGTCAAAGCATAAAGAAAAGTGTGCTTTGGCTCCTTTTTTATTAGCTAGAATTAGTTAATAAAAACATTCTCTCGAGAGATTTTCAATAATGTCAGAACTAGCTACTCTGACGAGCATAGAAGCATAGTTGAAAATGAGAATGGAGGAATATACTATGAACGCAGGAGATACAGCATTTATTCTGCTATGTGCAGCATTTGTATTTATTATGACACCAGGCCTTGCATTTTTCTATGGAGGAATGGTACGAAGGAAAAACGTTGGGAACACGATGATGCAGTGTGTATTTATCATGGGAGTTTCCGTGATCATGTGGGTACTTGTTGGATATGCACTATCTTTCGGTGGAAACCATGCAGGGATCATTGGAGGAGCAAAATGGTTTGGCTTTAACGGAGTTGGAATGAAACCAGGACCATATGCAGATACGATTCCAAACCTTGCATTTGCAGCATTTCAGATGATGTTTGCAATGATCACACCAGCACTGATTACAGGATCTGTTGCAGGAAGAATGAAATTTAAAGCATTAGTTCTTTTTATTATCTTATGGTCATTGATCGTGTACTACCCAATGGCACATATGGTATGGGGAGAAGGAGGATTCTTAGCAGAGATCGGGTCTGTCGATTTCGCAGGAGGAAATGTCGTTCATATCACATCAGGGGTCAGCGGTCTGGTATTAGCTTTAACACTTGGAAAACGTCGTGGATATGACCAGGGAGTCTACCACGTACATAATACACCATTTGTATTTTTAGGAGCTGCACTGTTATGGTTTGGATGGTACGGATTCAATGCAGGAAGTGCTCTTGCAGCAAATGGACTTGCAGCACATGCATTTATGACAACTTCAGTTTCAGCAGCCGCAGGACTTGTATCATGGATGCTGATCGAAGTATTTTCAGAAGGAAAAACAACTTTAGTTGGAGCTTCCACAGGATTAGTGATCGGATTAGTAGCGATCACACCAGGAGCTGGATTTGTCCCAATGTGGGCAGCAGTCATCTGCGGATTATTAGTCAGTCCAATCTGCTACTTTGGAGTTAAACTGATCAAAGGAAAATTAAAGATCGATGATGCATTAGATGCCTTTGGCTGCCATGGAATCGGTGGTATCTGGGGTGGTATCGCAACAGGATTATTTGGAATGACATCCATCAATGGAGTCGCAAAATGGAATGGATTAGTGTTTGGAGAAACAAGATTGTTTGTAGCACAGATCATAGGGATTCTTGTATCTATCGCAGTTGCAGTAGTCGGAAGCCTGATCTGTATCGCGATTGTCCGTATCTTTACTCCATTAAGAGTTGAAGAAAGAGCCGAGAAAGTCGGATTGGATGTATCAGAACACGGAGAGAATGCTTACCCAAGTTTTAATGGTTTAGATTAAAAGAGGTGAAAATATATGTTGATCAAAATTAATGCAATCGTTCGAGAAGAGAAATTCGAAGATGTCAAAGAAGCTTTAAATAAAATCGGAGTTAATGGAATCACAGTATCACAGGTTATGGGGTGCGGAGCACAGAAAGGTTTTACAGAAGTTATCCGTGGAACAAAAGTTGATATGATGATGCGTCCAAAGATTAAATTTGAGATCGTCGTATCTTCTGAAGAATGGGAAAGAAAAACGATCGAAGCTATTCAGAAATCTGCATTTACAGGAGAAGTTGGTGACGGGAAGATCTTCAGTTACGAAGTAAGGAATGTAGTTAAGATCCGTACAGGAGAACGTGATGTAGATGCATTACAGGATTAGTTCTTAAAATATCTACTATTATATAGAAGAAACAGGTGATTTTTGTGGAAAAAAATAAAAATCACCTGTTTTATTGTGTATAAAATTATAAAATATAATAAGAAAGATTCATTTCTTGTAATGTGATAAAATTCGTGATAAGATGATAGCCAATCAGAGAAATAATTTTGACATTAGGAAGAGAAACATATTATATAGAAGAAAGAAGACAAGGAAAGAATGAAATTAGTAACACTAGTATCAAATAATGTAGGAGTTGATACGTATCTGGAATTAAGAAAAGCGGTCAACTTTAAACCATTATCAAGAACACAGGCGAGGAAAGCCTTAGACAACAGTTTGTATATCGTCTGCGCATACATTGATGCCAAGATCGTTGGAATGGGACGACTTGTAGGTGACGGGGCGGTCATTTGTTACATTCAGGATTTAATGATTCATCCAGATTATCAGCATTATGGAATCGGAAGTGCAATCATAGAAGATTTGATCAAGTATGTAGAGGATCTTTGTGAAGAGGGAACAGAGATCATGCTTGATCTGATGTGTGCAGTTGGACGAGAGCCGTTTTATCATAAGCATGAATTTATTTCGCGTCCGACAGATAAATTAGGACCAGGAATGATTCGCTACATTAGAAAGTAGAGGAGAAAAGAATGGAAGATAAAAGATACGATCCATATACTGGATACGAGATCAAAGATGAGGATCAGAGACAAGAAGATCAGTCAAGATATGAAAACGAAAACATGAGATACAATCATTACAACACACAACAGGAAGCAAATATTGATCAACAGGCACAAACAAGTGGAATTGCCCTTGCAGCAATGATCTTAGGAATCATTTCTGTTGTATGTATGGTCAGCTGTTGTTGCACACCGATTGCGATCATCACTGGAATCGCAGCGATCATTTGTTTTGCAGTGACTCCAAAAGTCAATGAGACAAGAGGAAAGAAAGCGAAAGCAGGACTGATCTGTGGAATCATAGGGATCATAGGTTCTATCATCTTGATCACAGTTTTTGTTATGAATATTCTGCTCAGTGCAGATTTCCAAAATGAAATGAAAGAGTTTAATACACATTATGATACATATATCGATGAAAATGATGATTCTATATAAGATCATAAGAAGTATGCCCTGCTTTTTCAAAGAAGTTACACATTTTTACTGTCCGGCATGTGGCGGAACAAGAAGTGTGATCGCGCTACTTCATTTGGATATTGAGAGAGCATTTTTCTGTAATCCAACGGTTGTATATACCGGGATTATGTTTCTATGGTGCATGATAGGATGGATGATAAAGAAGCTGACAGGCAGAGAGATTGGGATCATGAAGCCAAGACTTTGGATGTTGATCTTGGGAATATGTATCTTCTTTGGATTTGCAGTGATCAGAAATATCATGGTATATCAGTTCGGATATGATTATCTGGGAGATCTCATTGATTACACAAAATTTAACTAAATATTTGTCACGGATCAGAAGTGCCATCTTTTTTATAACATAAAAAGATGGCACTTTTTAATGCTGCCAAACTAAAAAGTCTATTCCTTGTATTTGCAAAACAACATATCGTATAATAAGTATAAAGAAAGAGGTGGCATATGAAAGAATGGAAAGAATATTTAATTAAAGTCAATGGTTTTGAAATGAAAGCAGTTTACAATGAAGAAACGATCCGAGAAGTGTTTCTTCCATTATTAAAACATTTACATAAACTGCAGAAACAAAAAAATGAAAGACTCATAGTATTTATGGCAGCACCACCAGCGGTTGGGAAGACGACATTAAGTCAGTTCTTAGAATATTTATCCAAAGAAGAACAAGAACTGACAGAGATTCAGGCATTGGGACTTGATGGATTCCATTATCATTCTGATTATATTAATTCACACGACGCGGTAGTATTCGGAGAGACAGTACTAATGAAACAGGTTAAAGGATGTCCAGAAACATATGACACGGCAAAGGTAAGGAAGAAACTGGAAAAGATCAAAACAGAAGATATTTTATGGCCGATTTATGACAGGAATCTTCATGATGTAGTAGAAGATCAAATTAAAGTCACAAAAGATATCATTTTAATCGAAGGAAACTGGTTATTGTTAAAACAGGAACCTTGGAGATCTATGCAGCAATATGCAGATTATAAGATTTTGATTCTTGCAGAAGAAGAGATGTTAAAAGAACGTTTAGTTTCAAGAAAAGAAAAAGGTGGTTCTTCAAGAGAAGAAGCCGAAGCATGGTATCAAAATAGTGACAGTAAAAATGTAACAAGAGTTTTAAGAGATTCCTTACAAGGAGATCTGTTATTAAAAGTAGAAGAAGATAATGATTATATCAAAATGTAGGAGGTATGATTGATCATGAAAGCAACAGCAGCAGTACTATCAGGGAAAAATCAAGTTTACGTAAAAGAAGTAGACCTTCCAGAGATTGGAGAGGAAGAGTTACTTGTAAAAATTGTATCAAACAGTGTATGTCTTTCCACATACAAAGCAGCGATCCGAGGAGGAGATCATAAACGAGTTCCGGATGATGTAAGCAAAGAACATCCAGTTATCACAGGACATGAATTTGGCGGATATATAGTGAAAGTTGGAGAAAAATTAAAAGATCAATTCAAAGAAGGAGAAAAATTTGTCCTTCAGCCAGCGATGGGATTACCAAGTGGATATTCTGCAGGATACAGTTATGAATATTATGGAGGAAATGCGACCTACTGCATTATTCCGAAAGTATCCATTGATATCGGATGTGTACTTCCATACGACGGAGATTATTTTGCAAATGCATCTCTGGCAGAGCCAATGTCATGTATTATCGGTGCGTTTCATGCAACTTACCATACAACACCATATGTATACGAACACAAAATGGGATTAAAAGACGGCGGAAGCGTGGCACTTCTTGGATGTGCCGGACCAATGGGGCTTGGAGCGATCGATTATGCAGTTCACGGACCATACAACTCCAAACGAGTTGTTGTAACAGATATTAACGAGGACAGACTAAAAAGAGCCGAATCGCTGATTACTCCAGAAGATGCTGCGAAAAATGGAGTCGAACTGATTTATGTAAATACAAAAGATAATGATCATGCTATTGAAGACTTAAAGAAATTAAACGACGGAAAAGGATATGATGAAGCATTTGTATTTGCACCAGTCAAACCATTGATTGAGATGGCAGACCACCTTCTTGGAAATGATGGATGCTTAAATTTCTTTGCAGGACCAACAGATAATGAATTCAGTGCGAACTTTAACTTCTATAATGTACATTATGAATCAACACATATCTGTGGAACATCTGGCGGAGCCCCAGAAGATATGATGGAATCCTTAAGATTATCACAGGAAGGAAAGATCAATCCATCTTATATGATCACACATATCGGAGGAATTAACGCAGCACCAGATACCATCTTAAATCTGCCAAAGATTCCAGGAGGAAAGAAATTGATTTACCCTCATATCAATCTGGAATTAACAGCGATCGAAGATTTTGAAGAATTAGGAAAAGAAAATAAAATGTTTGCAGAGCTTGCACGTATCTGCAAAGCAAATAATAATGTATGGTGCGAAGAGGCAGAAAAATATCTGTTAAAGACAATGGCACCAGAAGACTAAAGAAGGAGTAGAAAGTGGAATTTACACCAAGATTAATGCAGATTCTTTTTCTATTATTAAATGCAGACAAACCAATCCCGGCAGCAAAACTTGCTGAACAGTTGCAGATCAGTAAAAGAACTATTTTTCGGGAGTTAGACAATATTGATATATCATTAAAAAGGTATGGATTAGAACTGGAACGAAAATCCAGAACAGGATTTGAATTAACAGGTGATCCACAAGACAAACAGAAACTTTTGGAAGAATTGCAGCAAAGTGATCATTTTGATCCAAGAAACAGGGAAGAACGCCAGCAAAAATTAATTCTTGCAATGATGAAAGAAGATAAACTTCAGAAATTATTTTATTATGCAGATATGTTAAAAGTCAGTGAACCAACGATCAGTAAAGATTTTGAGACATTAGAAGAATGGTTTCAGAGACAGAATATCTTACTATTAAGAAGAGCTGGATTTGGTGTAGGTCTTGTGTACAAAGAAGAAGATTATCGAAAAGCACTGCTTGCTTATGCAAGCAAATATCAGGATCATAGTTTTATTGACTCGGATATTTATGATAAGATCATATATTTTGTGAAGTCTACGGGCAAAAATATCATAGATAAACTGACACGGTATTCCGTAAAAAACTTTTTATTATACACTGCGATCAGTGTCCAGAGAATTCAGAAACAAAAATATATCGCTGATATATATCAGTCAACTGAGATTCAGCATCCAAAGAATTATGAGTTCATCTATAATCTTGCAGTGATCATGGAGAAAGAATTCAAAATCTGCATTGGGAAAAATGAAGTTTATGCATTATATATTTTCTTGCAAGGTTGTAAATATCAATACATACAAAGAGAGGGCGAATGCATCAATGTAGGAAACGGCAGGATCAATATCAAAGATATGATCTATGAAATGGCAAATGCATTTGATCCTGCAACTGCCTATGAATTGAAAGATGATGCAGATTTTATGGAAGGAATGATCGCACATCTTCAGCCGACGATTACACGATTGATCCATCGTATTCCAATTAAAAATCCATTGCTTTTCCAGACAAAACAGGCATATCCTGAGGTGTTTGAAAAAGCGAAAGACGCAGCAAAAGTGATGGAGCGAGTATTATCATGCCGCATGCCAGAAGATGAAGTTGGATTTTTAACACTCCATTTTGGCGGAGCAATGATGAGATTAGATCATAAGAAACGAAATCGTCAGACTGTAGATGTTGGAATCGTATGTTCGAATGGAATAGGAATTTCCATTCTGCTTTCATCAAAATTAAGGCATCATTTTGGAGAACAGATCAGAACTCAGGTAATTGAGACAAGAAATATAAAAGAAGCAGGTGTGGATTTTATGGTTTCAACATTTCCGATAGATTCCAATGTTGAAAATATTTATGTAGATCCAATGTTGTCAGAAAATGATTTGAAAAAAATTGCTGAGAAAATAGAATTTTATGCATGGAAAGAAAAGAAAGAAAAGCCAGTAAAGAATAATATTAATGTTTATGAAGCAACTTTGATCACAAATGAGATTAATTCTATTATCAAAGGATTTGATTTTAAATATCTGAAAGAAACAATATCATTTACAGAAGCACTCTTACAGATTAGTGATTATTTTACGGAAGAAGCAACAAAAAAAGATGAGTTATATAAGGACTTTTCAGAGAGAGAAGCTTTATCAACACAGGTTATTGAAGAATTTGAAATTGTATTTTTGCATGCGAGAACAGCAATCGTAGAGCAGTCACAATTTATTGCTGTTTTGCCAGAAGGTAAGTATTTTATAGATCCTTATTTTAAGAAAGCAAGGGCGATTATTGTGATGCTGATACCAAAAGATGATCCAAGGCCAACGCTTGCTGTATCCAGTATCAGTAATGAGATGTTTGAGGATGAACAATTTCTGGAAGATGTGAAATGTGGAAATCATGAAGTTGTATTTCCAAGAATAAAAACGATTTTGGAAAGTTATTTTGACGAATATTTGAGAAGTATATATGACAGGGAGAGATAAGAATGCTAACAGAGTTTATTGAAGATAGAATTTACTTTGAAGACTATATAGACAGCTGGGAAGATGCAATAAAAACAGCAGCAGCCCCATTGTTTGATCAAGGGTTTATCAAGGCAGAATATATTGATGCAATGATTGATAATGTAAATAAAAATGGAGCTTATATGATCATAGTTCCAGGATTTGCAATGCCACATGCAAGACCAGAGTGTGGTGCAATTAAGACAGGAATGTCTGTATTACATTTAAAAGAACCAGTGGTATTTCCTGAAAATCAGAAAGTACAGGTACTATTGGCACTTGCAGCTGCAGATGCGAATGTGCATCTTGATGCAATGGCAGATCTTGCAGAAATCTTAGTTGATGATGACAAGATGGAACAATTATTTAGAGCGAAAGAAGTAGCACAGATAAAAGAAGTATTTAACTAATTTAGGTATTTAAGGTGTCCGGAAACCTTGTATACGCAGAAATGATCGATCAAGAAGCAGATAAATGAAAGAAGAAATAAAGAGAGAGTGACCAAATTATAGGTCAGGAGGTAATTATGAAACAGAAAAGTTTAAGAGCCAGAATGCAGGCCTTTGGTGGATTTCTGACAGCAATGGTAATTCCGAACATGGGTGCATTTATCGCATGGGGATTTATTACAGCATTATTTATTGATACAGGATGGATGCCTAATAAAGCATTTTCACAGATTGTATCGCCAATGTCTAAATATTTACTGCCGTTATTGATTTCATTTATGGGTGGTAAATTGATCGGCGGTGACCGTGGAGGAGTTGCAGGAACGATCGGAACGATCGGACTGATCATCGGAGCTGATATTCCAATGTTCCTTGGAGCTATGATCATGGGACCACTTAGCGCATGGGTAATCAAGAAATTTGATGAATTAATTGAAGATAAAGCACCAGCCGGATTTGAAATGATCATTAATAACTTCTCATTAGGTATTATTGGATTGGCTTTATGTTTGTTATCTTATTCCTTTATCGGTCCAGCAATTGTCCAGGCGAATAATTTCTTAACAACAGTTATTCAGGCAATCGTAAAAACAGGAGCGTTACCAGCACTTGCCATTTTAAATGAGCCAGCAAAAGTATTATTTTTAAATAATGTAATTGATCAAGGAATTTATTATCCATTAGGAATGCAGCAGTCATTAGCAGCTGGTAAATCTATCTTTTTCATGGTAGCATCAAACCCAGGAGCAGGACTTGGATTATTGTTAGCATATTCATTCTTTGGAAAAGGACAGGCTAAGAAAACAGCACCAGGAGCGATCATTATTCACTTCTTTGGCGGAATTCATGAGATTTATTTTCCATATGTATTAATGAAACCAATCACAATTCTTGGAATGATCGCAGGATCAGCCAGTGGTATTATTACATTCAGTTTATTTAACGTAGGATTAGTTGCAGGACCAAGTCCAGGATCTATCTTCTCCTATCTTGCATTAACACCAAAAGGAAACTTTGTTGGAGTGATTGCAGGTGTACTTGTAGCAACAGTTGTAAGTTTTGTAGTGAACAGTTTCCTGATTAAAGCGTCAAAAGACACAGATGATGAAGAACTAGCAAAATCTCAGGAAAAATCCAAAGCAATGAAACAGGAAGGAAAAGATATTTTATCTGGAACAAAAGAAGAAGCAGTTTCTACAGCAGATATCAACAAAGTTGTATTCGCATGTGACGCAGGATTAGGAAGTAGTGCAATGGGTGCAACATCATTTAGAAAGAGACTGGAAAAAGCTGGAATCAAAATGGATGTAAAAAATTATGCGATTGAAAAAGTGCCAGAAGATGCAGATGTCATCGTCACACATGAGAATCTGTTAGAAAGAGCACAGGGAGCAAATCCGGGAATTCGTATTGTAACCATTCAAAACTTTTTAAAAGATCAGAACATCGATGATTTATATGAAGAGATTGTGCAGAAAAATCAGAAATAATATATGCGTGGGTTGCAACTCAGAACTTGCAACCCACGTATAAATAGAGTATAATGAACTAGATGTGAAAAAGTTAACGAATTATATGGAGGACAAACTATGTTAGTATCAGCAAAAGAAATGTTAAACAAGGCAAAAGCCGGACATTACGCAGTTGGACAGTTCAACATCAACAACTTAGAGTGGACAAAATCCATTTTATTAGCAGCAGAAGAGACAAGATCTCCAGTGATCCTTGGTGTTTCTGAAGGAGCAGGAAAATATATGACAGGATACAAAACTGTTGTAGGAATGGTTAACGGAATGTTAGAAGAATTAAACATTTCTGTACCAGTAGCTCTTCACTTAGACCACGGTTCTTATGAAGGATGCTACAAATGTATCGAAGCTGGATTCTCTTCTATCATGTTTGATGGATCTCACTATCCAATCGAAGAAAACATTGAAAAAACAAAAGAACTTGTAAAAGTTGCAAAAGGAAAAGGAATGTCTATCGAAGCTGAAGTTGGATCTATCGGTGGAGAAGAAGATGGAGTTATCGGTAGAGGTGAATGCGCAGATCCTAAAGAATGCAAATCAGTTGCAGATCTTGGAGTAACAATGCTTGCAGCAGGAATCGGAAACATCCACGGAAAATACCCAGAAAACTGGGAAGGATTAAGCTTCGAAACATTAGATGCAATTCAGCAGTTAACAGGAGATATGCCATTAGTATTACATGGTGGTACAGGAATCCCTGATGATATGATCAAAAAAGCAATCTCTCTTGGAGTAGCTAAGATCAACGTTAACACAGAATGCCAGATTGCATTTGCTGAAGCTACACGTAAATATATCGAAGATGGAAAAGACCTTGAAGGAAAAGGTTTCGACCCTCGTAAATTATTAGCACCAGGTGCTGAAGCTATTAAAGATATGGTAATTACAAAGATTAAATTATTCGGATCTGAAGGAAAAGCTGACGAATAAGATTTTCCATTTTTTGACGAAATTGAATATTGATGATGTAAATATCGATAAAGTAAGAACTCCACAGCGTATGCTGTGGAGTTCTTTATTAATCTTCAGTTTTATCAGGTGAGATGTAGATTTTGTAGATTTCTTCAGTTGTTAGATTAATATTCTGCGAAATGCATTCGTAAAGTGATTGAATGTTGTCAGGTTCTTCTTCCAGTTCGTCAGCAATTTGAATGAAAGATTTTGATTTCTGTATTTTCTTTTTTATTAGTTGAATTAATCGGAAGGTTTCTCCTTCAGCACGCCCCTCAGCACGTCCTTCGGCTAGCCCTTCAGCACGTGCTTTTCGCTTCTCAAGAATCTTTTCTTCCCATTCCTGCATATATTTCACTCCAATCTCTTCGCTGGATTTCACAATATTGACGTGATTCTTAATTTCCTGAAGGCGTGAAGTAGAGCAAGATATTTCTTCAGTAGTATGTTCCATATAGTAAAGAAGCTCCTTTAATTCAGGACTAATATCTTCTGAATTTTTACCATGTGTATTTAGAAAAATTCGCGTAGCACCATCTTCTAATGGCTGACCAGTTTCAGCACAAGTCATTTGAAAAGTATATTGATATAATCCTCTTCCAAACAGATCGAAAGGTGCAATGATAATAGAATAACAGTCTTTCATATTCGAAAAATCTACTTCTCCAGGATCTAATAATTTGGAGTCAATCAGAGCCTGATAAAAACGACTTCTATGAGGAAGATTTTTCGTATTTTCTTTTTGAGCTTCTACATTATAAACAGCATCGGTTTCATCCTCTGCCCATACGTCAAGTCGCACCTGTCGTTTTAGAGGCGAAGTCCGACTTTCGTGTTCAGATTGTGGACGGCCTTTGATGGAGATATCTTCTCCAAGAATAATAGATAATATATTCTCAAATGTCTTAGGATCTTCCATAACTTCAGCAAATAAAAAGCGGTCAAGTAAAGTTAAATCTTGCAGCGATTTTTTATTTTTACTCATAAGTTTCTCCTTTCATTGTATAAAAAAATACAGAGAGTGGCAAGCACTGTTAGATAAGAAAATAAATTAAAAGATAGACAATTAATTATGTACCAGATATACTAAAAATATCTTTTGAATAAAGATATGAAAAAGAGGGAGAGGAGGGAAAATATGCAAGCAATCAAAAAACAATGGTTCACATTACTCCTAATGATCATTCAGGCAGTTATGATCATCTTTATACAGCCAGAGATAGGATCTGTAAGTTTATGTAACCTTATATTTATTGCAATTTTTGCAGAAGACGAGAGAAATGTATTCTTAAAACTTGCTTGGGAAGATAAGTTTTACTTTTATGTGCAATGCATTGTCATGTATTTGATGACGCTGATCTTTGGACTTATCCTTGCACTGGATCATGGTTCAGGATCTATTACAGTGACAACGAAGGCATTTAATGTATTGCAGATGATCAATATTATCCTAAGGTTTATTATGACATATGGACTGATCGCACAAGAAGAAGACCGAAGAAAATTATATTTTCACAGTGTGCTAATGTTGGTATTCTTTGTTCTTACAGCAATTGCATATAGCTAGATTTTACATAAGATCATAAGGAGAGTGGAATGAAACAAAATAAAAAAACAGTCATGATCATTGGATGTATCATAACAATCTGTACATTCATAGCAGCAGTTTTGATCGGCTGGAATCATATGGTCAAGATCACAAAAGGACCAAAGAATGAAAAAGAGATCGGATATTATCAATGGAATCATGATCAAATGGATTCATTTTTAGATATTACAACATTTACATATCACGGAGACCGTTATGAGACAGCTGATGGCGGTGGAGATGGAGCCATGAGTTTTGGTTATCTGGAAGCTTCTATGAAAGGCAGAAAACCAGCATTTTGGCTGAAAGAAACGATGAATCAGACAGACAAAAAGATTGTCAAAACCATTTCTTGGTGGAAAGCTGCAGCAGAACCTGTCTATGCACTTTCATCAAACAGTGGCTGTGATATGGTCTTTCTTGATCCAAGTGATAAAACCATGATGCAGACGGTATTTTGGAAAGTAAAAGACAGACAGAAGCTGGAAGCGTATTATACAAATTTTGATAATTACAATTTTAAACTTACAGAGTCCAAAACAAATGAACGAAAGACGATTTCATCAAAAGAAGCGAAACAGTATGCCAGATTGCAGCAGATTCGAAAAGATGCTCAAAATGTTAAAAAACAATATACCATTTATGGAGAAAGCAAAGATCATATCGCATATGTCGAATTTGATATCATGACAGTTGGTGGGGAACAATATCTAGGAAAAGACGAAGAGTGGTAGGAAAACTCAAGAAAAATTCTCAGAATGTCAAGGAAACCTTGACATTTTTTTTTAATTCGACTATAGTAGTCCTAGATAGGAACACGAGGTGAAAGTGATGGATAATGTAGAGCGTCTGATGGAATTTGGACTCACAAGACACGAAGCCAGTCTTTACATTTTACTGACACTGGAAGGAAGCCTTAACGGATACGAGGCAGCCAAACAAAGCGGGATTTCAAGATCGAACGCTTACAATGCACTGGCAGGCTTGGTAGACAAAGGCGCAGCCTATATACAAGAGGAAGATACAGTTCGTTACACACCAGTAGCGATCGAAGAATTCTGCAGTAATAAGATCCGGCATCTGGAACAGAAGAAGACAGAGCTGATCGCGGAACTTCCGGACAAACGCAAGAACGAAGGCGGGTATCTGACGATCAAAGGCGAAGAACATATTTGCGATAAGATCATTGATATGCTGCTTTGTGCAGAAGAGCGTGCGTATATCTCTGTATACAATGAACGACTGGAGATGTTTCGGGAACACTTAGAGAAGATGGTAAGTGAAGGAAAGAAAGTCGTGATCATAACGAATGAACCATTTGATTTACAAGGAGCAACTGTTTATCTGACAGAATGTAAGAAAGAACAGATCCGATTGATCACGGATTCCAAAGACGTTTTAACAGGCGCGATCACAAATCGTTACGAAGCAACCAGCCTGTATTCCAGTAACAATAATCTGGTGGAAGTATTTAAAGATGCACTGGCCAATGAAATACAACTATTAAAAATGAAATAAATATACAAAAAGTATAGAAGAAAGGAATCAAACACCATGGCAAAAGTACCATTTGTAACAAAAGAACAGTTAGATGAAATCGTAAAAAAATATCCAACACCATTTCATTTATATGATGAAAAAGGAATCCGTGAAACAGCAAGAGGATTATACAAAGCATTTTCATGGAATAAAGGATTTAAAGAATATTTTGCAGTAAAAGCAACACCAAACCCAACAATCTTAAAGATCTTAAGAGAAGAAGGATGCGGAACAGACTGCTCATCTTTAACAGAACTTATGATGTCAGATCGTTGTGGATTCGATGGAAGCGAGATCATGTTCTCTTCTAACGATACACCAGCAGAAGAATTTATTCTGGCAAAACAGTTAGGTGCAACGATCAACTTAGATGACATTACACATATCGAATTCTTAAAAGAATGTGCCGGAATCCCAGAAAAGATTTCCTGCCGTTACAATCCAGGTGGAGTTTTCGCATTAGGAACAGATATCATGGATAACCCAGGAGATGCAAAATACGGAATGACAACAGAACAGATCTTTGAAGCTTTCAAACAGTTAAAAGAGCTCGGTGTCAAAGAATTCGGAATCCATTCTTTCCTTGCAAGTAACACAGTTACAAATGAATACTATCCAACACTTGCAAAACAGTTATTTGAATTAGCAGTTAAATTAAAAGAAGAAGTTGGAGTTCATATCGGATTTATCAACTTATCTGGTGGAGTCGGAATCCCTTACCTTCCAGATCAGGAAGGTAATGACATCGCTGTCATTGGTGAAGGTGTACACAAAGTATATGACGAAGTATTAGTACCAGCCGGAATGGGAGATGTGAAGATCTTTACCGAACTTGGACGTTACATGCTTGCACCAAACGGACATTTAGTAACAAAAGCAATCCATGAAAAACATACACATAAAGAATACATTGGTGTTGATGCATGTGCAGTCAACTTAATGAGACCTGCAATGTATGGGGCGTACCATCACATCACAGTTATGGGTAAAGAAAATGAACCAGCAGATCATGTATATGATATCACAGGATCTCTTTGTGAAAATAACGATAAATTTGCAATCGACCGTAAATTACCAAAGATCGACATGGGAGATCTGTTAGTGATTCATGATACAGGAGCACACGGATTTGCAATGGGATATAACTATAATGGTAAATTAAAATCTGCAGAAATCTTATTAAAAGAGGATGGAACAACAGAAATGATCCGTCGTGCAGAAACACCAGAAGATTATTTTGCAACGATCAAAGGATTTAATTTCTAAGAAAAATTAACAGATCAATATGAGATGTTCCAAAGCAGGGCAAGTATAGGAAATTCTATACTTGCCTTTTTCATATATTACGAGTAAATTATATACAAGAAACAAAATGATACACGGCAAAACAGCATTTCAAAAGACGAAAGGCATTTATAGACAGGAGAAATCACATGAATTTATTTGACATCGTAGGACCAGTGATGGTCGGACCGTCGAGCTCTCATACAGCAGGTGCTGTAAGGATCGGACAGGTATCAAGGCACCTGCTCGGAGAATCGGTAAAAGAAGCTAAAATACTATTACATGGATCATTTCTTGCAACAGGAAAAGGACATGGTACAGATAAGGCATTAGTTGCAGGACTGCTTGGAATGACGGCCGATGATATCCGTATTCCGGATAGTTTTGAGATTGCAGAAGAATCTGGAATGAAATTTGAGATTGGAAAGATTCAATTAAAAAATGCACATCCAAACAGTGTAAAATTATTACTTGTCGGAGAATCAGGAAGGAATCTTGAGATTGTAGCCTGTTCCTTAGGCGGTGGACGAATTAAGATCTGCACAATCGATGGACTAGAAGCAAACTTTAGCGGGGAGTATACAACATTAGTCGTACACAATGACGACCAGCCAGGACATGTAGCAGAAGTAACATCAATGCTTGCTCATAAATCGGTTAATATCGCAACGATGCAATTATACCGTGATCACAGAGGTGGAAGTGCAGTCATGGTCATTGAATGTGACAAAGAAATACCAGAAGAAGGTCTGAACTTTTTGGAACGTCTGGAAGGAATCCAGAAAGTTACATATCTTGCTAAGATGAAGGAGGACTAGAGTATGGGATTTGCATCCGTAGAAGAGATAGAAACAAGAGCAAAAGAACAGGAATGTCAATTATGGGAAACAATTTTACATGATGATATGACAGAGCGACAGGTAGACCGCCTAGAGTCTATCGGGAAAATGAGCAGTATGTATCTTGCAATGAAAGATGCCAATGAAAGTTACGATAAAGACTTAAAGTCACAAAGCGGTCTTTCTGGCGGCGACGGTGAAAAGATGATGGAAGAGGTTAGAAAAATGCAGAATTTGACCGGTGAATTTGTCGGGACCGTCATGGCAAATGCTTTAAAAATGGGCGAATCAAATGCCTGTATGAAACGTATCGTAGCAGCACCGACAGCCGGAGCATGTGGGGTGCTTCCAGCAGTATTGATCACATATGAACAATTTCATAAAGTACCAGAAGCAAAGATGCTAGAAGGAATGTATATTGCGGCCGGAGTCGGACAAGTTATCGCAGAACGTGCCTGTATCGCAGGGGCACAAGGAGGATGTCAGGCTGAGATTGGTTCGGCCTCCTGTATGGCAGCAACAGCTATTACGTACATTCGTGGCGGCAGCACAAAGCAGATCTTTGATGCAGGAGCATTTGCCTTGAAATCATTATTGGGATTGGTATGTGATCCATTAGGTGGTTTGGTAGAAGTACCATGTATCAAGAGAAATGTCATTGGATCTGTCAATGCGATCACAGCCTCAGATATGGCAATGGCAGGCATTGAAAGCAAGGTTCCATTGGATGAAGTGATCGATGCAATGGCAGAAGTCGGAGACCTCTTGCCATGTTCTTTAAAGGAAACCAGTCAGGCAGGTCTTGCCCAGACAGAAACAGGCAAAAAATACATGCCGGAATCATAAAATATTTGTAAGTAAAGGAAGGAAAACAATGATAGAAGTATGTTGTGGAAGCTTCGAAGATGCCATGATGGCAAGCGAATGCGGAATTAAAAGAGTAGAATTAAACAGTGCATTAAGTTTAGGTGGATTAACACCATCTTTAGGAAGCTTGATCATGATCAAACAATACAGCGATATTGAGATCGTATCTATGGTAAGAGCCAGAGCAGGGGGATTCTGCTATACAAATTACCAGTATGAACAGATGCTTGAGAATCTTAAGCTACTATTAGCATATGGGACAGATGGAGTATCTTTCGGTTTCTTAAATGAAGACCGAACAATCGATAAGAACCGTTGTCAGGAGTTCTTGGAAAATGTAAAAAATGAAGGACGCAAAGCAACATTCCATAGAGCATTTGACTGCACAAGAGATCCATATGAGGCAATCGAAACACTGATCGATCTAGGATTTGATCGATTACTGACAAGTGGACAGGAAGCAACCGCAGAAGAAGGAATTCATCTGTTAGCAGATCTTCAGAAAAAATATGGGAACCAGATTGAGATCATCGCAGGATGTGGAGTTAACGAAAACAACGCCCAGAAGATTATAGACAAAACGGGAATCAAACAATTACACAGCACATGCAGAGGCTGGGGAGTCGATGCGACTGGAATGGGAGAGAGAGTATCATTCCAGGTATCCGATGAAGATGGAGATCGGTACCGAAGTGTTTCTGTAGATAGAATTAAGAAATTTGTTCAGATTTGTGGATAAATTTTTAATTTGCATAACGGAAATGTATCGAGTATTCATAAAAACATAAAAA
>ENA-OPVL01001016-OPVL01001016.1-human-gut-metagenome-genome-assembly--contig:-NODE-1016-length-17928-cov-7.917417_pt1 | contig 17928 bp, 18 predicted proteins | sample MGYA00241496_ERZ501984 | MGnify/ENA primary metagenome ERZ501984 (study PRJEB25962, sample SAMEA2042986) | human gut metagenome | biome: human gut; feature: human-associated habitat; material: faeces... | reverse complement strand
TTTACCCTGACAAGCCGCCGACTGTTTTTACGCTTACTACCTTTCGCAACTTTTTCGCACCTTTGCAGTGTTCTGATTTTTCTCTGTTTTTTGTTGACCACAGAAATACCCCAAACAGGAAAACTCCCGCATCTGTGGGAGTTTTTTTTCGCTTTCATGGCCGGTTCCCTGCTTCCCGGAGCTGACTCCGCTCCGCCTGAACTCCGCTTTCATGGTTTCAATCAGTACCTTCAGCTTTTCCTCGCACTCTTCCAGGGCGCGGCCGTAGACATTTTGGGAACTCTGCTTTCCGATTCCTTGGTCGATTTTGACCCCCGCCTGCCGCTCCATGGCTTTCGTCACGTGGGGGTAGACGTTCAGGGTGGTGCTGGAGAACCGGTTCCCCACCATCGCCGAGAGGGTCTTCACGTCCATGCCGTACTCCAGCGCCGTGGTCACGAAGGTATGCCGCAGATGAATACCAGTGGTCCAGCCAGTCCCCGAAGGATTTGTCTGAAGCGATGGTTCTAGGCTATGCCGGAGAATGGCAGGCTCCCCGCAGGACTTTCAGCTTCTGCCGCTCCGATTTTGTGAGACGCTCCCGCAGTTGCTGACGGAGTTCCTCGACCTGTGCCCGGGCCTCTTCACACTCCGGCTTTTGGAAGAATCGCTGGTGCAGTGCCTACATATAGCCCTTCATGTGCCTCTCCTCCTATTGTGACTCGCTAAGAGCCGCGCTTCGCTCGCTTGCTCGCATATACGGAGCCTGCGGGCTCCAGTCAGCGACACACAATACCGGAACTTACAGAGAATAGCCAGGGCCTTTGACAACAGTTAAGAAAGAATTATCATTTGCGGTGGCTCGTTACGTCCTGATCGATCAAGTTTATACGCTGTGCAGAAAATCATGGGCAAGGAACCAACCGCGGACAAATCACGCTCTTCTCTCCATCCACGGAGAATTTCTGCAAATTTCCCCCAATATCCACCCTATCTTCCTTGTGCTGCTCCAACAGCGCATGCTATAATACATTCAGACATATAAGCGGACATTCAGCTTCGATAGGCCGTGCAATTCTGTGTCCCCTCCTCACCCCATGGTGTGGATTGTTATATAATAGGAGGATTCTACCCTTGATCAGCAATGACGCGATAATCAGCGAAATCATGGATAGCAGGTGTAATGTTCTTTCCGATAATAACCAATTTCTCTTTTTTGGGAAGATCGCATATTATGACAGCATTAACCAGAAAATACGTGTGGAGGACTACTACCAGCCCAATCTCCGTATGTGCTTTTATTCTGACACTCCCATTAAGCTCCACGCCACCAGAAAAGAAAACAACAAGGAGTTTCTCCTGATTGAGGGATCGATTTCGCTGTCCATGGATACATACCTGCAAATCACCCTTCTCCGTATTCTGAAAAAAGAGGAGTCCCGCTGCTATTTCCGGCAAAATGTAATGGAACCATCCCTGATCTCTTTTGTCAATCAGAAAGCAGTGGGAAACCCCTGCATGATCATCAACATCAGCGGTTCCGGGATCGCCATTCAGAGCAAGTCGATTTATGAGGTGGGCGATCAGTTGTGGTTTTATAATCAGAGATTTTGTAATCGCGGCGCTGTACATAATGTAAAATGTCAGGTAGTGCGTAAGCACACGCTGGAGAACCGCCAGTATTTTTACGGGTGCCAGTTTGTGGATATGAAGCCACGTGAGGAAGAAAACCTGTTCCGCGATATTTTTGCGCTCCAGGCGGCCAACCGGTGTGCCCATAAATAGGTCCTCCCCAGGCAGAACATCTGCTGAGTAACGATACCATAAAGCCCCACGTCTTTTCTCGCTGCACGCGAGATGGACATGGGGCTCTTTTCACTTCTCTTTTTGCAGAGTTTTACGACAACACCGCACAGAAAAAGCGCGGTCATAGCTGGCATAACTGCGGTAAAATATCATCATGAATAAGCAAATAAGTCGTCCGGTCTAAGCGATGAGCTGGGACGGCGGGGCCACGATGCAGTCCACCAGATCGGCCTCAATGCCCCAATATCAAAATTCATCTGAGCCATCTTCCAAGTGATGGGGTCAGAGTCCTGGCCAAAGGTGAAAATTTTGTTGATGTTGCCGTGCTCCACCGTGCGTTCTCCGGCACAAAGGAGATGTGCTCAGCAGTGTATTCGTCCTTGTTCTCTTCGGAGCCGTCACCTTCTTCTACCGGCTCCTAATGCGCCGCCTCAAAGCGGTCGGAGCTATATTTCATTTCAGGAAAACAAACCCTAAAACAACGGATTTATATTCAGACGCATCGATATTTCCCTGCAAAACGCAGCCGGCGGCAGCAGCCATGTCTTTCCCGCTTTGACTGCCCAGGAATACGGCCTTAGGCACAGAGGAGCGCCACCCGGCACAGGGAGATTCCCCAGAGCTCGGCGGCTTGTTTGGTCGTCAGAAATTCCATAAAGCAGCCCTATTATGACAAATTGATTTCCTGTGCCTGATGATTGCCCTTTACTTAGGCGCTATGGCCTTGGCGCATCCACTATACTATTTTTCGGCAGAACATCCAGAGAAACAAGGGGGCTGGGTATGCAAAGGATGCAATCAGAATTTAATATCCGGGTGCCTGGGGGTACTCTGGTTGCATGGCGGTGTGACTTTGCGGCCAGGTCCCTATATTCTTTACTGCGGCACAAATTTTGAGCGTTTGAGGAAATGCCCAATAAGGTGGCTCTGGTGCAGGGGTCTGTTTTCTCTGGCGTGTAACCATTTTTTATCTCGTGCATAGTATGGGAATGGCTATTGCCAGAAAGGAGTTTCTCTTATGGCCAATTTGAATCCGGAAGTGTTCAACGAATCCCAGACTTGTCCCGCTGTGGGCTATCAGTCTGCGTCTATTTGCGTCCCTGTGACCGTTACTCCCTTTGCCCAGGCCGGCGTTGCCACCACCAAATGCTGCGGCGATCCTGTGGTTACCCCGGGCCGTGAGTATGCGGGGGGACGAAAAACGGCTCTTGCTTTTTTACCATCACCCAGAATATTTGCGTGGCGGTACCTGTAGAATTCGGTGCAGTGGCCACGGTGGGAGACAGCTATGTCAACTGCAACGGCGCCTCGGAGCAGGATATTTGCACTGATTGCGGAAAAGATTCTCTCTGACTGAGCCTACACCACCCAATGCCGGATCCCCTTCTGGGAGAGCAGGCGCCTTGTGTGAACCCCCACATAGCTTTGAAGTGGGTTGCCCCATTTCCCCTGCGCATTTCTCAGCCTCCCGTCCAGTGCGGGAGGCTGTTTTGTGATCCGCAGCAGCGGACAAACTCGAAACGCCACAGCAAAAATTACCCCACTGCACAAAATGCTCTGTCTAAAACCGACTCAAACGTCGGAAATGGGCACGGCCTGGCAATACGCCCAAGCCAATCCGTCGGCCGTCCGCGCTTATGCGGCCATTATAAAGGTCAGCCCAGGACTGTATCACGCCGGGCGAAGCGCCGTATATTGGTCGTTACGCAGCCAGCCGGCCTAACTGGTATATAGCCACAGGCTTTCAAAAATGGGGTATGACCACATCCATGGTTTCCGCCATGATCCTCCGGGATATGATCTGCGGAAAAGGAAATCCCTATGCTCGCACCTGGGTTATCAGTTGGAGCGGGATTCTGATGAACAAAGCTGGGACTGTCCCTGTCACGGCACACACTTTGGCTCCCAAGGACGGTTGACATTGGGACTGGCCCAGGAAGGCATCTTCCTGGAATAAATACCGGTAGAGGAAACAGCAGAAGTACCGGCACAATTCCATTGGGATGCCGGTACTTCTTATACTGTACAGTTTATGTTTTCTGTATTTACCGGGAGGATACAGGATCAATCTTTTTTGGCAGCATCTGCCTTTGTGCAGTGAACCGTTCCTTTCGGATGGTGGGGCGGCGCGTAAATAGAGGAAATCTTCAACGGGCAATTTCCGGTATTGCAAACATTGTGCCAGGCTCCTGCCGGCACGAAAATGCCGTCCCCTGTATTCAAGCAGCACTGAAAATCCAGTTTTTCCTTGCAGGTTCCTACAAAGACAAGCCCCTGCCCGCTTTCCACCCGAATGAACTGGTCCGTGTCGGAGTGCATTTCCAAACCGATATCGCAGCAGGGCGGAATGTCCATCAGGGTCATTTGCAAGTGGCATCCTGTCCAAAGCGCAGCGCGGAAGTTCTGATTTTGCCTTGCTGCGCACGTGATATTGACGGCAAATGGCGCCGGCCCGTGGTCGGTCACAAAAGCGTCACAGCCGCACTTCATACAAGGATGAGATTCCATATGATTGCTCCTTTTATTGTTGCTACCTCATTCTATGTGCCGGCCTGTGTTTGGTGAACAGCGTTAAAAACAGCGCGTACTGTCATGCATGTTTTCGGCACTTTCAGTCAGACTATGGGGAAAGGGGGCGTGTCATATTCAATTCTTCACTCTTTGCCTCACAACTCTGGGCTCCTTTGCCGCGCTTTTTATCGCAGCAAAACTCATCGGCCACAAGCAGATCGCACAATTGGATTTCTTTGACTATATCACGGGAATCACCATCGGCTCTATTGCCGCAGAAATGGCCACAGAACTGGAGGAACCCTGGAAGCCGCTTATTGCGATCCTGATTTACGCAGGGATTACCCTGATACTCAGCGTCGTCACCAACAAACTCCCCAGGACCCGCAGATATCTCTATGGGTCGCCCACCATTCTCATGGATCAGGGGAAGCTCTATCGGGAAAATTTGAAAAAGTCCAAGCTGGATTTAAACGAATTTATTGTCATGTGCAGACAGCAGGGATACTTTGATCTCACCAGCATTCAAACTGCAATTTTTGAGTTCAACGGAAAACTGACCATTCTCCCGGTGAGCACCCAGCGTCCCGCAACGCCCGGCGACATGAATCTATCCCCCGAGCAGGAACTGCTGTGTACCGAGTTGATTATGGACGGACAGATTCTGGAGAGTAATCTCAAGCGTATGGGATTGAATTTGACCTGGCTGGACAAGCAGCTCAAGCAGCGCGGCATTCATTCCGCCAAGGATGTTTTCTTGGCAGTCTGCGATAGAAATGGGAAACTTGTGATCTATGAAAACGGTGATGAGAAAAAGCATGCGGCAAGACAAGCAAAATAGGCCCATCAGATTTTTGCGCCCCCTTAACTGACTGATGGAGGTATTTGAATGGCAAAAAAAGGAATGGCTCGCCCGGACTGGACCCATGTGCAACCCCGAAACGAGGTTGCTCCCGTTCCACAGATTCAAGGAAAGGCCAAACACGGAAAAGAGCGGGCAAAGCCCATTGTCAAGGGGACTTCCGTCCCTGACCAAAAGGTTTCCCATTAGCGCAAAAACAGGGGGCTGTCAGCAGGCATTCCCTAGGAATGAAGGGCCGTCCCAAAATGAGGCGGCCCTTCATTATTAGGGAAGAAAGCCTTTGACAAAGATAGGCTTTCTCCATATGTTATCACCAGCACGCAGACCAGAAAAAACTGCTCATGTTCCACCCTCTCGAAACCTTAACTGCCGCAACCAGTTCAGGCCGCAGCACGTATCACAGAAGTCTGCGGAGCAGATGGATTTTGTGCAGTAAATGACCCCTGGAAAATCATTCGATCGTAGCGGAAGCGGTTAAAAGCTGCTAAAAACAATCAAAAAAGTTTCCAAGGTTTGTTCACACGCAGAAGATCACTGGTCCGAGCCCATCAGTCCCTGTCAAAAAGTTTGCCCTCAAATTTTGATTTTGCGCTGACCAATACATTGACCAATACAGCGATCGTCTTCATTAGAGCCGTGCAGCACCAAGCGAGTTTTCCCTCTCGACGTTGCACTGGGTTCTTATTTTGCGGCAAATTTTAAGAACAATCGCTTATTAATACTGGAACCATCCCCAAAGGCAACACAATTAATTTTCAAAGGACTACTCTCCCCGCTTGTATACTTGTGGGATGCCCCAGCATCAAGGATCTTTTTGAAACTGCTGCTTCATCACTTCAATAAACAGTTGAGACAGGTGGGTCAGATAGGTATCCTTTCGATACACCGCAGCTAAATCCCAGACGAGCTCCGAGGAGTTTGTCACGAAATAGGTAACCGCACCGGGATGCTGGCAAACCTTGGCTCCTTCCTCGGGCACAAACGTACAGGCAATCCCCTGGGCTGTAAGGTTGATTGCCGTGGTCAGATTTCCGGTTTCCAGAAGAATATCTGGCTCAATGTGGTTTTTTCCCAGCATATGCCTGACCTCGTGAGTCAAATTTTGACCGGGCTTTGTCAGAATTAAAGGAATATGTTCGAGAAGTTCCAGCGGCGCAAGCGGATATCCCTCAAAAGTGGAACAATCTGCAAGTAAATCCCGCACATACGGATGATGTGTGGGCGCTGCCAGCAGAATACGCTCTTCGCAAATAATCTCGCATGTCAATTTGTTGTAATCCAAAGTTCGAGGCAGGTTCATAACGGCAAGATCAATTTTATCATTCATCAGCGCACTCTCCAATTGAACCGATCGCCCCTCTGTCAGTTCAATATGGATATCAGGATATAGCTGGTGAAATCTGGGGAATACATCCGGCAACAAACAGGCACTGCGCCATAGGGCCACCCCTAATCGCAGGCGTCCGCTTGTCTGGTTTTTGATGTCCTGAAATTCCCGGCGGACATTTTCGTCCAGCTTCATATGATTAGCTCCTATTAGGAAAACACACTGTCAAAGGGGTATGTAGCGGGGGTTAGCCCGCTACTGCGGGTTTTGTGGTGTTGATTTCAATGTATTCTGCTATGCGTCTAAATTCATCCGCAAACTTAAATCTCACACTAATGTTTCCATTCTCATAAACCTTGATATGGTCGATCAGCTCAACGAGAAGTTCCCGGGAAAGCTGGTCGATATTTTGATGTTTTGTAAAGGCCACCAATGCGGGATGCTCACTCTTTACACCGTTTGCCAGTTCCGCCCGTTCAGCGTTCAGCCGGGCCAGAACATCCGTAAGAGCGATGGTCTGTCGTTCATAATCGGCTTTCATATCCCGGTAGTCCTGCTGGGTAATTTCCCCGTCTTTCCAGTCCTGATAAAGGGACTGCTTGTAGCGGCTGATTTTTGCCAGTTCCCGCTCTTTCGCAGCAATCAGTTCTTCCAAACGGATGGACTGGCTCTTTTTGACCGGGGCGGTGTTAATGCGGGCAATCATTTCCGAGTATGAAACAGCCAGATGGATTTGCTGTTGTACCGCAAAGAGGACAGCGGCCTCCAGACGGTTATGCTTGATTGAGTGCATTGTGCAGGCTGTCCGGGAGCGGTTCTTGTAGGTGGAGCAGGCATAGTACACATTATTGTTGTTGCCCACGCTCCGGGTAATTGCCCGCCCGCAGTCAGCACATTTCAGAAAACCGCTGAACAGGTGGACTTCCCGGCCTTTTGGAGAAGTACGGGTATCCCGCTGTAAAAGGGCCTGTACCTTATCAAAGGTTTCATAATCAATGATTGCCTCATGCGTACCAGCTACTTCCACCCATTCTTCACGGGGAACGCTTTCAACCTCGTGTACCTTATAGCTTTTTACCCGACTGCGGCCCTGTGCCAAATCCCCGGTATAGGTGGGGTTCGTCAGAATGGAGTGGATCATGCGGGCTCCCCACATAGGATCGTCATATCCTCTTGTTGAAACGGGTATGCCCTTTTGCAGTTTATAAGCCGAGGGGCTGGGTACGCCGTGTTCATTCAGATACAAAGCGATGGCCCGTTTCGATGTCCCTTTTAGGAACAAAGAGAAAATAAGTTTGACGATTTCAGCGGCATCGGGATCGATGATCAACTGGTGTTTGTCCTTTGGGTGCTTCACATATCCATAAGGAGCAAATGCGCCGATGTACTGCCCGTTGCGCCGCTTATAGTCAAATACCTGGCGAATTTTCTTTGAGGTCTGATAGCAGTATTGATCGTTCATCACATTTGTAATCGGGACGATAATACTGGAAACGCTGTCCGGGTTGAGATAGCTGTCCACATTTTCAGCAAGACTGATGAAGCGAACGCCCATCTGAACAAACAGGTTATCAATCAGACTTCCCGCATCACTGTAATTTCTTGCAAAACGGGAAAGGTCTTTTACTACCACGCAGTTTATTTTCCCGCTCATTACATCGGAAAGGAGCCGCTGGAAATTCTCCCGGTTGGCGTCCGTTCCTGTGTGTCCATCGTCTACATATTCGGAAACACTTTCAAATTCTCCGATATGCTTCTGGTAAAAGTCATTGAGCAGATCACGCTGGTTGATGACGCTGTTGCTGTCGTCCTTTCCCTTTTTCAAGTCCTCCTTGGAAAGCCGGATATATTCGCCCAGCCGCCAGCGGCGGACGGTATAAGAGGGAGAGAAACTCTGTTGCAATCCTCTGTTTTTTGCTCGTGCCATTGTTCCTCCTTCCCTATCACATTACATCTATATTATACCTCTGCCCGGGCGGGACAACAAGGATGCCTCCGCCTCGGGACACTTTGTCTCGAAGTAGAAAGGGGCCATAACCGAAGTTACAGCCCGCTTTTTTGCCGGAGCAGAAAGTCCGTCAGCGTGTCCTGCAAGGACGGCCCGCTTTCCGCAAATTCAATTTTTACACCGATCCCGCCGATGCAAAAGCAGTATGGATTTTCTACCGCCTGCAAAAACAGAGCGATCCGCTCCTCCCGGGGGAGAGAGGTGTCAAAGGCCATGCCGCTCACATCCGGCAGGGACTCAGGAGCCACTGCGCCGATGTCAACGCTTTTCATTTGTTCCAGTTCCTTTGCCGTTAATCTCACGGTAAAACCTCCTTATCAAAAATAGGATACGCTTCCCGCATATTGTGGGGAAACGCAAGAGGGCAGCACCCAAACGATGCTGCCCTCTTGCCTCACTCCACCTTGGGACACAATGTCTCGAAGTCAGAAAAGGCTTTTTTGATAGTGGGCCTCGGCCTCCTCCAGAGAAACAAAGTCAAACAGCTCATGGAGCTCGGCCATCATACGGCGGATGTCATCACTGGAAAAGCCGCAGTTTTCCATCGCCATAATCACATAACCACGGCAGGCTCCGTTGCTCCACGGCTCGGCCATCATAGCGGACAGCGCAGGATCAAATGTCATGTTCTTTTCCTCCTCGTTCTCTTTTTCGATTTTGCTCCTTCAATGAAACAACCGGGAGCTCCTGCAATTCCTGTGGGAAACGCCCGCGATATAAGCGGTTATAATTTGCAACCAAAATCACATCGGCGTTGCCCTCTTTCAAAGTCTGGATCACAGATTGCAAGCCAGGACGATCCATTGTCCGGCCATGATACCCCACATCCAGATATATCCCCGCGATTTCTATGTTGTTTTTCTTCGCATAGTCCATGAGATATAGCTGTTGTCCCTTAATTGCATCAAGGGCAAAAGAAGTTTGAGGGCCATCTACTCGGCAATATAGCACCGCTTTCATATCGTCTGCCTCCTGCTTGAAATTTAAGGAACGCCGCTCCCATTTTCTTGTCCTGTCCAAAGACAACCATACTCAGAGCGGCGTTCCCTCGCAGATAAGAGGGCGGCCCGGAGGGACAGGCGGCCAGCCTGTCCTATGCCGGATCGTGGCCGTGGGGTGGCCCGGCCCAGTTGCGGCGTTGGTGTTGTTCGCTCGTTCTTCCAAAGAAAAAGTCACAGCGCACCCGCCGCCCGGCTCCCCGGACTATGCCCAGGGCCGCCGCTGTTTATCTGCGGAAAGAAGAATATCTCCTTTCATAAACCAAGACATTTTTTCATCATTTCCAAGTGGGGAAAATGAAAAAATCAAAAAGTTTTTTTCATGCGCTCAAGGCCACGCTTGATCGACTGGCGGACAGACTCCTCATGTACGCCCTCGGCCTCGGCAATTTCCTTGATGCTCTTTCCAAGAATGATGTGGGCATCAATCCTGCGGCCCTGGATCTCCGGCAAAGAGTTGAGTGCGTTCCACAGACGGATGAACAGCTCCATGCGCTCCAGAAGCTCCTGGGGCGTTGGCTCATGCAGGCAGGCGGAATATTCGATCCCGTCATCGCAGTCCAGAGAATACTGCGCCTTATGCCGGGAGAGCCGCCGCTGGTAGGCCATTTCGTGCCGGGCATCGGCCACAAACACTTCGGCTACCTCGTCAGAAACCTCGATAAACTGATCCTGTGTGTACCAATAATAAAAATCCTTCAGATTGATTGTAGTCATAAATAAACCTCCGTTTCGGTGTTGGGTGGATGAGTGACCGAAACGGGGCTTGGCGGGGAGCGACACTGGGGAATGACTTCGGGCCAACATGACCCGAAGCAGCCCCATAAGAACACAAAAGCGCCCGGGCGGCATGAAGCCACACGGACGCATGAAATGACATAACAATTAAGGTTCCAACAAATTTCGCATACATAGCCGGAATAACCCGGAGGCGGAGCTATGCTTTTTTTAACTGATGTAGGTCATGGGTACTATGAAAAAAGGCAAAAATAGACACGGCGGCAATCCTCCTATATGCCGCCGTGGATTTACACGGTGTTAGGTCGTCGTTGGTTTAGGATAGACGAAAAGAAACGGCGGCTCTGAAAATCAAAGCCACCGCTTCATGGGCGTGTGAATGTGTCTGCTTTACGACGGCTTTTTTTCTTTTGCCGTCGTGCGGCAGATTATTCCATATTTATGAAACTTGGTGCTTCGCAAATATATGGCGAGAAAAACCAGCGCCAATTCCCAAAAAGATCAATGCCGTTGGGATTGCCCATATCGCATACAGCATACCGTTGCTCATTTGTTCCACCGATAGAAGCGAAACAGCCAGAACATGGTAGACAGGAAGAAGCCCGACCAATCGGAACAATGGATTTGTTTCCGGGATCGGCAGCAAAACCGGGAACAGAAAAATTGCCATTGCCGCAACCAAAGCTACAATCTGATTTTTACTGATTGCAGACATCAACAATGTAATTCCTGTAACGCTGATGGTACAGGTAAATGCCAACAGGATTTGATATTTGAGCAGCGTCCCACAGGTGATATTAAAAGGGATAAATGCTTCAACATATTCGCTGGGAGCAAATAGAATACTGCAATTCAATCCTTCCGTTCCGTAAAAAGCACGCGCAAGAAATAAGTTAAAAGCTACTATCAGCGCAGTGGTGAGAATGGCGGTGAGAATGCCAGCTACTACCTTTGCAGTAGCACATTTGGTTTTTCCGTATTTGCTTGTCAATATGATATTGTCAACGCCTTCATACTCGCCGGAGAAAATCGGAGCAAGCATGATGATAACCGCAAGAGCAAGCGCGATAAAAACCCGCACCATGTTTTTACTTGTTGAAAGCCAACCATCTACATAGCCAATTTTGATTTCTTCATTACCGAACACATCGGAAACACTCAATCCGTTCCAATTTCCGTTCAGATCTGAAAATCGTGAAAAGGCTGCGGATTGCATGGCGTTTTGGTAAATATAGGCCGCATTCAACCCATGCAAATCTGATGTCGGCGCAAAATCAGACATCATTTGTCGCACTTTTTCATCGGTCAGGATTCCTTCATACTTTGCTGCGATTTCCTTGTCGATTTCTACTGCTGCTTTGCCGGAACCTTCACCGGCGTTCTGGTCAAAAGCGTATTTGTTTTGATAGGTGGAAAAAGAAAGCAAAGCAGAGAATAGAAGTATCCCGATAAGGGTAACCATAGATAAACGCTTGGAAAAAATCTTCCGCAGTTCAAAATAAATTAGTTTTTTCATTCTTCACAGCCTCCTTTGAAATAGAACAGGTACAAATCTTCCAAAGTAGGCTGTACCCTTACTGCATTTTCCATCGGCGGACGATCTCCAACAATCCGCAGGATTGTCTGGTTTTCGCTGGTATTCCGCAGATTGCTTGTATTATAGGAAGCCGCGTATTTTTCCGCATAGGCAGTCGGAACCGTACATTCCCATACTTGACCGTTGATTTCAGAAGTAATCTCCTGCGGATTTCCAAAATGAATGATTTGCCCGGACTTCATCATAATGATTTCCTCCGCGATAAACTCCACATCGGAAACAATATGCGTAGACAGGATTACAATGCGGTCTTTGGAAAAGGCACTAATCAAATTGCGGAAACGGACGCGCTCTTTCGGGTCAAGCCCCGCCGTCGGCTCGTCTAAAATCAAAATGCGGGGATCATTGAGCATGGCTTGTGCAATCCCTAAACGCTGTTTCATGCCTCCCGAAAAAGTTTTGATTTTGTGCTTACTTTCCTTTGATAAATCTACCGCTTCCAGCAGTTCTTTTGATTTCTTCCGCGCTGCCTTCTCGTCCAAGCCTTTTAGGGCAGAAACATATAGCAGGAAGTCAAACGCTGAAAAGTCCGGGTAATATCCGAAGTGCTGGGGCAAGTAGCCCAAGAGGCTTCGATAGCGTTCACCCAGCCCAACAGCATTTTTCCCATTCAACAGTATTTTTCCGGAAGTGGGATTTTGGATATTGCAAAGCAGCCGCATTAGCGTTGTTTTTCCTGCGCCATTTGCGCCCAGCAAGCCGTAGACACCATTAGCCAGAGTAATATTCAAATCGTCTACGGCGATTTTGGAACCGAACTTTTTTGTCAGTCCAACTGTCTTTAATTCCATAAAAAAGCTCCTTTCTCCATAGGGAGCAATAAAATACTCTCCATGTGTTTTCATGGAGAGTATAGCGGGTAAATATCTATTTTTTATCTACAAGACAGGAGTTTTGAAGAAGGCGGAAACTTTTGCTCCCACTTCGGTATTTTCAATCCTCAGATAACCGTTATGGTGTTCACAAAGTAGCTTACAAATATATAACCCAAGTCCGAAATGCTCGGAATGGTTGCTTTCCCCTGTGAAGTACGGATTTGCGGCTTTTTGTAGGCTGTCTTTATCAAAACCATTCCCATCGTCCGATACGGAAAGCAGCAAACCGTTGTCATGCAAGGCGAAAGATATTGTTACCAAAGTACGGGCATACCGCACAGCATTAGAAATCAAGTTGTTGCATACCTGTGAGATAAATGCACTGTCAAGAGATAGCTGCAAAATAGGGATGTCATTTTGTAAAATCAACTCTTTTCCGTTTTTCGTACAAACGATTTTTGCGCTGTCATATAAAGAAGATACCAACGGTTGCAAGTCAATCAACTTGTAATCCGGCTGCGTATCTTCCATACGCCTAAGATTGCTCATACTGCTCACATAGTTTTCCATACGGGAAATATGCTTTCCCATTGTGGCGGCGGTTTCCCTCGTTTGGGAATTGTCGCTGGCTTGCAGCATTTCATTATAGCCTTTTAGTACCGTCAGAGGGGTACGCAAATCGTGAGCAAAAGCGGCGTTGAGTGCTTTTCTTTCTTCAACTTGCCGCCACATTTTAGAGAAATTATCCGCAAGGGTTGTCCGCATGATTTCAAAGGACGCGCAAAGCTGCCCCAATTCATCGTTGCTGTCATAGTCGATTGAAAAGTCCAAATCATTGTTCGCTATTTTTTCAGAAGCCGCCCGCAGTTCAGCAAGCGGTTTTTTCAGTTTATTTTTGTAAAACAATAGCGCAGCCGCTATGATACAGAATGCAGAATAAATAGGGGGTGTAACGGTTGGCAACAAATCTAATATAGCAAGCAATTGTTCGTCTTGTTCGTTCAAGACAGGCAGCTCCTTATAAATATAAGTTCCTTCTCCCAAACGTTCCCCCTGTTCATTCGTCAAGTAGTATTTTTCGCCAGTATTAGGGTACTTTTCATTGATTTTATCGGCGACAGTTTCACATACAGAAGCAGTCATAATTGATAGGGCAAGAGCGAACATAACAAAGAGAACAATATAGAGTACAAGACTTTTACGCAGAGATAAATTTTGTACGGGTCGCATTATTTTAACCATTTATATCCGCACCCCCAAACTGTTTCAATATATACCCGGTCTGTATATGCCGCAATCTTTGTTCGTATCCTGCGGATATGCTCTGCCACAACGCTGCTGTCGCCCTCGCTGTCATAACCCCAAATACGCTCATAAATCCGTTCTTTATCAAAGACCTGTCCCGGATTTTGAGAAAGCAGTTCCACAATATCAAATTCCTTTTTTGCAAGACCGACACGCTTATCGCCAAAGAACAAGCAACGTTCCGAATAGTCAATCGTCAAATCACCGGAAAACTTGACTTGCGCTTCAAAGTTGTGTCGCGCTTCCCGGCGCAGATGAGCGCACACCCGCGCTTCAAGTTCCATAAGTGAAAAGGGCTTCACAATGTAATCGTCGCCGCCAACAGCAAAGCCGTTTACCTTATCTGTATCTTCGATTCGGGCAGTCAGAAAAAGGATTGGGCAGGATATGTGATCGCGGATACGCTTGCAAACCTCTAACCCGTCCGTTCCGGGCATATTGATGTCAAGCAAAATAATATCCGGTTGTTTTTCCACTTGCTTTAGTGCTTCTGCACCATTGGAAGCAGGCAAGACACGAAAGCCCTTGCTTTCAAAAAAGCTGCCGAGCATAGAAACAATATCGCTTTCATCGTCAGCAATCAGTATCTTTGCATTCATTATGCTCGTCGAGTAGACTTTGTCTCGACTTTTTCACATCCTTTCATCATATATTGTTTTGCGATGAGAGGTTCAAGTCTCAAAAGCCCCTCACAGAACCGCACGTGCCCTATTAAGGCATACGGCTCTTCAATAAGCCATTTACCTAATACGCACTTTTCAGATATATCCTTGGATACTCCAGTGGATGTATCTTTAGAATATTCATATATTTCTTCCACGTCAGCCAATACGTTTGGTCTCTGCGTCTCTTGCTTTTCCATAACTCCTGTCTCACATATTTGTAATATTTTTGCAAACCTATGTAGTTCCCATAGATTCCATAGTATCTGTAATGCCCCGTCAGTTTCACATTCAACGCTTCTATGGTATCGGCTATGCTTTCGTGCATATGCTCCCATAACCATTTCTTGACTGCTTCTCTTTTCATTTTCAGCTTCTTCCTGCTTGTTCTATGCAGTACACAGTACTTGCCCCAGTGACTTGTCACATTGTAGTGTGTAAAGCCGAGAAAGTCAAAGGATTCCTTTGTTCCCTTGTATCTGCCAAAGGGTAGAATTCTGCTTTTATCCTCTGCAATTTCAAGACCGAATTTACGCAGTCTTTCTATCAGAAGCTGATAAAACCTTTGTGCTTCATTCTCGTATTGGAACAGACATACAAAATCATCTGCATAGCGTACCATGTACATTTCTCCCTTAAACTCATGCTTTTTCACATAATCAAACCATGTATCTAAGGTATAGTGCAGATACACATTTGCCAGCACTGGCGAAATCAGCCCGCCCTGTACTGTTCCAGCTTCTGTATCCAGTCGCTTACCATCCTCCATAACTCCCCCTATCAGAAATCTCTTGATATATCTGATGAAGTTCTTATCTGCTATGTCATGCTCAAGAAATTTTATCATCCACTCATGGTCTAGGTTATCAAAGAATCCCTTGATGTCTGCATCTAAAATGTAATTGACCTTGTCTGCCATGATGTGTTTGTTTACTCTTTGAATTGCATCGTGACAACTTCTGTTTGGACGAAACCCAAATGAAAACTCCTTGAACTTAGGCTCATAAATCGCTTCCAGTATCTCCTTAAAGACACCTTGAACAACTTTATCCTCAAATGACGGAATGCCGAGTCCTCGCATCTTGCCATTACCTTTTGGGATATAGGCTCTGCGCACGGGATATGGTTTATAGGAAAACTTCTTCATTCTGACAAGCAGACTCTCTATGTTTTCTTCTAAGTTCTCTCCGTATTGCTCCTTGGTTATTCCATCCACTCCTACTGCTTTCCCTTTGGGTTGTTTGTTGTAGGACTCTTTGAGTGTGTCACTGTTGACATATTTCATTAGCGACTGAACTCTGCCATATCTTTCTACGAGACTGGCTATTTCTGCTTTCTCTTTTTCCATAGATTTTATGCCTCCTGTGCTCTCTATGTTTTGATTGCAAAAGCAACTTATTGTCCGTCCCTTCCCTCCAGCGTCATTACTGCTTTCATCAGTACTATGGACGAATCCGACTCCTCGATGGTCTTCGTTCATACTCACCATTGCATTGGTCGATATTCCCTACTGTCTCATGTACAGAACCATCCAGGCCTCCCAGGTATGTCAAATATAACAATATCAGGTATGCCGTGCTCTAGGACTCCGGTGTGTTTTCATAGTCTCGCTTTAACGACTAATCCTTATTGGTGACCCAAGGAGGTAGCAGACCACCCCACACAATCGATATTTTAACGAAGCTCAATCACTTCACGCTTACGCATTACGGCGTTCCTGTTCCCTGTCCTACGCTTAAACACCATTGTTAGCCTTTGGCGCTCCAAGGACTCGGTACTGGCGACTTGCTAAGTCTTACCAGACTGGATTCCCACCAGTTATATATTTGGCACCGAACTGGCGCACACCTCCTAACAGCAAATATAGCAATCCTTTTTCAATTATTTATCTATTTTCCGAAAGTCTTTTGTACGAGCATCCATAGGCTTCTCCGCAGTTTTAGGGAGCAGCCAAACACCGGCCATTTTCACAGCGCCGAGGATACGCCCTCCGGCACAATAATAATTTACCCTACGAGGTGTCACGCCCCACTTTTCGGCAGCCTCTTTCAATGTCATATAGTCCATTTCGCACCTCCACAGGATATATTATAGTTCTCTACCTCGAATAATACAAGTTAGAGCCTACACGGATGCGAAATAAAATACTACTTAATGTAAAATCTCATTACATTCTCATAATTCAACCCGAAATGTAGAATGATATAGGGTGATATGAGAATGAACCAAGATGAAAGAAGGTTTGACTTTCACGGCCTCGGAGCGGCTCTCAAACGAGCCAGAGAAGAAAAGGGCTGGACACAAGCCTATGTTGCGGAATTAGTAGACCGTGACTCCCGTACCATTATGAATATTGAGAACAAAGGTCAGTATCCCAGTTTCGACCTTTTTGTTAAACTCATTACTATGTTTGACGTTTCAGTTGACCAGTTTATTCATGCGGACGGAGGGGCAAGGTCAAGCTCTTGCAGAAAGCACATTGATGTGCTCCTAAATTCTATGAATGAAAAAGAGCTTGTTGTAATAGAAGCCACAGCCGAGGGCATTAAGAAAGTTAAGGGCTGTCGCTAAGTGGCAAGCAGGGCTTTTGTCTATACAAACGCCATTTTTGCGTTGCAAAATGCTTGTTGGGCTGTGCCCAATCCCCTTCATTCTGCACCGTTCCGATGCAGGCTGCGCGTTTTTTCAAAACGCTTCTATTTATATAAGGTAGAGCTTCAAGACATTTGCACTCTGCAATTTTGATGGAAACATCTCAAACCAAACGAACAGCCAGCAACGGCCTCAACGGTAAGTAAGGTCATGATGCTGGCTGTTCTTCGTTTAGAACGGAAAACATTCGACATTTTCGCTGGTTCATGGTACACTACATCCAATCCATGCGAATCCGTTGGAGGTGATTGTGTTGCTTTCCCTGTACTTAGCTGTTCTTGACGATCAAAGCAAAGAAGAACAATTTATAGATGTATATAATACCTACAAGCGGCTGGTCTACCATACCGCTTACAAAATTATGGGCGATTCGTATCTGGCAGAAGATGTACTGCAAGAGGTGTTTTTGTACGTTGCCAAAAATTTTTCTAAAATTCATCGAGAAAACTGTCACAAACTTGCCGCTTATCTCGTTAGTTGTAGTAGAAGCCGTGCATACGATATGCTTCGCAAGCAGCGAGAAGAACCACTGGAAGAAGTCCCGGACGCACCAGATAATGCCCCAGTGCCAGATGATGCAGCAGTCAGTGCCGATAACATCCAACATCTGACAGAACTGATTGGGCAGATGAAGCCGATGTACCGTGATCCACTGCGCCTTTTGGCGA
>ENA-OPVL01001007-OPVL01001007.1-human-gut-metagenome-genome-assembly--contig:-NODE-1007-length-18015-cov-2.607071_pt1 | contig 18015 bp, 10 predicted proteins | sample MGYA00241496_ERZ501984 | MGnify/ENA primary metagenome ERZ501984 (study PRJEB25962, sample SAMEA2042986) | human gut metagenome | biome: human gut; feature: human-associated habitat; material: faeces... | reverse complement strand
AGAACTGATGGCGATCATCCGCTTCTGCGGAAGAATCCTCAGGCAGGAAGAGAGCGTGGCAGTTTTCATGGAAACAGAGAATGTCGTGCTGGCAAAGACGTATGTCAAATTAATAAAAAGAGCATTTGATCTTCAGGTACAGTTGGAGATCCGGCGGCATGGAACCGGAAAATACAATCAGTATTTTATTCTGCTGTCAGAACGGCCGGAGGACATGCTGTATTCGGAAGAACGGCCGGAACGACAGAAACTGCAGCAGGCATTGCAGGCTATCTGTATGTGGAGTGCCCAGGCTGATCCCCGGGGATTCTTAAAGACGCCGGGAAGTATGCGTGCCTATATCCGGGGGGCGTTTCTGTGTACCGGATCCATGAGTGATCCGGGAAAATCCTATCATTTTGAGATGGTATGCGAGGATGAACAGACGGCACAGATTTTAAAGGAACTGATGGCAGGATTTTTTGTGCATGCGAAGGTGATTTTGCGCAAACAGCGGTATATCGTGTATCTGAAGGACAGTGAGGAGATCATCCAGATCCTGAATGTCATGGAGGCGCACAGATCTCTGATGGAACTGGAGAATATCCGTATCATCAAGGATATGAGAAACAGTGCAAACCGGCAGTCAAACTGTGATTCTGCTAATATTAATAAAATGGTTCGGACAGCAGCCAGACAGGTGGATGATATCCGATACATAGAAGAGCATTTCGGATTTGAACAGCTGCCGCCGCAGCTGCGGGAGATGGCGCAGGTGCGGCTGGAAAATCCGGATGTATCACTGCAGGAACTGGGAACATATCTGGATCCGCCGGTTGGAAAATCCGGTGTGAATCACAGACTAAGGAAGTTGAAAGAAATAGCAGAAAGCTTGAGAGCCGGGAAGGAGAAATAAAAATGGATAAGAAAAAGTTATTATTTATCTTTAATCCAAAATCCGGAAAGGGTCAGATTCGAAATCAGCTGCTGGCAATTGTGGATACTTTCGTTAAAAGTGGATATGAAGTGACAATTTACCCGACACAGGCAAAAGCAGATGCTGTCCGGAAAGTAGCAGAAGCAGCAGATGAATATGATCTGGTTGTGTGCAGTGGCGGAGACGGTACGCTGGATGAGGTGGTAACCGGTATGATGCAGTGTGACGGTATCGTTCCGATCGGATATATTCCGGCAGGCAGTACCAATGACTTTGCACAGTCGCTGAAAATACCGAAAAATATGCTGCAAGCGGCCGATGTGGCTGTGAACGGACAGGCATTTCCATGTGATGTGGGTGTGTTTAATGAAGATTATTTTGTATATATTGCAGCTTTCGGTCTCTTTACAGATGTATCTTATATGACAAACCAGAAGCTGAAGAATATTTTTGGCCATGTGGCATATATTCTGGAAAGTGCAAAAAGGTTGTATGATATTCCATCCTATTATCTGGAAGTCGAAGTGAATGGCAAGACGATCCGGGACGAATTTATCTATGGCATGATCACAAACTCGGTTTCTGTAGGCGGTATGAAAAACATGACCGGCAGCAATGTGAAGCTGGATGACGGGGAATTTGAAGTGACATTGATCAAGATGCCGCAGAATCCAATTCAGTTAAACGAGATTCTGACAAATCTGGTGATGCCAAAGGATATCGAAACGCCGTATATCTATACGTTTAAGACGGATCACATCCGTATCCACTGCGATGATTATGTACCATGGACACTGGATGGAGAGTTCGGTGGAGAGCATAAAAACGTGGAAATTTATAATCGCTGCAGGCGAATAAGTTTCATGGTTGAAAAATAATACTTTCTTTTTTGGAAAGATACGGTTATAATGTTATTATATTAACAATATTTTTAAAACAAATGGAGGATCTCATTATGTTAGTTTCAGCAAAAGAAATGCTTGAAAAAGCAAAAGCAGGTCACTATGCAGTTGGTCAGTTCAATATCAATAACCTTGAGTGGACAAAAGCAATCCTGTTAACCGCTCAGGAGAATAATTCCCCGGTTATTCTTGGTGTTTCCGAAGGTGCCGGCAAATACATGACTGGTTACAAAACGGTTGTTGGTATGGTAAATGGTATGCTGGAAGAGTTAAATATCACTGTTCCGGTTGCATTACATCTGGATCACGGCAGCTATGATGCCTGCTACAAATGTATCGAAGCTGGTTTTTCTTCTGTAATGTTTGATGGCTCTCATTATCCGATCGAAGAGAATGTTGCAAAAACAAAAGAACTTGTTGCTGTATGCAAAGAGAAAGGATTATCTCTTGAGGCAGAAGTTGGTTCCATCGGCGGTGAGGAAGACGGCGTTATCGGAATGGGCGAATGTGCAGATCCGGACGAGTGTAAATCTATCGCTGATCTTGGAGTAACAATGCTTGCAGCTGGTATCGGTAATATTCATGGTAAATATCCGGAAAACTGGGCAGGATTAAGCTTTGAGACTCTGGATGCGATCCAGCAGAAGACCGGTGATATGCCATTAGTTCTTCACGGTGGTACAGGTATTCCGGATGATATGATCAAGAAAGCAATCTCTCTCGGTGTTGCAAAAATCAACGTAAATACAGAGTGTCAGCTTGTATTTGCTGAAGCTACAAGAAAATATATCGAAGAGGGCAAAGACCTGGCAGGTAAGGGATTCGATCCTAGAAAATTACTTGCTCCTGGTTTTGAAGCAATCAAAGCAAAAGTAAAAGAGAAAATGGAAATTTTCGGTTCTATTGACAAAGCCTGAGAATTTGTGAAAAATCACGAAAATGTAACTTTTTACAACTCAGAATTGTTGAAATAGACAAAAATGTTTTCGACCTCTTGCAATTTTCAGAAATTTGTACTATGTTAATTGCAAGACATGAATACATGCTGAACAAGGGTGTTCCAACAAAAGGTGGAATACCCTTTTCTGCTATAAAGAGATAACCTTGATCGGTTAATCAAATATTTGCTAGGATATGGCAGAATTGCTCCGGATACATAGAAAAATGAAGAAGGAAGCAGATCAGTATATACTCAGGGGACTGTAAAAATTTGAGAAAAGAGAGGAATCAAGAAGATGAGTGAATATTTCAAAGTCGTTGATATTTTTGGCGAATATGTATTCAATGATACTGTGATGAAGGAAAGACTTCCGAAAAAAGTATATCAGAAATTGCAGGAGACCATCAAAGAGGGAACAGATCTGGATCTTGCAACAGCAGATATCATTGCACATGAGATGAAGGAATGGGCAATTGAGCAGGGTGCGACCCACTATACCCACTGGTTCCAGCCGCTGACCGGCGTGACAGCTGAAAAACATGATTCCTTTATCACTGCTCCGAATGAGCAGGGAAAAGTACTGATGAGTTTCTCCGGCAAAGAATTGATCAAAGGTGAACCGGATGCATCTTCTTTCCCGTCAGGCGGACTTCGTGCAACCTGTGAGGCAAGAGGATATACAGCATGGGATTGTACTTCTTACGCTTTTGTAAGACATGACGCAGCAGGTGCAACGCTTTGTATCCCAACAGCATTCTGTTCTTATAAAGGTGAAGCACTGGATCAGAAGACACCGCTGCTTCGTTCCATGCAGGCAATCGATACACAGGCACTGCGTCTGTTAAGATTATTTGGAAACACAACTTCCAGAAAAGTCACTCCATCTGTAGGTTCCGAGCAGGAATATTTCCTGGTAGATAAAGAAAAATATTTAAAGAGAAAAGATCTGATCTATACCGGACGTACATTATTCGGCTCTATGCCTGCAAAAGGACAGGAAATGGATGATCATTACTTCGGTGTTATCCCAGAAAGAGTTCTTGGATTCATGGAGAAATTTAATGAAGAGTTATGGAAACTTGGCATTTCTGCTAAGACACAGCATAACGAAGTTGCTCCAGCACAGCATGAGATCGCTCCTATTTATGACCAGAACAACATTGCTACAGACCACAACCAGTTAGTAATGGAAACAGCACAGAGAGTTGCTGATGAGTTAGGTCTTAAGTGTCTCTTACATGAGAAACCATTCGCAGGAATCAACGGTTCTGGTAAACATAACAACTGGTCTATGTGTACAGATGAGGGAGAGAACCTTTTAGATCCAGGTGAAACACCACATGAAAATATGCAGTTCTTATTATTCTTAGCTGCAATTCTTCGTGCAGTAGATGAACATGCAGACTTGCTTCGCCTTTCTGCTTCCACACCAGGTAATGACCACCGTTTAGGAGCAAACGAAGCACCTCCAGCAATCATCTCCGTATTCTTAGGAGAACAGTTAGAGGACGTAGTAGAACAATTCGTAGATAATGGAGAAGCAACAAGCTCCTTAGAGGGAGAAGAATACATTTCTGGTGTACATTCTCTTCCACATTTCCAGAAAGATGCTACAGACCGTAACAGAACATCACCATTCGCATTCACAGGTAACAAGTTTGAATTCCGTATGGTTGGTTCCACACAGTCTATCGCAGACCCTAACACAGTACTTAACACAATCGTTGCAGAAGTATTATGTGACATGGCAGACAAACTAGAGGCAGCAGAGGACTTACCAATGGCTCTCCATGACATGATCAAAGATACAATCGCAGCACATAAGAGAATCATTTTCAACGGTAACGGATATTCTGATGAATGGGTTGCTGAAGCAGAGAGAAGAGGACTTCCAAACATCAAATGTATGGTAGATGCTGTTCCTGCATTAGTAAAACCAGAAGCAGTTGAAATCTTTGAAAAACACGGTGTATATACAAAAGCCGAGATGGAATCTCGTGCAGAAGTTATGTACGAAACATATTCTAAGACAATCAACATTGAAGCACTTACTATGATTGACATGGCTAAGAAACAGATTGTCCCTGCAACAATCAAATACCAGACCAGCCTTGCAGAATCTGTTAATGCAATCAAAGCAGCAAGCAGCGCAGTAGATACTTCTGTACAGGAAGCATTAATGGCAGACATTTCTACAAACTTAAAAGATATGTATGTAGCACTTGCACACCTCGAAGAAGTAGCAGGCAAGGCAGAAGCTATGGAAGAAGGCGCAGAACAGGGTCACTACTACCATGACGTTGTATTTACAGCAATGGATGAGTTAAGAAAACCTGCAGATAAACTTGAAATGTTAGTAGCCAAATCTGCATGGCCATTCCCAAGCTATGGAGATTTAATCTTCGAAGTATAGGATAGAGAGACAGACTGGGTGTCGCTTTAGTTTTAGATTAAGATAAAAAGAGAGTTCTTATATACATTTTAGACTGCTGATTGGAGTAGGAAGCTGTTGCTCTATTGCAACAGAGGAATATGAATGAAGCAAAAACAGAACAGGAGTATGAATCACAACCATTGAAGAACTTCGCCATGCTTATGTTCGTCTTCAGAGAGACAACTTCATTGTCTTCTGAATTCGGACATAAGCATGACTCGTTCGTCAAATGTTGCAATTCATAGCTCCTGTTCTGTTTTTGCTTCAATATTCAGTTTGGCTTATCGCAATAGAGCAACAGCTACCTACTCAACTATCAGCGGCTGATTTTCGTCCGTTTTATGCAAAGAGTTGTACACTTCCCCATTTTATGTTATTATTATCCTCGATTGTATACGCAATAATATGAAGGAGCGTTAGTAATGAATTACATTTTTTTAATAGAAGAGTTAAAAAAGAGGGGCAGTATACCAGGTCTTGATGCAATTCAGGGGTTGCTGGAAGAGTTAGGGCATCCAGAAGATGATTTAAAGATTGTACATATTGCCGGAACGAACGGAAAAGGTTCTGTTTTTGCATATCTTTCTTCTATATTAATGGCAGCAGGTTTTAAGGTGGGAAGATATATTTCCCCGACTATTTCCTGCTATGAGGAAAGATTCCAGATTAATGGAACGTATATTGCAAAGGATAAGTTAGAGAGGCTTTACGGTGTTGTAGAAGAAGCGATGCGAAAAGAGGAGGCGAAAATTGGATTAAGACCTACACTTTTTGAAGTGGAGACAGCGCTTTCTTTCTTATATTTTAAGGAGGAAAAGGTTGATTACGCCTTGGTGGAAGTTGGTATGGGAGGAAGGCTTGATGCCACGAATGTGATTAAGCATCCAGAACTTACTGTAATTTCTTCCATCAGCTATGATCACAAGGCAATTCTTGGAGATACGTTAGAGGAGATTGCCTGCCAGAAAGCAGGAATTATCAAAGAGAGTGCTCCTGTTGTTTTATCGGAGAATCCAGAAGAAGTCTGCAAGGTTGTAAAACACGAAGCAGCAGAGAAAAAGGTACATTGCATCGAAGTAAAGCCGCAAGATTATGAGATATTAGCGGAAACTCCATATGGAAGTACTTTTTTATGGAAGGAACAGCGTTATGAGACAAAGCTTCCGGGAAACCACCAGATTTCTAACGCTGTGACAGCCCTTACCGCATCAGAATATCTTTTTGAGAAAGATTATGAGAAGAATGAGGCAAGGAAGAAAATTCCAAAAGAACTAGATACCATGAACATAAAGGCGGCACAGCAAGGTGGTATTATAAGGACAATCTGGCCGGGAAGGCTTGAAGTGTTAAAAAAAGAACCTTTATTTTACAGAGATGGTGCACATAATCCAGATGGCGCACGCAAATTAGCGTCATTTTTGCAAAAACATTTTACAAATAAGAGAATCATTTATATAATGGGAGTGTTAAAGGATAAAGAATATACGAAAATACTCCAGTATCTTATGCCGATGGCAAAGAAAGTTTATGTATTTAGACCGAATAATGAACGGGGGCTTTCAGCAGAAATTTTAGCAAATACAATAAAAGAGAAAGCGGATGTTCCAGTTATGATTGAGCCAGACGTAAATACTGCGGTTTCTAAGGCATTGGAGGCTGCACAGCCGGAAGATATTCTGGTGGCCTGTGGTTCGCTCTCTTTTATGGAAGAAATGGAGGCTATACAGTAATGAAGATAGGAAAATACGAGTTTGACCTTTTACATAAAGGCTATATTATGGGAATTTTAAATGTAACACCCGATTCTTTTTCCGATGGCGGCAAATATCAGTCTGTTGATCTGGCGTTAAAACAGGCGGAGAGAATGATAGAGGAAGGTGCAGCAATTTTAGATATCGGTGGAGAATCTACAAGACCAGGCCATAAGAAGATTACAGACCAGGAAGAAATCGAAAGAGTTGTTCCGGTCATTGAAGCAGTAAAGAAGAATTTTGATATCGCGGTATCTCTTGATACTTACAAATACGAAGTTTCTAAAGCTGGAATTGCTGCCGGAGCAGATATGATTAACGATATCTGGGGATTGAAATGGGATGAGAGACTGGCTCCGTTACTTGCCAAAGAGGACGTTGCCTGTTGTCTGATGCACAACAGAGATAATCAGGAGTATACTAATTTTATTGAGGATTTCTGTTCTGATATGGAAGAGACACTGGCCATTGCGAAAAAGGCAGGAATCAGGGACGAAAGAATTGTTCTTGATCCAGGTGTTGGCTTTGGAAAAACATTTGAGCAGAACCTTTCTATTATGAAGCATATGGATGTATTTTCAAAATGGGGACTTCCTGTGTTACTTGGAACATCAAGAAAGTCTGTGATTGGTCTTGCGTTAAATCTTCCTGTTGATCAGCGAGAGGAAGGAACTGCGGCAACAACAGTACTTGGCCGTATGAAAGGGGCCTCTATTTTCCGTGTGCACGATGTAAAGACAAACTATAGAGAATTGAAGATGATTGAGGCAATTCTGGAGGCAGAGTAAGATGGATGAGATAAGAGTAAAGAATCTGGAAGTATTTTGCCATCACGGTGTATACAAGGAGGAAAATGTTCTCGGTCAGAAGTTTCTCGTCAATATTGTTTCAAAAGTAGACACAAGGGCTGCAGGAAAGACAGATGAACTTGAATTGTCAGTAAGCTACGGAGATATCTGCCGCTGTGTCAAAAAAGAAATGACAAAGCAGAACGACAAACTGTTAGAACGAGTTGCCGAACGCCTTGCAGAGTGTATTCTTTTGCAGTTTCCACTTATAAAAGAAGTGGAGATTGAAGTGAAAAAGCCGTGGGCACCTGTCTTAATGCATGTGGATTACACTTCTGTTAAGATTAAGAGAAGCTGGCATAAAGTATATATTGGTGTTGGTTCTAATCTTGGAGAGCGGGAAGAATATATGAAACTTGCAAAGGAGAAAGTGAGTGCTTTGCCGGATACAAAGAACTTCAAATCTGCTTCAATTATTGAGACAGAACCATACGGTTATACGGAGCAGGGCAAGTTTTTAAACACAGTATATTCGATTGAAACATTAGATACACCAGTAGAATTTCTTGACAAACTACATCAGATTGAAAATGAGGCAGAGCGAAAGAGAGAGATTCACTGGGGACCAAGAACATTAGATTTGGATATTCTTTTATATGATGATTTAGTGACAGAAGATGAGGAGATTACGATTCCTCATCCAGAACTGACAAAAAGGCTTTTTGTATTAGAGCCATTGTGTGAGTTGACTCCAAGAGGAATCCATCCGTTAGAGAGAAGAAGATATTCAGATATTTTAGAGGATTTAAAAGAAAAAGAGAAATAAAGGAAGCAGTAGTGGAATGGATAAAGAAATAAGAAAAGTAGATGATGTACGAGATGATATTACAAAAATAGATTACGAAATTGCAGAGTTATTTGAAAAAAGGATGGGATTTGCCGCAGAATTAGCGCTTTCTAAAAAGCAGGCGGGAGAATCCATTTATAATAAAAATAAAGAAGACGAAAAGTTATCAGATATTACAAAGAACCGATCCAATCCATTTGTCATAAAGGGATTAGAGGAAGTTTTTATTCAGATGATGTCCATAAGCCGCAAATATCAGTATCATATGGTTCACCAGAGAGACCGCTATATTGAGAATTATTTTACCGAAGTACCAGAGTTAGTCATGTTCCCAGATACAAGAATTGTTTATCCGGGAGTGCCAGGATCTTTTTCAGAGATGGCATGTGAAAAGTTCTTTGGAGCGGATGTAGATCATTATGCCGTTGTTAACTTTAAAGATGTTGCGATGGCATTGAATAACGGAGATGCCGATTACGGCGTACTTCCGATTGAGAACTCTTCTGCCGGAGATGTTACAGGTGTTTATGACATTTTACTGGAGAATGATGTCTGTATGGTAGGAGAAGTTTTTGTAAAAGTAGAACATTGTCTGCTAGGCTGTCCGGGAAGTAAGATTGAGGATTTAGAAGTTGTTCTTTCACATCCACAGGGATTAATGCAGTGTGCTCCATATTTAGAAAACCTGGATGTCAAAAAGGTTAGTGTGGAAAATACAGCCATTGCTGCTGAGAGAGTAGCAAGAGAAAAAATAATGACACAGGGAGCCATTGCAAGCCGCAGAGCCGCAGAACTTTACGGTCTTGATATTTTAGATGCAGGTATCAACTTTGACAAAAATAATGTAACTCGTTTTGTAATCCTCTCTAAGAAGAGACAGTACACAGAGAATGCGAATAAGATCAGCATTTCTTTTTCTCTGCTTCATGAAAGCGGAACTCTTTATAATATATTATCTCATTTCATATATAATGATTTAAACTTAAGCCATATTGAATCTGTTCCTCTGCCAGACCAGCAGTGGGAATACCGCTTCTATATTGATATCAACGGAAATCTGCATGATCCGGCAGTAAAAAATGCCCTGCAAGGTGTTCGTACAGAAGTAGCGGATTTTAAAATTTTAGGAAACTATTAAACGGTCTACAAAAGGAGTGTAGAGTACATGAGTGAAACAGTAAAAAATAAGCATGTGAAAAAGAAAAATTCGGCGGTTTTATTATTAAAGACAGTGATTACAGCGGTTCTTCTTTTCTTTACCTGGTATTTATGCAGTCACTTTATGGAATATCAGAAAAATGCAACAAATCAGGTAAATAAGTATCGAATTGATCAGGTCTGCCAGTTATCGGCAGGATCTGCTGTAAGCCAGAAGTTTGTTGCAAAACATACACATTTAAAAACGGTAAAAGTTTATTTTGGCAATGACTATTCTGGACAGGCAAGTGGAAAGGTTATTCTTAATATTATAGATTTAGAAACCGGAAAAAGCATACAGAGACTTACAAAAAATATCAGTGATATTGTAAATAATGATTATACAGAATTTAAGACAGATCTGCAGCTGACGAAAAAGAAAGAGTACAGCATTCAGCTTACAACAAGTGGAGCAGAATCCGGCAAGGAACCTCTTATTTTCCAGTGGACAACAAAGGAAACTGGTTTCCGTGGCAAGTTAAAGATTAATCAGGAAGAGCAGGGTAAGTATCTTGTATCTAAGCTCTATTATCCAGTAACAATATATCAGCAGTGGGCAGGTATCTGTATGATGATGGCACTTGTCCTTCTTCTTTTATGGTTTGCACTGCCGGCACCGGAGATGGTAAAGAAAGCACTTGGTCAGATTCTGTTTTTTGCAGCACCGTTATTTACATTCTGGTTTGTGGAAAGGTTTACTGACAATCCAATTTTTAGAATGCGTGCTGCAGAATTCTGGCTTAACATATTAGTTTATTATATGTTCTTTGGATTATTGTATCTGATTTTCAATTCCAGGAGAGTATCTGTAACAATAGGAAGTATTTTGTGGTGCATTATTGGAATTGCAAACTATTATGTTTTAAGTTTTAAAGGTGCACCGATCGTTCCTTCAGATATTATGTCCGCAAGAACAGCTGCGAATGTTGCAGAGAACTATACTTACAGCATTCAGCCGGTATTTGTATGGAATGTCTTATTCCTGCTGTTATATTTAGCCATAATGTGGCGCTGTCCGGTTCCTAAAAAAATGGGCTGGAAAAAGCGGGTAATTATGCTTGTTGTTATCGGCCTGCTAGGTTCAGTGCTCGGACATTTTGTCGTAGAACAAAAAACATTAAAGAACTTTGGCATTAAGAATAACGTGTGGGATCAGAAAAAAGGCTATGCCAAGAATGGACTGTTCTTTGGTTTTGTTCTTAACATGAATTCTTTGGTGCAGGAAAAACCATCTGATTATTCTGTAGAGGCGGCCAAAGACATTGCCGAGAAATATGAAGAAAAGTTTGCGAATGAAGATTCCGATAAAAAGAAAAAAGGGCGGTTAGAAACTGCAGATGGTACGAAACCAAATGTAATCGGCATTATGAACGAGGCATTTTCTGATTTAAGTGTTATCAATGAATTTTCCACAAATGAAGATTATATGCCATTTATTCATAGTTTAAAGGAGAATACAATAAAAGGTTCTCTTTATATGTCTATCTTCGGTTCAGGAACTTGTAACTCCGAGTTTGAGTATTTAACTGGAAATAGCATGTCCTTCTTACAAAATGGTATTATTGCATACACACAGGTTGTAAAGGACAAACTTCCTAATATGACCTATCTGTTAAAAGAACAAGGATATAAAGGCAATCTGGCTTTACATCCTTACCTTGCTTCCGGCTGGAACCGTGTGCAGGTGTATGATTATATGGGATTTGATCATTTTTATTCAGAGACAGATTTTAAGAATCCGACAATGTATCGAAAATATATTTCTGATGAATCTGATTTTAAGAAGATAGAGGAGTTATACGAAAACCGTACTGAGAAAGATGAACCATTTTATCTTTTCAATGTTACGATGCAGAATCACGGTGGATTTGATAAGACGTACTCCAATTTCCATAATGATATACAGATTACAGATAATCATAAAAATGAGCAGGCAGAGCAGTATCTTTCCCTTGTAAAGAAGACAGATGATGCGTTTAAACAGCTTGTAGAGTATTTTTCAAAAGTAAAAGAACCGACAATCATCGTAATGTATGGTGATCATCAGCCGGCTGTACAGAGCAGCTTCTATGACAGCCTTTTTGGAAAGCAGGCAGTCTTACAAATGAAGAATTAATGAACAAATACAGAACACCATTTATTATCTGGGCAAACTATGATATTAAAGAGAAAACCATAGATAAAATGAGTGCGAACTATTTAAGTGCCTATGTGATGAACGAGGCAGGCTTAGAAACAAGCCCATACCAGAAGTTCTTATTAAAACTCCGCAAGAAGCTTCCTGTACTTACGGCAATGGGATGCTTTGATAAGAAGGGCAAATATTATGAATCTGCTTTAGAATCGCCTTATAGCGATATGGTAAAAGAGTATCAGATATTACAATATAATAATCTTATTGATACAAAACATACAGTGAATTCTTTCTTTTATCTTTCTGACGAACAGAAGAAATAAGAAAGCCGGAGAAGTGCCAGAGGCAAAAAGGAGGCAGCGATGGGAATAAGTCCGTATGCGGCAATTGTAATCGGTTCAAAAAATATGCTCATGAAAGTGTATGAGATTTCTGGTGGAAAGGGATTTCGTACAGTGGATGAGATACGCTATGAGTATGAACTTGGCAAAGAGGCCTATTTTACAAGAAAGATTACATTTGCGCAAATTGAAGAAATCTGTAATGTACTGATGGAATTTCAGCAGCGTATGAGGGAATATGCGATAACAGAATTCCGCTGTTACGCGACAAGTGCGATTCGTAATGCAAAGAATCAGGTATCGGTTCTTAATCAGATTAAAATTCGCACAGGTGTGGATGTTATCATGCTCAGTAATTCGGAACTTCGTTTCCTTATGTATAAGGGAATTCAGGTATTAGATATTGATTTCAATAAAATCATTGAAAAAAATACTGCCATTTTAGATATCGGTTCCGGAAGTGTACAGGTATCCCTGTTTGATAAACAGGCACTTTATATGACGCAGAATTTAGATATCGGTACAGTAAAAGTGAGGGGATTTTTAGAATCTGTTGAGAATAACGTACTCGATTATATTTCTGTATTAGAAGAATATATTCAGTATGAATTTGATATGTTTAAAAGTGGCTATCTGAAAGATAAAGATATTAAAAATGTGATCGCCATCGGAGACGAGATTAAAAATATCAATCGCCTGATTCCGGAACTGCATCTTACCGATACGATGAGCTATGAGCAGATTTTATACATTTACAAAAAGATTAAAAAGGCATCCTATCAGGATATTGCCTTAAAATACGGACTTTCCATTGAGGATGCCAGAATGGTTCTTCCATCAGTACTTATTTATAAGACATTCTTAGAACGTTCTAAAGCAGATACCGTTTATATATGTGCGACGAATCTTTGTGATGGAAGCGTGGTGGATTACGCACAGGAAACAAAGAAGATAAAACTAAGCCATGATTTTTATCAGGATATCGTAGCTTCTGCAAAGTATATCGGAAAAAGATACCGTTATAGTAAAGTACATGCACAATATATTACAGATTTAGCGTTAGAGATTTTCGATAAGACGAAAAAGTTCCACGGACTTACACAACGGGACCGCCTTATTCTTGAAATATCTGCGATTCTTCATGATATTGGAAAATATGTTAACTTAAATGATCCAGGTAAGAATGGCTACCAGTTAATCATCTCCACTGAGATTATGGGCTTATCTCACAGAGAGAGAGAGGAAGTTGCTAATATTGTGCTTTACAATACACAGGAACTTCCAGATACTGACGAGTTAGATACTGCATTCTGGAGAGAAGAATATCTTCGGATTGCCAAGTTATCTTCTATTCTAAGGCTTGCAAATGCATTAGACAGAGGACATAAACAAAAACTTGAGAAATGTTCTATGGCAAGAAAAGGAAAGGAATTGATTATTTCCCTTGAAACAAATCAGGATATTACATTAGAGATTACCCGCTTTTCCAAGAAAGCAGAAACCTTTAGTGAATTTACTGGAATCACACCAGTATTAAAGCAAAAAAGAGCATTGTAGGGGAGGATAGAAGATGGACAAAAGTATATTTGACAGACCGGAGAATTTTACAAACCGTGAATTGAGTTGGTTAGAGTTTAACCAGAGAATTCTTGGAGAGGCAAGAGATCGCAAAAATCCATTATTTGAGCGAATGAAGTTTTTAAGTATCACTGCCTCGAATTTAGATGAATTTTTTATGGTGCGTATCGCTTCTTTAAAAGATATGGTCAATGCAGGGTATAAGAAGAAGGATATTGCAGGAATGACCCCGCAGGAACAACTTGGTGCATTGAATGAGAAAACCCATGCATTTTGCGAAAAACAGTATACGACCTATAATCGTTCTCTTCTTCCTAAACTTTCTGAAGCGGGGTTAGAAATTGTAACTTTTAACAGCCTTTCTGAAAAAGAGGAGGAGTTTTTAGAAGAATATTTCCATAAGAATGTATATCCGGTACTGACTCCGATGGCGATTGATTCTTCAAGACCGTTTCCGCTGATCCAGAATAAGACATTGAATATTGCTGCTTTGATAAAAAGCCGGGGCGAAGATAAAAAAGAAAAGAAAGACTACGATATTGCGACAGTACAGGTACCTTCTGTACTTCCAAGAGTGATTGTGCTTCCGCAAAAGGATGGAGGAAAAAGAAAATGCCGTGTTATTCTTCTTGAGAATGTCATTGAACATTACTTAGATGTTTTGTTTTTAAATCATGAGATTATCTGTTCTGCTCCATACCGTATTATGAGAAATGCAGATTTATCCATTGATGAAGATGATGCAGAAGATTTATTAAAAGAAATTGAAAAGTCTTTAAAAATGCGTCAGTGGGGCGAAGTCATCAAGTTTGAGTATGAAGAGCGGATGGATAGCCGTCTGGAGAAGTATTTAAAGAAGCAGTTTAAAGTGCATCCATGCGACATGTATGCTTTCAATGGCCCGCTTGACCTTACGTTCCTTATGAAATGTTATGGCATTGAAGGGTTCTCTGATTTAAAAGAAAAACCATATACTCCGCAGAAAAATAAAAAGCTTCGTGCAGATAAAAATATATTTACCCAGATCCGAAAGGGCGATGTGTTACTGCATCATCCATATGAAAGCTTCGATCCGATTGTGGCATTTATCAGGCAGGCAGCAGAAGATAAAGACGTGCTTGCAATCAAGCAGACTCTTTACCGTGTCAGTGGGCATTCCCCGATTATCGCTGCATTGGCACAGGCAGCAGAAAATGGAAAGCAGGTAACTGTATTGGTAGAGTTAAAGGCACGATTTGATGAGGAGAATAACATTAACTGGGCAAGAAAGTTAGAAAAGGCAGGCTGTCACGTTATTTATGGTTTGGTTGGTCTGAAAACACACTGTAAGATTGCACTGGTAGTGCGGAAAGAAGCGGATGGTATCCGCCGCTATGTGCATCTTGGAACAGGAAACTATAATGATTCCACTGCAAAGCTTTACACAGATACCGGTATGTTTACTTGCCGCGATGTTGTCGGAGAAGATGCTACAGCCGTATTTAATATGTTAAGTGGTTATTCCGAACCGGCAAACTGGAACCGTCTTATTGTAGCACCAATCTGGATGAAAAAGCGTTTTCTTGAGATGATTCACAGAGAGACGAAAAACGCAAAAGAAGGCAAACCGGCAAAAATTATCGCCAAATGCAATTCTCTTTGTGATAGAAAGATTATCCTTGCCTTATACGAAGCTTCCTGTACAGGTGTACAGGTTGATTTGATTGTTCGTGGAATCTGCTGTCTTGTAGCGGGCAAACCGGGAGTCAGTGAAAATATCCGGGTACGTTCTATTGTGGGAACTTTCTTAGAGCATGCAAGAATTTTCTATTTCTATAATGACGGACATGAAGAAATTTATATGGGAAGTGCGGACTGGATGCCTAGAAATCTTGACCGCCGTGTAGAGATTGTTTTCCCAGTTGAAGAGGAAGAATTAAAAGAAAAAGCAAAACATATTTTGGATGTTCAGCTTAGTGACACATTAAAAGCGCACAGGCTTTTAGAAGATGGCACATATCAGAAAGTGGACAGAAGGGGAAAAGAGGCAATTGAGGCACAGAAGACTTTTTGCGAGGAAGCGATTGCTGCAGCAAATGAATCAAAAAAGAAAGTACCCAAAAAGAGAACCTTTGACCCTCGGTTTTCACCGCAGGAGGAGTAATGAAAAGATATAAAGTAATAGTGTTATTATTATGCCTTACCCTGTTTGCGGGAATACTTGCAGGGTGCGGCTCCCATAAAAAGAAAGAAAAATCCGAAGAAAGTACATCTACCTCAAAGGATTCAGGAGAATTAGATGATATTACTTTAGAGGGGATGGTTTCTGATGCTCTTTCAAGTATGACCTTAAAAGAAAAAATAGGGCAGATGTTCATTGTCTGTACCGATTCACTTGATTTTGATGCGGAGACAGAAGTAACAAAGAAGATGCAGCAGAAATTAGAAGAGTATAAACCTGGTGGTGTTATCTTTTTTTCCTATAATCTTAAAGACCGTGAGCAGGTAAAAAGTATGATTGCTGACATTCAGAAAAGTAATGATATTCCATTGTTTATTTCGGTTGATGAGGAAGGCGGCTCCGTAGCAAGAATTGCAAACTCAAAAAATATGCAGACAACTAAGTTCCCTGCCATGTCCGAGATTGGTAAGAGTGGGGACAGTAAAAAAGCCTGCGAAGTAGGAGAGACAATCGGAAAAGAAATCAGGGAACTTGGATTTAACCTTGACTTTGCACCGGTAGCAGACGTGAATACAAATGCAGAAAATACGGAAATCGGAAATAGAAGTTTTAGTTCTGATGCCAAAACCGTAGCAGGAATGGTATCTCAGGAAGTGAAAGGCCTGCAGTCTCAGGGCGTAAGTTCTACTTTGAAGCATTTTCCAGGACAGGGACAGTGTGGAGAGGATACACACAAAGGGTATGTAGATCTAAATGCAACAATTGACCGCCTCCGTGAAGTAGAATTCCTTCCGTTTGAATCTGGAATTGCAGCGGGAGCGGATATGGTAATGATGTCCCATGTTGCTGTGAGCCAGGTAACAGGAAAGGAAACCCCGGCTTCTCTTACAAAACTTATGGTAACAGATATTTTAAGAGAAGAATTACAATTTAATAATGTTATTATTACAGATGCTATGAATATGAAAGTTATCACAAAGTTCTATGACGCAGATCAGGCGGCGGTAATGGCAGTTCAGGCTGGAAATGACATGATTTTAATGCCGGATAATTTTGAACAGGCATTTGAAGGTGTATTAGAAGCAGTGAAAGACGGCACGATTTCTGAGAGTAAGATTAATGAGGCGGTAAGCCGGATTCTTTCCGTAAAAATCCGCAGAGGAATCCTTCCAACAGATTCGAAACTATTTCGTCATAATGCAGGAAAATAATCTGTAAAATTCATAAAAAATACTATATAAAATACACATAAAATTTGTGAATGGTTCTGAAATCTGAGAAATGGCTTGTACGGACACTTATTTTATGTTAGTATACAATCGTTTCAATTATATTCACTAATGAAATTATGGAGGAAGAAAATGGCGTTTGATATGGAAGAACAGTTTTCTGAAGAGTGTGTGGATTCTGGAATTCACGAAGAATGCGGAGTGTTTGGAGCATATGATTTCGACGGAAATGACATTGCTTCAACAGTGTATTATGGGTTGTTTGCTCTGCAGCACAGAGGACAGGAAAGCTGTGGTATTGCAGTTTCGGATACCAACGGCCCGAAAAAGAACATTCAGGTTCATAAAGGAATGGGCCTTGTCAACGAAGTGTTTAGCAGTGAAAACCTTGAGAAATTAAAGGGAAATATCAGTGTGGGTCATGTCCGGTATTCAACTGCAGGTTCTAGTACCAGAGAGAATGCACAGCCGTTAGTACTGAATTATTATAAAGGTACGCTGGCTCTTGCACATAATGGTAATCTGGTAAATGCATTAGAACTTCGCGAGGAACTTGAAAAGACAGGCGCTATTTTCCAGACAACGATTGATTCTGAGGTAATCGCTTACCATGTTGCCAAAGAGAGAATTTCTTCCGCAACAGCAGAAGAAGCGGTACTTGCAGCAATGCGTAAGTTAAAGGGAGCCTATTCTCTTATCGTAATGAGTCCGAGAAAGCTGATTGGGGCAAGAGATCCATTTGGTTTCAGACCTCTTTGTATCGGCAAGAGAGACAATACATATTTCCTTACATCTGA
>ENA-OPVL01001000-OPVL01001000.1-human-gut-metagenome-genome-assembly--contig:-NODE-1000-length-18108-cov-10.158090_pt1 | contig 18108 bp, 17 predicted proteins | sample MGYA00241496_ERZ501984 | MGnify/ENA primary metagenome ERZ501984 (study PRJEB25962, sample SAMEA2042986) | human gut metagenome | biome: human gut; feature: human-associated habitat; material: faeces... | reverse complement strand
AGATGGTCTGGTGGGCGTTCATGTTGGCAAAGCCGTCCTTGGTCAGCTCGTTGGCCAGACAGGTGCCGATGACCTGGGTGCCGTCCAGACAGAGCACGGTGTCCACGATGGTGCTGTGCTGGTAGGCACTCACCAGCTCCTTGGCCACGGCCTTGGCCTCCGACAGGCGGGCCTTCTGGGTGGTGACGTCGATGTAATAGTTGATGTGGCTGTGGCTGGTGGCAAAATGTCCCTTGGCAACGCGCAGGAACAGGTCACTTTTCTTGGTGGGCAGCTTGACCATGTTGATCATAACAGACAGCACTCCTTTTCAGCCGGGCGGGCGCACCCGCCGCAAAATATAACAGCGCGGCGGCAAGTGGCTCTGCCGCTGCGCTTTGTCCGTTGCTTGTTCTTTTATTGTACCGGAAAACGGAACTGTGCACAAGACACAAAATCACTAAAAAACGATAGGCACTTTGCGACGAACTGCCCAACAATAGAGTCAAAAAAGCCCACACCAAGGGTGCGGGCTGAAATGTAAAGATTGGAGAATTACTTGACGAGGTCTGCACCGGGGATCTTCCAGGTCATGCGGAGTTCAGGAGACTTGGCCGGGTTGGGGGTATAGGTGAACTCCAGGGTGTCCTCAGGGCCGGGAGCGGAAGATGCGTAGAAAGGCACACGGACCTTGTACTCACCCACAGTCCGGGCAGGAAGCTCGGGGAGGATGTCAGGAGCATTGCCGTCCTCCCCCGGAACAGCCTCGATGGTCAGGTTGAAATTGTTGTTCCACTTGCGGTTGCCCTTTACATCCAGGACCTCTACCGTGAAGAGCTCGATGGGGGGCGTCATACGAAGGGGAGCATCGGAGCTGTTCTTCACCGTAAAGGTAAAGACACCGTCAGTGCCCTCCGTGTCCACGCTCTTCAGCAGGCCGCCGGTGGTGCCCAGGGTCGTGCCATAACCCAGCTTTTTGATAACAGGGTTGTTGGGGTCCTGGATCTCACAGCCCGTCAGCAGGCCGGCACCGGCCACAGCCACAGCGGTGAGGGCAGAATACTTCAGAAAATCACGCCGGGAAAAAGTGTAAAACATGATACGTTTCTCCGTTTATCAACAAAATATGGTGTAAGGGTCAGCCCAAAGCAGGGACCGCAGTATCCGGGGAGATGATCCAGTTTGCGGTGTACTCGTTGTACTCGGTATCCGGGGTGTAGATGATACGCAGGGAGGCGATGGGGCATTCGGTATCCTCAGGATTCTCAGGATTCACAGTCATCTTAGGCAGACCGGATGCAATAACGGTGTAGGTGCACTCCTTACCGCGGCTGATGGGGTTGGTGTCGCCAGAGGCCAGGACGGCGTTGAGGCTGCCCTGGGTAGAACCCACAAAGATATTTGCGATGCAGTTGTTGTTCTTATCGTAGGCCTTGACTGCAAAACGATTGGGGCTCACGATGATGGGATTCTTGCGGCCGTTGACGATATGGATCGTAAAGGTCGCATAGCCGTCGGTGGGATCATACTCCAAAGTCTCCAGAGTGGACTTTACCTTCAGCACGACATTATCACTGGGATAGGTGGTCTGGATCGCAGTTTCTGCGCCAGAACCAGAGCAGCCGCCCAGCAGGCTGGTACCGGCCACAGCCACAGCGGTCACGGCGGTGTATTTCAGAAACGAGCGGCGGGAGAAAACGGTAGACATGATTTTGTTCCTCCTCCTGGAATGTAAAATTATACAGTTTATGCCAATGGAAGTTACTTATACAATAGGCGAAATGACCGCAAAAGTCAATGCTTTTTATAAAATAATTGTGAACATTCTGTGGGCATATCGTACAAAATGGACGAAATCGAATGCAATTATCCGCGGATCACATCGGCGGCCTTCATGGTAAAGGTCAGGGTCTTGTCCGGGGCAAAGGTGGGCATGTAGGTCACCTGCAGCTCCTTCCAGCCGGTGGGCACCTGCAGCATCAGCACGATGTAGCCGGAGCCCTGCGGGGGCAGGGTCTCGCTGTCGGAAAAGCTCTGGGAGTTGGAATTGTACAGCGAGATGTTGGCACTCACGGCGGCACCCTGACCGTCGCAGGTGGCAACAAAGTCGGTGGTAGCAGCGGCCATGGCCTGGAAGTTGGCGTCCACGTTCTCCAGCGGGGGCACGGGGTAAGCGGCGTTGATGGCATCCACGCCCTGTGCACCGATGGTGTAGGTCTCGGTCTTGCTGCGGTTCAGCACGGTCACGCGCACGCCCAGATACTCATAGCCGGGCTGTGCGGGATCCTGGGTCAGGTGGAACACGCTGGACAGCTGCACGCCCAGACCGTTCCAGTTCTTGACGGTGTCGCCCACCTTCACGTCGTTGACGGTGGTGTTGCTGCCATTGGTCTTGCAGCCGCTCAGCAGGCTGGCAGAGCCGACCGCTGCAGCGGAAACACCTGCACACTTCAGGAATGCACGGCGGGAAATCTTGTTCGACATAGGTATTGTCCTCCTCTTGATCGGTGGAAATGTTGTCCTTTCCAGAATCTTCTACTCTGTTTATACCGTTTTTGGTGCACAGATGCAAGAGTTTTGGGGAACAATTCACAGGAATATCACCCCGGTACGACGGGATTTCAGTCCTCGGGGGTCAGGCCCTTGACGTGGGTCTCGCTGGTCTTGACCAGATTCAGCAGGCTGGGGGTGTACAGCGGGAACTCGCGGGTCAGGCTCTCGGTGGTCATGGCAAGGCAGGCGGGGTCCTTTACGCCCTCGCCGCCGTTCACGTCCTCCCCGGCCAGCAGGGCTTCCACATTGGCCTCGGACATGCGCATCACGGCGTCGGAATAGCCGCGCCAGCGGTGGGCACCGATGCTGAACATGCTGGACGCGTTGTGGGGCTCGGCCGAGTACAGTAGGCGGAACATCTTGGCCACGGCCATCATCAGGTAGGCACTCACCTCGGTGGTCAGGGCCTTGCTGTGGCACTGGCCAATCTTGGCATACAGCACGTTCAGGCTGTTGGAGATCAGCTTTTTGTTCATGGTGGGCAGCACGCTGCCGTGGTAGATGTTGTCCTTCATCTTGTCGGGGTTGGGCAGGTCCTCGGCCGAGAGCATCATACCGTTGCGCTCGGCGCTGCGGCCCAGCAGATAGTCGCAGGAAACATTATAATAGTCGGCCACGCGCACCACAAAGTCCAGCCCGCACTCGCGGATGCCTTTTTCGTAGTGGGACAGCAGGGCCTGCGAAACACCCAGATCTTCCGCCGCCTGCTTCTGGGTGATGCCGCGCTCCTTGCGCAGCAGTTTGATGATACGATTGAATTCCATGATCTCTGACTCCTCAATGCCCCCGGGTTGGGGAACATCCTTGATTTTTGGTTTACAGCAGGTTGATTATACACAACGGAAAACGAAATGTAAAGCAAGAAAAGTGACGATATTTTTCATCAAATTTCGTCATTTCTGTCAAAGGCCTTGCCGGGTACACTACATCTATGTTAAACTACAGGTATAACAGCATACATTTTGTGGCGGACGCCCGGGGCACAAAGATGCCGGGCGGGAATATTTTTGGCAGAGGACGCGCTTTTCTGCCAGAAAATGGCTCCCGTTCCGGCCAAAAGAAACGGCACCCGGCGCAAAATGCAAAAATTCCAAATTGGAACTTCCATCTTTCCTGGTTTTGTGCTATAATGCTGTTTTGGCACCTGTCCTTGCTCGGCGCACAGCTTTGTGGTGGGCAGGGAGGCTATAAAAATAGGAATAGGAAAGAGGATTACCCAAATGAAACGCAACACCATCACCCGTCTGTGCAGCCTGGCCGCTGCCGCTGTTCTGGCTGTGAGCTGCATCGCCCTGACCGGCTGCGGCAGCAGCGCATCTTCTGCTGCTTCCAGCACCGCTTCCACCGCTGCATCCGCTGCTGCCGCCGGCGACAACTCCTGCGGCGAGAACGTGACCTGGACCCTGGCCGACGGCACCCTGACCATCAGCGGCACCGGCCGTATGACCAACTTTACCTCCGACAGCCCGGCACCCTGGGCAGACCAGGCCGACCAGATCACCAATGTGGAAGTGGAAGGCACTGTCACCAGCATCGGTGCCGTCGCCTTCAAGGGCTGCACCAAACTGACCACCGTGAACATCGCTGACGGCGTGGAGTACATCGAGGCCGGTGCCTTCAACGGCTGCACTGCCCTCACCGATATCACCATCCCCGAGAGCGTGGGCTACATCAAGACCGGCGCCTTCAAGGATTGCAACGCCCTGACCAGCGTTACCATCCGTGACAACTGCCGCCTGGATATGAACGTGTTCCCCACCACCGTTGAGGTGAACCACAGCGAGGGCTGATCCTCCCCTGGCCTGCCCCGGACGCCCTCCCACATGATACGAGGTGCTATGCATGAAAACCTTTAAACTTCATCTCATCCGTCACGGCGTGACCGCCGGCAACCTGCAGGGCCTGTACATCGGCAGCGGCACCGACATCCCGCTGTGCGACGAGGGCCGTGCCCAGCTGGCCGAACTGAAGGAACGCTTTGAGTACCCCCAGGTGGACACCGTGTTCTCCTCGCCCATGCTGCGTGCGGTGGAAACGGCCAACATCCTGTTCCCCAACGCGGCCCACACCTTTACGGTGCACGATCTGCGGGAGGCGGGCTTTGGCAAATTCGAGAACAAGCCCGTGAAGGAACTGGTGCACGACGAGGACTTTAAAAAGTGGATCACCCCGGGTTCCGGCTTTGTGCCGGAGGGGGCTGAGCCCACCGAGCAGTTCCACGCCCGCTGCGCCGAAAGCCTGCTCAAGCTGTTTGAGTATATGATCCGCATGGACGTGACCGAGGCCGCTTGTGTGACCCACGGCGGCGTGATCATGAGCATGCTCAGCCAGCGTGCTCTGCCCAGCCGCCGCCCCGAGCAGTGGATGGCAGACCCCGGCTGCGGCTACACCGTGCAGACTGACGTGCAGCTGTGGATGCGGGACAAGCTGGTGGAGGCCATCGACATCGTGCCCTTCGGCTATGCCGACACCCTGCGCGGCCAGGCCGAGACCGAAGAGAACGAGGCCTACGAATAAACGCAAAGAATCGGTTACAATCCGGGGCAACCGCTTGACAGAACGGTCACAATCCTTTATTGTATAAAGGAACCACTTTTTCGTTTCGCCAAGGAGGAAGTTCCCATGTCACAAGCCATCTCCCGCCGGTCATTCCTGAAATGTGCCGGCTCCGGTGCGGTCAGCCTTGCGGCTGCCCTGCTCACCGGTGTATCCGCAGCAGCGGCCGAGCTGCGTGCTGCGGGCGACCCTGCCCTGCTGGACGGCAAGGCGGCAGTGGAGCTGCTGGGTTATGCCCCGGCTCCGGGTCTGGGCGGTGTGCTGGTGTATCTCTCGGTGGAGAACCTGTCCGGCCATGCGCTGCCGGTGGGCGAAAGCTACCTGCAGAGCCGTCGGGTGTCCACCCGGGAGGACCTGTACAGCATGGGCACCGGGGTCACGGCCGCCTGCAACGGCCGTGCGGTGCGCTGCGGCAGCTTTGCCGCCCCGCTGTACGGTGAGAACGCGGCGGATGCTTCGATTTTTACCCTGAATCTGGCCGCCGGGCGCGGTGCGCTGCTGCACTGCTTCTGCGCCGTGCCGGAGGACTGGCAGACGCTGGAGCTCACCTATGCCCCGGACTTTGCCGCTGGGCGCAGCGTCACCTTCACGGTGCAGCGCGGCGCGGACGAAGCGGAACTGGGCATGGTGCCTGCCACCCCTGCCGAGGTGGGCAGCGTGGTGGATCTGTAAACCGAATAAACGCAAAAGCTCCCCGTGCATCTGCACGAGGAGCTTTTTGTGTGTCAGGGCTGCAGCAGGTCGTTCCCGGCGGAATCCTGCACGGTGACTTCCTCACCGGTCAGGCTGGAAAGCCATGCAATGTAGCTGCGGCCGCTCAGGATGCGCAGCGGGCGGCCGTCGGCGTCATAAAAGGCAAAGGTCGAGCCGGTGCCCTGGGTCCAGGTGATGTGCCACAGGTGGCCGCCGTTGAGCCACAGGCCGCCGCCCATGGTCAGGTCGTAGTCCAGGGTGCGGCCATCGTCCCGCGGGGTGGAGGCACTGTACAGCACCAGAAGGTTGTCAAAGGCGGCCTGGGTGCCGGTGTTGGCGTCCAGCTGCGGGGTGCCGTCATTGTGCAGCATCCCGTAGGTGCCGGTGTCGGTATCGTAGGCAAAGCGGGTGGTGCTGCCGGACGGGAACTGTACTGCCGCCTGAACTGCGTCGGCAACGTCCGCATCCGGCAGGTGGCCGTCGGTCTGCTGAGGCAGCAGGGCCGGGACAGTGGGTACGGCGGGGGTGTCCCCTTCCTGCGTGCTGTCTGCGGATTCCGCAGGGTCCTCGGACAGCGCAGACGAGAGGCTCAGGCTGCCCAGCACCTTGGCCACAGACTGACCGTTGGTGCACCACAGCGGGCTGGCCCAGTCGGTATTGCCGGTGGTGAAGGCGTTGCGGCCTGTTTCCAGCGCGTCCACCGCGCGCAGGTTCCAGTAGTCCAGAAAATTGCGGGTGTACAGGTCGCAGCCGCACTGGATGGGCAGCACCTGCTGGCCGCTGAGCAGCCGCCAGAACAGGTCCTGCCCCAGCGTGACCGGCCCCACCGTCGGCATGGCCGACACGGAGGGATAGACCAGGCACAGGCTGGGGGCGGTGTCCGCACGGGCTGCGGCCTCCAGCACCACAGAGGCGCTGCCGATGCCCCACTGGGGGGTGCTGCCAGGGGCGTTGTCGATGACCACTGCCGCCGGACGCTGGCCCGGGTATTGCTGCTCCTGCCCGGTCAGGGGGTCAGCAGAAGCCGTGCTGTCGGCTGCCGGGCCGCCCGGCATGCAGCCGACCAGCAGCACAGCGCACAGCACGGCCGCACCGATGCGCTGGATCCAGATGCGTTTCATGGCGTTCCCCTCGTTTACTGATAGCTGAAATTGGACCACTCATCGTCGTCCACAATGGCAAGGTAGGTCTTGCCGCGGTTGAAGAGCAGCTCGGCCCCGGCGTCATCGTAGACCTTCAGCGGATGCTCCGGGGAGGCCTTCTCCCAGCGGCCCACCTGTACCCCGCCCCGGCTGAAGAAGTAGGCTTCGCCGCCGGAAATGTAACTCACCTGCTGCACGTCGCCGGAGTCGCCGGGGTAGGCGGCGATGGGGGCAAAGCAGACGAGCAGGTTGTCGAAGCTCAGCTGCTTGCCGTTCAGTTCGTCCACGGTGTTCTCGAATCCGCCGGCGGCGTGGCTGTACATCTGCATTTTGTAGGTGCGGCTCAGTGCACTGTAGCTGAAGCTGGTCTTGTAGTTGTCGGAGTGCACGATGCGTATCGTCCGGCCGGAAGCGGTGCCGCGCATGGTATTCTCGGCCCCGGTGCGGTAGTCCGCAAAGCGGAAGAAGGTGGTGTCGTAATCGTGGCTCAGGCCGATGCCGGCATCGGCGGCCTGCCGGATCTCCTTGCCGGAGGTGAACTCGGTGTGTTCGTAGGCAACGTTGCGGCCGCGGCTGTCCCGGTGGGCCACATGGGGATGGGTGGGCGTGTTGAAGTAGCTCTTGCCGCCGATGTTCAGACCGGAGTAGTTGTAGACGCTGATGAACTTGGTGCAGGGGGCGCTTTCACCGTCGTGGTAGTACAGCGCCTGCCAGGGCATCAGCAGCTGCAGGAACTGGTCCCGGCCGGAGCGCATGGGCCCCACCTCGGGGATGCTGTCGGCGTCGCGGTACACGGCACAGAAGCGAGTGATGCCGCCCTCCACCTTGCTCTCGATGAGCAGGTCAGCAGAAGAAAGGCCCCGCTGAGGGCGGGCGTTCTGCCGCTCGGAATAGCTGATGTTGTTGACCATCACGCCCACGATGCGGCCGCTGCTGCGGTTGGCCTCGCCGGTCAGCGGGTCGGCGTCGTAGGCAGGCAGCCAGCTGGACGCGGCCGGTTCCTCCGCTGCTGCGGAAGATGCGGCGGCCTCACTGGAAGCCGCTGCCTCGCCGGAGGCTGCCGCCTCCGAGGATGCAGAGGAAGAGCTGTTGGCGAGCTTCTGCCGCAGCCAGTCGGAAAAGCGGCTGCCAACGGCGGCAGAACCGGCGGCCCGGCAGCTGGTCAGCGCCAGCGAAGCGGCCGCCAGCCCGGACAGACGAAGAACGGAACGGCGAGTGATTTTTTTCATAGAAAGTACCTCCTGCAGGGGGAAAGGATCGCGGCGGGGCCAGGCACTGCCTGCCCGGAAAAGAGCCTAAATCGGATTTGCTTTGATTGTAACGATTCTGTCCGGTTTTGTAAAGAGGAACTTGTCGGGATAAAATCCCTCCATCTCGCCTGCGGCGAGACCGTTCGGTCGCTTAAAGTCCCCGCGGGGGACTTCATAAGTGCAACGCAAGAATTTTCGGCCGGGCACTTGCATTTTATCGGCATTTATGGTAATATTATTCGGCAGTATTGTATTGTTGCAGAATATGCGCTCGTAGCTCAGCCGGTAGAGCATCTGACTTTTAATCAGAGGGCCAGGGATTCGAGTTCCCTCGAGCGCACCAAAAGGACGATAAATCGTTGAGAGAAACGGTTTATCGTCTTTTTTGTTTTATATAGGCTTTTTGGGCTTGTACCTATGATTTTTTCAAAAATTTTAGAGGTCAGAGGTACAAAAATGAAGAAGATTCAAAAGAACGCAGCCCGGTTTGATAATCTAAAGCAAGATTTTTTGGACGATAAGAAGTATTCTGGCACAGCAGAAGCCACGTTGAACGGCTATCGGTATGATATTACACGGTTTTTGAAGTTCCTGTCAGATGAACAGTTAGCCGTGAATGAGGCAGGATTCAAGCGGTATGTTATCCACTTGACGGATAGCGGAATGACCGCAAACAGCGTCAACCATTATATCCGTTCGGTGAAAGTGTTCCTTTACTGGTGCATGGAGCAGGACGAAATAGCACCGTTCAAAATCAAGATGGTAAAGGCACAAGAAACCATCAAGGACGTTTACACGCAGGAAGAACTTTGTGCACTGATTCAGCCGCCGAAACGTGAGGACAGCTTTGTTGTCTGGCGCAGTTGGGCTATCGTCAACTTTATTTTGGGAACAGCAGCACGAGAAGCAACAGTCTGTGAAATGCAGATGCAGGACGTATCTTTTGATGACCGAACGATTACATTTCGGCATCTAAAGAATAAACACGTTCAACTGCTGCCAATGTCGGAAGCACTGGCAAGCTGTTTGAAGAAGTATATTTCCCTTTGGCGGCAGGATGCAGACGAAACGGCGTATCTGTTCCCTTCTTTTTATGATGAGCCATTATCCACAAACGCACTGAAACACAGTCAAGCCCGCTACAATCGCAGTCGTGGCGTTGAAAAGACCAGTGTTCACCTGTTGCGGCACTCTTTTGTTAAGAACTGGTGTATGTCTGGCGGTAATGTGTTCAAGCTGCAAAAGGTGCTAGGACACAGCACCTTGACCATGACACAGCATTATGCTAACCTGTATTCAAACGACCTGCGAGAAGGATTTGATAGCCACGCTGCACTGGACGGATTGCAGAAAAAGCGGCGTACTGCTATCATAAAGACAGCAAAGCGGAGGTAAGCCAGATGCACAGCAGCTACTTTGTCTTAAAGAACAAGGAAGGAAAACAGGCTGAACAAATTGTAAAGGACTATCTGACAGACCGGGGCTATACTGTGCAGGATGTGAGTGAAGAACAGGATAATTACCAAAATGACATTGACTTTATTGTGCAGAAAGACGGACGCACAAGCAAAATTGAAGTCAAGCTAGATACCCGGTTGGCTGAAACACAGAACATTGCCTTTGAAGATGTGTTCTATCTGAAAGACAAGGAATCAGGACAGATAGAAACACGAGCGGGCTACTATCATTATTCACAATGCGACTTCTTGATTTTTGTAAGTCCTGCTGATAAGAACTTGTACATGGTGCATTTTCGCAAGCTGAAAGAAAACAAAAATTCGTTGGAAAACTGCTTTAAGTATGTGAAGTTTTACTCTTATACTGACAAATGCCAAAAGAGAATGCGGATTGTTCCTGTCAGCACACTAAAGGAAAACGGACTGTTGAGCGTCTTTTCATATCAGTAATATTATTAACTTTAAGGAATACAAAGGCTGCTGCATGAGGTTGAAAGCCCATGCAGCGGCTTTTTGTTGTTTTGCGGCTTTCAAGATATAGGGGATGAAATTTTACTTTTATTCCCTTTTTGTTGGATCAATGTGGATGGAGACTCTCCTGTATCCAAAGGAACAGACGGAGGTGGTGCAATCGAGGTATATGGCACACTGGAGGATGCTGAAGCTCGTTGTGAGTACCTGCACGGTTTTGATAATACAATTTTGTATACTGGCTCCTATGCAATTGTTGGCACAATGGTCATTCGAATCTCTTATATTTATACAACTGAAGAACAATATGAAATGACCAACCGAATTACGAAAGAGCTTACAAAGTTGAAAAAAACTGATGCAGAATAAATAAGTAGTGTCCAAGTTGTTGAAAATTCGATGTTTCGTCCTATTGACGGTTTTGTGCAGAACAGCTATAATATAATCGATATTATCATAATTCAAATTATATTAAGCAAGAGGTGAACGGTATGGACTTCATCGGCAGAACATCCGAACTGGCAACGCTGAATGCAGAATTAGAGCGTGGCAGCGGTTTTGTGGTGATTTACGGTAGGCGGCGCGTTGGAAAAACAACGCTGATCAAAGAGTTTATCAAAGATAAACGCGCGTTCTACTTTCTGGCAACCACAGAAAGTGAAGCCCAGAGCATGAAGCGGTTTGCCGGGGTGCTTTCCCGTACCACGAAGAATCCCATGCTCAGCAAGGTCACATTCACCGACTGGCTGGATTTATTCCAAGTGGTAGCAGACGACCACCCGGACGAGAAAAAGGTGCTTGTCATTGATGAATTTCCGTATCTGGTCAAGACGAACCCGGATTTCCCGTCCATCTTGCAAAACGCATGGGATGAAGTGCTGAAAGACCATAACGTGATGCTGGTTCTCTGCGGTTCCCTCATCAACATGATGAAAAAACATGCTCTGGCATACGACAGTCCGCTCTATGGCCGCAGAACGGCGCAGATTCGGCTGATGCCTTTGCAATTCACGGATGTGTATGCGGCACAGAACCTGTCGTTTGAGCAGGCTGTGGAGCAGTATGCCATCACGGGCGGCGTACCGAAATATATGGAGTTTTTCCAGACGGACGAGCCGCTGGTGGAGCAGATTCGGCGTGTGGTACTGTCGAAAAATGGCTTTTTGTATGAAGAACCGGATTTCTTGCTCAACGAGGAAGTGCAGACGCCTATCAACTATTTCTCCGTGCTAAAAGCGATTTCGGACGGCAACCACAAGCTGAGCAAGATCGGTATGACGATGGAGCAGGACACGTCAGCTATTACGCCGTACCTGAAAACACTGATCGACCTTGGTTTTGTTATCAAGAACGTTCCCATCACCGAAAAGAATCCAGAGCGTTCCCGGAAGAGCCTATATTATGTTTCAGACAACTTCATCCGCTTCTGGTTTCGCTATGTGTACCCGTTCAAGGGAGAGTTGGAACTGGACAATCAGCAGATTGTGCTGGATGAGATGAGCAAAGATTTCAAGCAAAAATTTGTGGCTTTCGCTTACGAGAGCATCTGCCGGAACATCTTTGCAGAATTGTGCCATAAGGGGCAGATCGACTTTGCACCTTCACGCATTGGCTCTTACTGGCGCAACGACAACGAGGGAGACACAGAGATCGATGTTGCAGCGGTGGACAATCAGCACAAACGGCTGTTCCTTGGCGAGTGCAAGTACCATGCGAAACCTGTGGATGTGGCGGTCTACTCTGCCTTGCAAGAAAAGGGGCAGTCCAAAGAACTTACAGCGGCCTTTAAGGGCTACGAAATTGTGTACGGACTGTTCTCTAAGAGCGGCTTTACCGATCGACTGGTGGAGATGGCTGCAGAGAATCCGAACTTGATTTTGATTCAGGAAGACACTGTTTATGAGGACAATATAATTTGAATTATCATAATTAAGATTATATTGTTTGGATATGTCCTGCGTACTATGTTTAGCGAGCAAACATATCCCGTGGAGTGCGGAAACTCGCTATATTTTTGTAAAAAGTATCGACATTGACGAAGAAAATATCGCTTTCGATATATTGCGTTCCCCAAAAGTATCGACTTTCGATTGAGCGTATGCGCGAAATTGTCATACACTCAATATCGTGTGCAAATATTTTTTCTTTTGCAATGCCACACTAACGGTATATAATACTTTTAGAGGATGGCGGCATTGACCAGCTATCGGTGGCGATGAAGCAACGGACTGATTCGGCATCAGTCTGTTATGGAGCCAAACCGTGGGTTAAGCGATAACCACAAGCCGAATAGATTCACCCGAATCGAACCAAAACGCAAAACGCCCGCTCACCGTGGAGATTTGGACACGGTGGGCGGGCGTTTTATGTTTATTTTCCGAGTACAACGGAGAGCCTGATCTCCTTTTCCGTCTCGCTCAGGTCAAGAGCGCCGCCATCGGCGACGGTCACGTGCAGCTCATAGAGCGTACCGGCGGTAAGTTCCGTTACAGCCTTGCCGTCCTCGTCTGTGATCGACCACAGTGCAGGATCGACCTTTGCCAGCTTGCCGTCCACGCCATAGGCGTAGAGGGTCAGACCGGAGGTGCTGCCGGACAGGTTGTTCATACGGAAAGCTACCGTGGTGTTGGGATGTACGTTGCGGACGGTCACAGTGTTGCGCCAGCTTGCAACGGTGCCTTCGCCGCCGTCCTGCGCAAACTGTTCCTGCGAGAGGACATTTCTTGCTGCCTGATCAAGATCGACCTTGCGGTAGGGCATTTCGGGCAGATAAACAAACCGGTCCTGCAGACGAAGCAGTTCTAGATAGCCCGTCGGGCAGTAGAGCGCGTTGCCGCTGTTGCCGGCATACATACCAATGGCCATGTTGTTGTAGCCGTATTTGTTGGAAACATCCATCGTGAAAACCGTCTCGCCGGTTTCAAAGTCCAGAATGATGTACTGCCACATCCCGGTCGTCACATCCTGCACATAGCCGTAGATATAGCCCGTTGCGGTGGAGAGTTTCAGGATGGAGGTGTCGCTCAGGTCGTTCCGGCTCCAGATGCTCTTCATCTCGTAGCCGTTTGCGGTCTTTACGGTGTCCACGCGCTCGACGCCGGGCGCAATCATGCAGTTGCCCTTTGTCAGCCAGTTTGTGTCATAGATGTTGGCATAGCTCTGGATGGAGGAGTCGTTGTTGGGATCAGCCAAACCTGCATTGCCCGCACCGAACCAGTTGCAGACGATGGTGCTGACGGTGCCATTGCCGTCGTCATAGACGATGGCAGAGTTCTCAACGGCTACCTGATAGCCCTCGGGCAGGTCATCCAGCACCGGGGTGCTTGCCACGACCTCGCCGGTCTTCATATCGAGTGCAAGAAGGTTTACGATATCCTGATTGTCGGTGAACAGCACAAGGTTCGGTGTCAGTGTGGGAGAGCAGCCGCCGCCCCATGCAAGACCGCCGCCGGTGGTCTTATCGCCTTCACCGCTCACCTTTGCACCCGCGCTCTCATAGGGCGTGCACCATACAACGTCTACGCCTTCTTCTGCGCGCAGAAGATAGCAGTTCTGGTTGGTCAGGACCACCGCACCGTCCTTGGAGGCGGCGATGCCGTTTTCAGCGCCCTCGCCGGGGGTCAGTTCGTGGACAAAAACAGCCTTTGAAAGGTCTGTCTGCTCGCCGTTCAGGATCGCATCAATGGCCGAGCGGGCAATATAGCCGATGACGCCCTGCTGCTGGCGCTGCGGATAAATGCGGAAGCCTCCCGTTGCAAACCAGAGGTTTCCGTCATAGTCAAAGACCACGGACAGAAGATTCTGCGTCAGTTCTTTTCCAAGCGCGGCCTCGGCAGCAGCTTTGATATCAATGTCCAGCACCTTTTCAAATTCCGGCAGAACATTGCCGTTTTCATCCGTTGCGCGGAGCATCAGCACATGGTTGTTGCTCGTGGGGCAGACGATGCGGTTGGATTCGTCAAGGAAGGTATAGGAGCTCTGGATAACGTAACCGCCGCCGTCATGCTGTTTGGGGGAGAAATAGCCGAGCGTCTTTGTCTCTTCGGCGTTCAGGTCTCGGATGGCGATGCCGCCCAGCAGCGGCACAACGGCATGGCCGTAGCTGTCAAAATAGATAGCGGGAGAAGCATTTGCATTCGTTGTCTCATAGGAAACGTTGATCTCGGGATAGATCGCAAGCGGCAGGATCTCATCCGTCGAATCTGTGTTGTAGCCGTCGTGATGAATGTTTGCATCGCTCTTGGCCATGTAAGGGTTTTCCTCTACCTGCTTGGGGTTCAGAGCCTTTACCGGCAGCGCCGCAGAGGCTTGTTCCGCTGAAGAGGGCTGTACCGCAGCGGACGGGGCAGCGGGCTGCGAAGCGGCAGCACTGTTTGCTGGCGTCTGTGTTCCGCCGCAGGCAGCCATGGAAAGGCACAATGCTGCGGTCAGCGACAGGCTTAACGCAGAATGGACGATGTTTCTCTTTTTCATAAACCGTTCTCCTTGTTGTGTTCGTTGCGGTCAGATCGGTGCTGCTCCGCCTGATTTTTTTCCATCCAGCCAGATGCGGAATCCCTGCCGCAAGGCGGCTTCGGTCACCGGCTCGAGCAGAAAATAGTCTGCACGCAACCGGAAGGCATGGAGCGAAAAATCCAGATCGCTGCACCAGATAATGCGTGTCTGTGGACAAAGCGCGCGCAGATGCTCTACTGCATTCAATCCGTCGACCCCCGGCAGGGCAATCACGGCATTGGTCAGCGGCTCGTTGTGTGCGGCTTCAAAAAAGCTTTCCTGATCGCGGTAACAATCCATTTGGGGAAACAAACAATGCTCGGCGCAGAACCGTAGGAGCTGCTCTGCTAAAAAGGCTTCCTGCGCCATGCTGTTTGTCAGCACGGCGATTCGATGCACAACACCCCTCCTTTCTTTCTGCCGTCGTTGGGGGTTTTTCTGTCTTCAGTATACGGGCAGGCGCAGCCTTTTCAAGGCATTTGGCACGAAAGCCCGGTTTCCGGCACGAAATCCCGGTTTCTGCTGCGACAGAACCGGGCAACTGTGCTATAATCAGGATGAAAGAGTTTATAAAGGAGGTCGGAAGCTGTTTGTAAGCAGCTTTCCGGTATAGCATGAGAATTGCAATTGTCGATGACCTCGATGCGGAGCGCGCGCAACTGAAGGAGCGCCTGGTGCGGCAGCTGCGCGCGCGTGGCACAGAGGCGGAGCTTCTGGAATTTGACAGCGGAGAGGCTTTTCTGGCGGCAGAAAACGAGCAGCGTTTTTCCGCCGCATTTCTGGACATTTACATGGAAGGCTTAAGCGGCATGGAGGCGGCAAAGGAGCTGCGAAAAACCGATGCAGACTGCCTTCTGGTTTTTACCACCACCTCGACAGACCATGCACTCGAGGGGTTTCAGGTACGGGCATTTCATTATTTGGTCAAGCCCTTTTCAGTGGCCGAGTTGTCCGGTCTGTTGGATGAAATGCTCGCAAAACTCCCCCGCCCGGAGCCGGTTTTGACGGTGAAGGTGGATGGCAGCGACATCCGTTTGCGCTATCGTGATATCATATCCGCCGAGCATTTCGCCCACATCATCAATATCCGCACCACTGCCGGCAAAACGCTTGCCATGCGCCAGAGTTTCAAGGCGTTCACAGAGCCGCTCAAAAAGGACCCGCGCTTTTTTGTTTGTGGCCGCGGTACGATCATCAATATGGAGAATGCTGCCGATTTTCAGGATGCCGCCTTCTGTATGACGGACGGCAGCCAGGTCTATGTCAGTCAGGAGCTTTTGAAAGCCGCCCGACAGGCGTTTATGGAATTTCTGCTGCAAAGGGGGCGTGTGGGTTGAAGGATGTTCTGCGCCCGATCCTGGAGCTTACCGTTGTGTTTCCCGGCCTGCTGCTCGCGTATTTTCCGGTGCGCTCCTATCTGAAGCAGTCTTCCGCAAAGCTTGCGGTATGGGAGGTGCCGCTGCTGTTCGGGCTTTGCCTTGGCGGCGGGCTGTTTTGCTATCATTTCGGTCTCTCGACCGCGTTCCCCTTGCTGCTCATAACGATTGTGACAATTTTCCTGTATCTCAAAACGCTGCGGCTCTCTCTCTGGAAATCCGGGACCATCGCGCTGGCGGTCTGCGCGGTATTTGCGTGCCTGAATAGCTTGTCCCGCGCCGTTGGTACGGCAATCACGATCCGGCGGCAACTGCCGCCGGACAAGCCGTGGTTCTGTTTTAGCGCCTGCATCTTTTATAATGCGGTCTGCTGGCTGATCACTGCCGCCGCCTATTATCCCGCCACCCACGCAGTGCGCGCAATGGTGGAGGATGACAATTTTGCGCAGACGTGGTATGTGTTCTGGGTACTGCCGCTGGTGTTCATCCTGCTGAACCTTTTTATAACCCCGCGCTACCAGATAACGCTCCGGATAGGGCGGGTCTTGCAGGTCTACATCGTTATGAGCATCGCACTTTTGTTCCTGCTGTTCATATTCAATGCGATCTTTCTGCTGATGGCAACCAGCCTTAACAAAAATGCGAGATTGCAGCAGGAAAACCAGTTTCTTTCCATGCAGCAGCAGCGCTATAAAAGCCTGAAAGCCGCCATTGAAGAAGCCCGGCAGGCGCGGCACGATATGCGCCACCAGCTGAATCAGATCTCCGCACTGGCCGAGGCAGGAGATCTGGATAACCTGAAGGCTTACCTTGCAAAAACGGGCTCCCGGATCCCGGATCTGGATATGAATTTCTGCGAAAACCGTGCAGCGGACAGTGTTGTCGGCCATTATTGCGCCCTTGCAAAGCGTGAGGGTGTTCCCTTTTGTGCCAAACTCGACTTACCACAGGTGCTTCCTGTGGACGAGATCGATCTGTGTCTGGTGCTGTCTAATCTTCTGGAAAACGCATTCGAAGCCAGCCTGCGCACCGCACCCGCCCGGCGCAAGATCGAGGTCACCGCGTATGTCCATGCCGAGCGGCTTCTTTTGGTCGAAGTGGAAAACGCATTTGACGGTGAAGTCAACGAAAAAAGCGGGCTCTTCCGCTCGTCTAAGCGAAAGGAAAACGGGATCGGCATCCAGTCTGTCCAGCATATTGCAGAAAAGACCGGCGGTGCAAGCACATTTACCCATCAGAATGGCGTTTTCTCTGCCAAGGTCATGCTTTGTGGAGAAAAGCAGCCGCCAGAGACCGCGGACAGCACCACGGAGTTGTACGGAAAATGTGAAAAGCAATGCGGAAAGCGCAGAAACTTGCCATATAAAAAGTGGAAACTTCATTCCCCAAATGGCAACCTCCATGCTAAAAGTGGCAAGTGACATATACAAAATGCCATTATACAGAACTGCCTACTCCCCTGAGAACTTCTCAGACGAGTGGGCATTTTTCTTCCCGTGTATCAAATTTGACTTTGCGGTCACTCAAACCGCCATCAAGTCATGGATCAAAAATCATTATTTTTCATTTGTCCCAGAGTAAGTGCACAGTTTCTGCACTGTTTTTGCACGGTTTCAAGGGATGCAATGGGTACTCTGACTTGCAAAATACGACAAAGGGTGCAGAAATTACAATGTGAAAAATTACGATGCTTTGCACAAAAATGACGTAAACTCGAAACTTCTAAAATTAGAGTGTTCTGCCCAGTGGGCTCTTTTAATCAGAGGGCCAGGGATTCGAGTTCCCTCGAGCGCACCAAAAGGGCGATAAATCGTTGAAAGAAACGGTTTATCGTCTTTTTTGTTTTATATTGGCTTTTGGGGCTTGTACCTATGATTTTTTCAAAAATCTTAGAGGTCAGAGGTACAAAAATGAAGAAGATTCAGAAAAGTGCAGTCCGGTTTGATAATCTAAAGCAAGATTTTTTGGACGATAAGAAGTATTCTGGCACGGCAGAAGCCACGTTGAACGGCTATCGGTACCAGAAACCGGAAGCGTTCACCGCCCTTGCCGACCCGGTACTGGAACAGACTGAGGGCAAGACGCTGGACTCCGGTTATGACTTTGGGGAGTACCGGGAGCGGGTCAACCGCTACAT
>ENA-OPVL01000999-OPVL01000999.1-human-gut-metagenome-genome-assembly--contig:-NODE-999-length-18111-cov-2.705804_pt1 | contig 18111 bp, 21 predicted proteins | sample MGYA00241496_ERZ501984 | MGnify/ENA primary metagenome ERZ501984 (study PRJEB25962, sample SAMEA2042986) | human gut metagenome | biome: human gut; feature: human-associated habitat; material: faeces... | reverse complement strand
ACCATTTCCGAAACTGTCAGAAGAATTGCAGAAACATACATTCTGGGAGTTAGGAAGTAAAGAAGAACATTTCAAATACAGAAATGCAGTTATGCAGACCTATATACACGGTAATTTTCCAGTTTTTGAAGGATTCAACCATATGCAGTATCAGATCCGTGAGCCGGAAGGATTTGCCAGAATGCTGGAAACGATTATTGAGACAGGCAGATTACCCAACCCGGTTGTTACCCTTTCTGGTAGTATTCAAGAAGTCATAAAGTTCCGTGAGTAATGGAAGAAGGCAATGCTTTGAGAAAGAAGGAGAGTATTATTCTGAAAACTACTTGAGATTTGGGGGAAAAATCTGCTATAATACTACTGTATATCTATGGGTTAGGGGGGATTTGTATCCTTTTTGCCTTAGAAATTATGGAAGGAGGACTTGACTATGGCAAATCAATCTTTTCTGGTTAAACCTTCTATCTTCTCTGGCGTGTCCGCTGTCGGAGAAAGTAAATAGCGGATAGAATTATTTTGGAGGAATGAAAATGAAGAATAAACTTATAAGCCTTCTGCTTGCGTTGTGCCTTGTGATGGCACTTGTTCCGATGACAGCGTTTGCAGAAGAGAACGAGAAAAGCAACAAAATCTCAATCACAACAGTAGATGAGCTTTTGCAATTTGCAAAAGCTGTGGACAATGGCGAATATGACGATAAAACAGATGCGGTTGTATCTCTTGATGCAGATTTGGATTTAACAGGTGTTGCGTGGACACCAATTGGCAGCGTATTTGCTGCTGATGGAACTCTGCTGCATTACTTCAGCGACAAATTTTACGGAAACGGGCATACGATTTCCAATTTAGATTTTTCCGAAAACTATGGAAAGACAGAGTATCCGTCTTTCGGATTTTTCAGTGAGGTTTACGGCGCTGAAATTTCCGGTTTGACAATTCAAGGCAAGCTGGATGTGTCCAATTCAGGGTATGTCTTTTTTGGAACAGTTGCGGGCGTTGCAGAAAACAGCAAAATTTCTGACTGCATTTCGGATGTATCGTTCACAGATACGGACAAATATATCAACGGCCCTACGGCTTTGTGCGGATATGCGATAAATAGCACGATTGAACACTGCCAAAACAAGGGGAATTTTTCAGTAACGACGGATACTACCTCTTTGCAGATGGGCGGTATCGTAGGTGTTGCTGACAACAGTACCGTACAGTATTGCGCCAATACAGGCGATATGACCTCTTGGACACCCCATACCGGCGGAATTGTTGGGCAGTTGTATCAAGGCTCAAAGATTATCAATTGTTATTCCACCGGGAAAATGGTTCCTCTTGGCCATGGCACTACGAATTTCGGCGGTATCGCAGGCACAGTTGGTGCAGGTACAGAAATCAGACATTGCTATTTCGCTGGTGAAATGGATTTATCTCAATATACTGCCACTACACCTTATAAGCGTTTGGGCGGTATTGCAGGCGGTGTTTCTTCTGATACACCTGTTTTTGAAAACAATTATTTCGTGCAAACGGAAAATGTCCCGGCTTGCTTTAAGTATCAGGATGCTGGAACAGAAAAGACCCTTGACTTTATGAAAACGGAAGATTTCTTTAATGAAATCACTGCTGCTGGTGGCAATTATCGATTTAATTCTAATGGAACACCCCTTTTGCCTGCACCGAAATATACAGTTTCTTTTGTCGTAACACCTGCTGAATTGGCGAATGTAGTCATTAAAGTGAATGGTCAGGAAGTAGCAAACCCTGTTGATTTGGAAGCGGGTACTTATACTGTCGAAGTCAGCGCAGATAATTGCGAGGTTTTCAATCTCAATATTACGATTACGGCTGATACAGCAACTCATACGCAGACCATTGCAATGACTTATTTACCTGCCGACTACACTAAGGTCGACGAAGCCATTGCCAAGGCAAATGCACTGAACAAGGACAACTACAAGGACTTCTCTGCTGTAGAAACTGCTGTCAATGCTGTTGTCCGTGACAAGAACATCACTGAACAGAGCGAAGTGGATGCAATGGCGAAGGCTATTGAAGATGCCATTGCTGCCCTGCAATACAAGGATGCCGATTACACAAAGGTAGATGCAGCCATTGCCAAAGCAAACGCTTTGAAGAAGGATGACTACAAGGATTTCTCCGGTGTGGAAGCTGCTGTCAAGGCTGTTGTCCGTGGTAAAAATATTATGGAGCAATCTGAAGTAGACAAGATGGCAAAGGCTATCGAAGATGCGATTGCTGCTCTTGAGAAAAAAACTGCCAGTACCAAACCGGGAACATCCGATAAGAGTCCGCAGACCGGCGATACAAGCAACCTTGCACTGTGGATTGCCCTGTTGTTCATCAGTGGCGGTGCAGCCATTGGCACAACGGTTGTAAGCAGGAAGAAAAAGTACAACAGATAATTGAATAGCGTTCCCTTGCTCCATCTTCCGAGCAAGACAAAAGCGTCGTAGCAATACGGCGCTTTTATTTATGGGGCGCAGCCCTCTATCGAGAAGAAGCGACCGGAGGGAGTGGATTCGAAGTAGGGCAAGGATTGGAGTGGAAGATAATTATGTTTTTTAATGTAAAAAAAATTTTCGGAAAAGCAGATGCTAAAACGTTAAAGGAAAAAAACGAGTATGATTCAATGGAGAAAAAATACAGAAATATACCGTTGTATGCAGATTATGAAATGAAAAATGCACTAATAGATAATTCAGAAGAGGTATTAAATGAATATATTGGAAGACAGGCATTAAATGGATACGTTGGTACGTATGATGAATGGGTTGTAGGTAGAGGTAAAGATGGAAAAATAGTAAAAACAAACAAAAGGCTTTTGTTTGAAGAAAACGAAGAGGATGTAAAGAAGAGAGAAAAAAGAATTCGTTACACACAGAGTCACGCTTTATATGGCAGTGATTTAAAAGGGAAAAGATTTTGCAAATTTACATATCAAATAAAAGATCAAAAATTATATTCTATACATACAAAGTTAGTTAGGGAGTATAAGGCGGGAACAATAATGACGGATAGTGGTTTTTATGGAGGATTGCAATTTGTTGAATTAGATAATTTGAAAATATGTCTAGATTATCTTTCTACTTTTTACGGAGATAGAATAGCTTTAATAAAACCAATTGAAGACGAAGTATATTATGAATATACTAAAGATGTGTATATGGGAAATAAAATATATGTAGAAAGCGTAATGGATTTTGAAAATATAGACACTTGGAAAATATTAAATGAAATGACAGGTGCGATAAAGGAAAATAAAGATAAGATTTGCATATATTTGAACAAATTGTCTGAAATGAATGGAAAAAAGTATGATGAATGTATAAATTACATTAAAAATTTGCAATAATCATAGATGTACTGTAATAATAGCGCAAGGAGCAAGTGCTAGTTTATATTAAGCATTTGTGAGTAGATAATGAATGAGGTAACACCATAGCAGAGGTTGTTTTTTCAACCAAAATTAAAATTTTAAATTCCACTCTCACATTTTACAGTGGAATTTAAAATTTTAATTTTGGAGTAAAAGAATTGAAAAAATGGTTGATTTTTTCTTTTAAATAGCATATTATAATATCAACAGGACTCCCCGCACCTCTCACGTAAGTGATGTGTCCCATGGGGAGACATTTTATTTTAGGGAGAAATAATTGTGAATACAATTGAAGAAAAAATAGAGAATGTGGAAAATGATATTCAGTTGATTAAGTCACCGAAAACATTTGATGAACAGATGAAAATTATTAAAGAAAAAGGTTTTATAATAGGCGATGAAGAGTCATGTATTGAATTTCTAAAACAGGCAAATTATTATCGTGTATCGGCTTATTTTCTTCCATTTAGAAAAAGAGATGGAAAATACTTTTCGGATATAAATTTTCAGAGAATTAAAAGAATTTACGAATTTGATAGCAGATTAAGAGGCGTATTATTTAATTGTATAGAAAAAATTGAATTATATTTGAGAACGCAGTTAGCTTATTACAGTGGACATAACCATGGTGCTTTAGGCTATATGAATGCAGACATATATAATGAAAAGCATAACGATGAAAAATTTAAGAATTTGATTCAGGTATGTATTGAAGAAAATAAGAGAGCATTGGTTGTTAAACATCATAATGAAAAATATAACGGAAAGTTTCCTATATGGGTTATAGTTGAGTTCTTTTCAATGGGAATGTTATCGTACTTTTATGCTGATATGCTATCAGTAGATCAGAAGCATATAGCAAAAGCGTTATATGAAACCTCTGTGTCATGTTTAAAAAGTTGGTTAAGATGTATTACGGAGTTAAGAAACAGATGTGCTCATTATTCAAGATTATATTATTGGTCTTTTCCAGCATTGCCTAAAATGCCAAAGGAAATGGAATTATCTGGAAATAGAAAATTATTTTCACAAATATTGGTTTTAAAGTTGTTGTATCCAGACAAAGATGAGTGGAATAATTCATTTTTGGTTGAATTAAACTCAATCGTGGAAGAATATGAGCATGATATATCGTTAAAGCATATAGGTTTTCCACAAGATTGGTATGTACAATTAGTAAAATAATATTTATTTATAAGACAGATTAAAAAATCTGTCCTTTTTAATGTAAATTATAATTCCTTTTGAAAAGTTTATATCAGATTTGGTATTCACAAAAAATAATCAATTATGGTGGACTCGTTAAAAAGATATTATTAAAGTGTTGCTACTAAAAAAATTAAAGTATATACAAAATGCGTATCTTGCAAAAGACCCAGTCTACATTATTTTGCAGAAAGAAGGTGGACACATGAGCTCAAATAAAAGAGACATTACAAAAATAATACGGTTAAATGGCAGAGAATATCAGATGGTAATGGAAAAATTATAAAAAATAACATATAATTCAATGTCAAAATAGTAACTAAGAGATTTCGGGTAAAAAGATATTTGATTGTAATGGTACAAAAAATCCTTTATGTATACAGGTTTGCAAGCCTTGTATATCATAAAGGATTTTTTAGTAATGATATATTGAAAAATTATATTTTATTAAATATATCATTAGATCATCAAAGTCTCAAAAATAATTGACTTTTTAATTTGCTTTTATTGTAAAGACTTTTATTTTACTGTTACTTTGCAGACAAATTTTTTCGTACCTGAAATTACTGTAATCTTAGCCTTTCCTTTTTTCAAGGCTTTGATTCTACCGTTTCTGTAGACTTTGACAACTTTTTTGTTTGAGGTTACGTAAGTGATTCTGTCACGACTATTTATCGGTGTTAGAGTAACTTTAAATTTAAAAGTTTTGCCTTTTTTCAAAGTCAGTTTCTTACGGTTTAGCTTAATCTTTTTAGTAGTAATTTTGCGTGTCTGTGCATTCTGAGACGAAGTCGTTGGAGTTTTTGTAGTTGTCTTAGAAGACGAAATTTTTGCAAGTGTTACAGAATATACTTTTCCACAAGCACTGCAAGTCTTGGATTTTAATCCTTTTTCTGTGGTTGTAGGTTCTTTTACAACTACATATTCTCCGTAACTATGTCCTGTTGCTTTTATGCTTCTTGTTTTTGTTTTTTTACATACAATGCAGGTAAAAGTTGTTACGCCGTTTGCTGTACAAGTAGGCTCTTTTGTGACTTTTCCGTCATCCCAAGTATGGTTACCGGTTTTTTTGATGGTCTGACCATATGAAATTGTTTTCTTACAATCAGTGCAATATGTATTTCCTGTATAACCATCTTCGCCGCAGGTTGCGTCTTTTTTCTTGCGGATTTCAGTATGCTGATGTCCTGTTGCTGCAATGCTCGCAGTTTTGGTTTTGGCACATATACTACAAGTAAATGTTCGAACACCTTTCGCTGTACAAGTAGGTTCTGTTGTGACCTTTCCTTCATCCCAAGTATGAGTAGTTAATTTTGCAATGGTCTTACCGGATGAAATTTTAGTGCCACAATCAGTACAATATGTATCGCCGGTATAACCGGTTTCGCCACAGGTAGCAGCCTTTTTATTACGAATTTCGGTATGAAGATGTTCTGTTGTTTTTGCAATGTTTTCTGTTTTTGTCTTACTACAAATGCTACAAGTATAGGTCTTTACGCCTTTCTTTGCACATGTAGGTTTTTTAGTGATTACTCCCTTATTCCAACTATGATTTTCTGTTTTTGCAATAGTATTGCCTGATGAAAGTTTAGTTCCACAGTCAGGGCAATACTTATCACCGGAATATCCTTCCTCTTTGCAGGAAGCTTCCTTTTGATTTCGAATTTCAGAGTGGAGATGATTTGTTGCATCTACGTCAATTTTTTCAATTTTTGTATTATTACAAATAGTGCAGGTGAATTTCTTTTCGCCTTTCCCTATACAGGTTGGAACCTTTGTAATTACTCCCTGATTCCAATGATTATCACAGTCATGTACGATTATTGTTGCCGAAGTTGTTGATGGCAATCCGTACAGTGATGTGGTTAACGTGGTGGTACCTTCTTTAAGACCTATAATCTTTCCATCACTATAGGTGGCAATAGAAGGGTCATTAATGGAAACGGTTGGAGTATCTAACACGGTTCCGATTGATCCAAATTGATTTATAAGAGAAAGTATAGGTGTAATATTTGGAGTTACTGTTTCTCCTAATCTAAGAACATATGAATCTTGGTCAAAAGATGTCTTATAATTTGTAATCCAACTTTTAGTTACTGAGACAGTAACAGTTTGTTCACTGTCATTTGCCGGTGTTTCTGTTGTATTAATGGAAGGTCTGGAGGCAAATTCTTCCACCCAGTAGTCATAGCCGTTGTAAGTAACATGACCAACTCCAACGCAGGTAAATTTATAATCTAACATATTTCTACGGTGCCCCTGACCGGCATAAGGTTCGTTATCTTCACGCCATCCGTTATTTACTGCTTCTGCCTTAGAATAAACAGTAGGACTTGCTACTGCAATATTCTCACCTGTATCCCGTCTGGTTATATTTTCTTCAGTATAAATAGTAAAAGGATTTTGACCATTTGGGCGGGTGTGGTCGTAGGATAGTGCAATTTCTGCTGCACGTTTCATTGCAAGTCGCTCTAAATCATAGTCATAGACAAGTTCTTTTAAACCGGGATATGCAACTTGTTTGGTATCAGTTTTATCCCAAGCCCATGCGTCAGTAGGACTGGTTCTCAGTTCATTAATCATATCTAAGATTCTTCGGGCTTCTGTCTGGCCATACTTTACAGATATATTGACCGGAATGATTTCTTCTGCATTTACCTTTGTAGGAATTATCATAAGTAAACTCATAACAAAGGAAAATAGCAGTAATTTTAAAGATGTTTTTTTCATATATTCATCGTTCCTTCCATAAATAAAATATTGTTAAGGGAAAAAGACTTTTCCGATATATAAAATTCATAAATTATCGGGTAATTTATATAGTTATATTTTATTACATTTTTTTGCGATTGTATATGACATTTTTGTGTCTTGACACCCTAATTTTTATATGAAACCTCATAACTAAAAGGTTAAAACTGCATAATTAAGAGAGACTTCTTAAAGGACCATAATTTTTCTATAATAAAATCGGCAGAAACTATTAATTAAAGATTGAATATTGGTTTAAGGAGTGTCGATAAATGACAAAGTGGGCAGTTATAATTGTGGTATTGCTAGCCATAACTATTAGTGGATGCAGTAGTAATGGAAAATCACACGATAATATTACAGATGTAGGAGAAGCGACAACAGTGAATAATTCACAGGAAAATATAGGTAATAATACAGAAGAGTTTAATAAAAATACAAAGGTAAAGGATTATTCTTCCAGAAAAAACAGATTCCAAACAAAGGCGATTTTTAACTGTGGATGAGCAGAAAAAATTCTTGGAAACAGCAGAAACAGAATATGGTTGGTATTACCCTATGCTGAAAGTTATGTTGCTTACAGGAATGCGTATTAGTGAAGTGGGCGGATTATGTTGGTCAGATATTGATTATGATAATGATGTAATTCATATTAGAAGAGCATTATTTAGTCAATATGAATATGGCAAAAAGAAATTACATTTTACAACAACAAAGACTATTAATTCGGTAAGAGATATTCCAATGATGGCAGATTGTAAAAAAATGTTGAAACTTCAAAAAAAGAATCAGAATAAGATAAAAAAGGAATTAGGAAAAAGATATAGAAGTGAAAATGAAGAAGGATTATCTGATTTAGTATTTACATCTTCTATGGGCTCAGCAGCAACAAGATATAATGTTGCACCAATTATAAATAAGATTGTAAAATCAATTAATTTGAGAGAAGATTATGAGTCTGTAAAAGAAAATCGTAAACCGATATATATGGAGCCGGTTTCACCCCATGCTCTTAGAAGAACATTTTGTACAAGATGTTTTGAAGCAGGTATGAACATAAAGGTTGTTCAGAAAATTATGGGACATAGTAACTATGCAGTTACAGCGAATATATATACAGAAGTAATGCCGGATAAAATGAATGAAGAAGTTGAACTTTTTAATTCTAAGTTATTGACAATGTAAAGAATTTGGTCCAACTTTTGCAATGGACCAAATTTTCATAAACTTGAAAATGGTAGAGAAAATAGTTTTGCTAATGTGAAGAGAGAGTCGTTCAACTTAAAAGTTGGACCAGAAAAAATTATATATAGTATTTCTTACTACATTGAAGGAGAATAATAAAAAAAGTTATCACTTCAGATGAAATAAATCATAAGTTATCATAACTTGATTTTATAAAAAAGAATTCTATTTTATAACGGGTGAAAACCCACATTATAGAGAAGAAAATCCATTAAATGTACTATTTTTAGTATGTTTGAGGGATTTTTTTTGCTTTCTGAATCCTGAAAATGCAAAATATCTTAAATTCATAAAATATTATAAATTATCACGTCTTATCGTAGAATTTTGGTTTATTTTGGTTTGATTTGGGAAAATTTTGGTTCAACCAAATTAGATGCGAAGTCTTCCTGTTTCTTTAGTAAGACGAAAATGTAACACAATAATCAGAGTCGATATGAGTTTTCATTCTAAAAAATGTATAAGGAGGAAGAAAGAAATGTGTAAGGTAATTGCAATAGCAAACCAGAAGGGTGGAGTAGGAAAAACTACCACAACAGTTAATTTAGGTATTGGATTAGCAAGAAAGGGGAAGAGAGTTCTGTTAATAGATGCAGACCCACAGGGTAGTATTCAACAAGATTGCATCAGACACAAAGAAACAGCTTGGTGGTGCAAAGTACAAGGTATATGACGGCAAGGGTAAAAAGGTGTATGAGTTTACAACAGGAAAGAAAACAGAATTCATAGAAGGCATGTTTAAGGCAGGAGAAACCTACACATTTAAGGAAGTGGATGCACCGGAACACTATAAGGTTGCAAAGGATAAAAAAATAAGAATTAAGGACACAGGAAAGGTTCAGAAACTTACAGTTACAGATGAAAGAATCCCTGTGGTACCCGACACACCACAGACAGGCATTAATGGAAAGACAGCAGGAATGGTGGTTTCACTTATTACGTTATTGCTTGCACTTGGATGTTTTGCATGCGTAAGAGCAAAGGACAAGTTAAAATACAATTTCAAAAAGGAGAAGGACGATGAAGAAAATAATTAAAATATCTCTGATACTTCTTTTATTGGGGATGGCTGTGATTGCAGCTGTCCTTTTTTTAAGGAAAAAAGAGCAGAGAGAAAGTATGAGAATGAATTTAAGAACATACAGGAAAGTGTGACAGAAAAGAAGTCTGATTTAAATGGTCTTGTAAAGAAAAACAAGGACTGCATAGGTTATGTGGAAATACCGGGAACAACCATAAGTTATCCTGTGATGCAGACAAAGGATAATCCTGATTTTTATTTAAACCATGATTTTAACAGAAATTACAGTTTTTATGGAACACCTTATTTAAGTGCATACTGTGATGTGAACAAATCGGACAATCTGATTATTTACGGTCATAACATAAATGGTGGAAAAATGTTTGGAGCATTAGAACGGTATAAGGATAAGGAGTTTTTTAATAAGCACAGGAAGATATATTTTATAACGGATAAAAAGAGAGAGTATGAAGTGTTTGCAGTGATGAGTGTTAACGTATATGAGTTTCAGTATTGGAATCTGTAATGGCAAGGAATGAGGAGGAGTATGAAGAGTTTGTTGATAAGGTGGCAGAGAAGAGTTTGTGGAAAACTGGGGATAAGCCTAGGTATGGTGGACAAATATTAATGTTGTCTACTTGTGATAATGGAAGAGGGGATGATTGGAGAATTGTGGTTATTGGGAGAAATATTATGTCTGAATGTGTGTAGAACATAAAGTATCGGATTTAGAAAGTGAAATAGATAATTATATAAAATACACCAATAGGGGTATGGAAAGAATTTTACTTTTTGAAAATATTTTCAACCACGTCTGCATCAGATATGAAATTTTGAAAAGATGGAGTGTTACTTTTACATGCATGATAGTAATAATTCATAGCTTGTGTGAAGGCTATTACTTCTCTAAACGGTATTCCTAACATTTTTGAAATTTCTCTCTGTGTTAGATGGTGGGGATAATATCCTGATAAAAAATTGTAAATCTCTTCTTTAGATAATGTTATTTTAGCACCTCTATATTCTGTTTCGTGTTTTTGAAAAAAAACTTGAAATAGAAATAAAAAGAGCTATAATAATTAAGAACGGAAGCAAAAAATGAAATATTTCGAAGTGATATTTATATAAGAAAAGAAAGGCGAAAAAAATGAAAATATACGAATGGAATATAGGAATGTCAGTAACAATTCCAAGTAATAATGGTTATAATCTTTTACCTTGGGTAATTGATGAAATACTCGATGAATAACCGGATTGTATTGTGTTAACTGAGTTCGTTATTGCGAAAGGTTTTGATTACTATATCAGTAAATTGGAAGAAAATGGTTATCAGTGGTTTGTTTCAACTACAACAAAATTTAACGGAATTTTAATTGCCCTAAAGTCTAAAACATTTAATTTTGATGAAACTTTTGACTATAATAAGCCTACTGTAAAAACAGGTGATGAAGTTTTGACAGGAAATAATTTACCGAATTTATATGAAATACAGGTTATGTGGAATGGTCGTCCATTATCAATAATTGGTGTAAGAATTAAAGTGGATATAAACAATGAAAATATGGATTATAAAAAGAATCAATTTAAGGCTTTGGATGATTATTTGTCTAAGCAAAATCATGATGTTTTATGTATAGGCGATTACAATGCGTATTGGGGAAATTTATGGTCAACACCTAAAAATACAACATTAAATAAATCAATGAAAAAAGGTTATAGTTTGTATACTCCAATATATACGGAAGGGGAGTGGTATTCCTTTGTTCACAAGAATGGAGATAAAATTCAATTAGATCATTTGATTACAAATATTAGTGACCGATCGATTACAGTAAATTATGATTGGAATTTTATTAATCAATCAAGATATTCAAATGTTACGAAGGAATCTGCAGATAAGCCAAATGGTAAGCCAGATCATGCGATAATAAAAGCAACAATTATTTAATATTAATAACATTTTAATTAGGTGGATAGGAGGAAGCAGATGTGAGTTAAAAAGTTCTAAAGCAGTTTTATAAAACTGAATTTAATAAACTAACACCTGAAGATATTGAAAGCGTTAAAAGATTGATTTATAAATATATGAACCAATCAAGAGCGACAGATTATGAAGTGAAATTGCTTGTAAATCCAGTGAATATTTTAACTTCCTTCGTTACAGTAATAATGAATAAAATGTTTCTTATTATAATAATGAATGTAATAAAAAAAAACAAACAAAAAATTATCATTACGATTTATGTTTTCGGACAATATTAAAAAATGTGAAAAGAGGAGAATAAATAAAATGACATATTTCGAATACAGAGTTGGGTTAAAACTTGCGTTGCCACAACCCCAAAAATCATTAGTGGAGTACAAGGATTTTTTATATGAATCAGCAGAAAAATACAATGAAGTATGCTCACAAAGAAACAATTCAAAAGAGATAAATATTCTGGAAATAAAAAGCAATAAATTAGTTATTTTACTCAAAAGTAGTTTAGAATTGACTACACCAGGGAAAGCTTTACGAAGTTTTTCACAGATTTTGTTAAAGAATGAAAAGTTTGCAGAAGAATATTTATTTGGAAAACAGCTATTCACATCATATGATATTGCTAAAGATTTATCAGAAACTCAAAAGCAAAAAAATTCTAATATTACAGCAGAAGATATATCAGATACGGTTTTTTTGAACGCTCTTATTAATTATTTTTTAAACAAAAGAGGAGGAAACCAAAGTACTACTAAATATCTACAAAAAAGAAAGTGTATAAATAAAATGAAAATTTTAGCAGTCGAATCTGAGATAATAAAGATGGAAGAATTAGATATTTAAATATGTGATGGTACATACTTAAATACAAAAGAACACAATAGAGATATAATATTTTTAATAAAGTATAAAATTTATATTTATTAACAGTGTGATATTTATATAAGAAAGTAGGTGTGATTATGAAAAAAGATAATATTTACAAAGATATTAAAAAAGGAGGTTTCTACAGACCTCTTTGCTTTAAGGAAGCGGGAAAGATTAAGAAAGTAGACTATGACATGGAAGAATATTGTGATCTACTGGTGGAATATATGGAATCAAATACAGATCAAATAGAGACGAAGTCAGATTTTTTTGCATCATTCGGAGAAATTGTGGGCATAGGAGAAGTTATTCAAAATGTCGACTTGTATAGCGATAAAGAATTAGAACGTGTAAAAGAGCAGAAACGAAAGAAAATATACAGAATACATAATAGGATTATCAATAATAAAGAAAAAGGAAGTCCTAATTTAGTGGCATCAGATAAAACCTGTTATCTATTTTTGAGGAAGGTAGAGAAGATTTTTGGAAGAACATTGCTAACACCTATAAATGAGGAAATTCCATACTGTTTTGAAATTAAATATATATATTCGTTACTCGCGCAGTTGATAGAAATTATGTATACATCAGATTTTTTTAATTATGTACCTAATAGCAAAAATTTTCAAGGAAAATGTTATCAAAATCATCTAGTGATGATAAAAGAGAATATAAAAGAAATATTTGATGATTCTACAGTTCAATATAGTATATGGCAAGAAATAATATCACCATTCAATATAATAATATATGAAGGCAGTTATCCGGGAATTAAATATGGAGATATATGGTATCAAAATTGCAAAGAACTTAGATTCTTTGATTGTACATATGAAATAGCGAAAAATAATTATAATTTATATAATAAAGTAAAAGAAAAATTAGAGTTCGATTTAGGAAATTCTCGAGAAGAAGTACGGGAGGAAATTAAAAAATGTGAGGAATTTTTTGGAAGTAGTAGTCAATCAGAAAAACTGTTGTATTGCGAAAAAATGTTAGAGACATTGAAAACAATCATAAAGAAGAAATTTGATGTTGAGGTATAAAATTAAATAGACAAAATTTATCTGTAAAGGGCATCTCAAAATGAGGTGTCTTTTATGTTATAAAAAGATTTATGTCCGAAAAATAAAGATTTATGTCCAAATATCAAGATAATAAAAAGTATAATTAATTTAACATAGATTAAAAAATAAGGAGAAAAAATATGGATAAGAGAGAAAAAATGAAAGAAGAGGCAGTTAGTAGGCTTAAAAATTTAACATCATCATTAAACCTAAATCCAAATCTTGTTAAATATTTTAAACAGGGCAAAGTTTACTATTCTTATTTGACAGCAGGAGGTATGGTAGGTTCTATTGATACTATTGACTATATACCTAAGTACGCAGAAATAATAAAAAAATTTGAAAAAACATATGAGGGAATAGTGTATCATGCAGTAGAAGATTCTTTTGGAATGCTATCATTACTATACGTTAGTAAAAATGAAGAAGATTGGCCGTTTGAGAGACCAGAAGGAAAATATTTGTATGCTATGGTTTATAACTTTGATAAAGAAAAATTAAAGAATGGAGAATATGATATTGAGTTCGAAGAATTTGGAACAATTATTGTTAAATCATTAGGTGGAGCAATAGTTAGAGTTGGATAAAAAGATTATATAAATCAAAAGTCAAAAAATGCTCACGATTTAAAGTATATAATGTAGGACCATAATGAAATAAATGAATTATGGCTCCTACATTGTAGAAAATTGTGGATAGTTACAGGTAACTAATAAAAAATATTGTTGTGTATTAACATATATTAAAGGAAAATGATGAGATGCGGTTAGATGAGTTTCAATTTGTATTAATCGATAAGAGAACAAGGAATGAAGTTGCACTTAGTTTTAACGACCTATATGGTTATTTTGATGTAATTCATAACACAGGAAACGATGGAATATTAGTAAGATATAATAGGGATCACCCTAAGGGAAATGAGCATTACATACCATCCTTTTGGGAAGGAATGAATATTAGTCGCAACAGAACATATAGATTTGGCGAATGTAATAGCGAATTGCTTGTGAAGTATGCTCCGTTATATTCATATTGTGAATATCCTGAATTGGAATTAAAGGACTTTAAATTTAAAATTAAGCATATGAGGTACAAAGAAAGCGTAATTATTTCCTTCGAAGATTTGATTGCGTATGAAGCCGGTAGTTGGAGTGTAGAACCACAGGGAATATTCATAGAGAAGAAAGAGAATATTCCTTCAAGCTTATGGGGAACAATTTTAGTGAATAACAATGCCTATTTCTTTGATGGATTTAATCAACTATTAGATATTGAATATGTTGGAAAGCCAAAAATAGAAAAATATAAGTAATCAGGAAACTAAACGGGAAAAATATATTAAAGGAGAATTTTATGAGTAGGACAGTTAAATTTGTTATAGGTGCTGCAGCTTCAGGTAAGACAACATTTATTAAAAATCATTTTTCTGAAGATAAAAATACAATAATCCTGAATGTGTATGATTATCAGCAAGCAACTTATAAAAAAATGGAAGAATTTGGATGCATTTCTTTTATGGAAGAAATAGAATGTTTAAAGAATGCGAATGAGGCTATTCTAGTTGATATTATTGAAGCATTAAAAGAAAAAAAGAATGTAGTGGTAGAGCATACTTTATATAAAACAAAACGTAGAATAGCATACATTGATGCAATTCGAAAAGCGATAAAAAATATAAATATAGAAGTTTATGTAATGTGTCCAACGGACTCAGTTTGGGAAAAATACATAAACAAACGAAAATTAAATGTCTCTAAGATTAAAGCGCAAAAGAATGAAATAGAATTTCCGAATCCTGTTGAAGGTTTTAATAAAATATATCAGGTTATAGATGGGGATATAAGGTTGCGTATGGATACTCCCAATTATGAAATTGTTAAGAATGCATATAAAGACCTTGAAGAAGAAGCACAAAAGTTGAAAAAAGATAAAGAAAAAAGGGAACAGCGATTAGCATTGATTGAAAGCATGAATACACGTCCGTTTTGGCATTATTGCGAAGTATGTGGCACAAAGGTTTTTTGCACAGCCCAGGAAGCATTTGATGCAGGTTGGAATTACCCACCACAAATAGGACATTTTAAATTATTAGGTCCCCGTAATTGTGGAAAATGTTCGATAATGGATACGCTTTTTTTGAAAGTACAAAAACAAAAATTTCCTATTGTAATTGAAAAAACGTTAACAGAAGAAGAGCTGAAAACTTTGAACAGAATTAAGAATGAACCTGAAAGTTTGCTTGAAGAAGAAAAGTAAAAAGAAATAGCATATATTGTTTAATCATAAAATGGCTGGAGGTTATGATATTATATGAAAACAAATAGTAACAATAATGGAAGAATATCAATTTTAGAAGCGGTCGTCTGGGCGCAGGAACATCATAATCAAGTTATGTATTTAGCTGATACATCTGAAAATTTGAATGATTATATAGAAAAGCTAGAAAAGTATGGGTTTGATAAGGAGCAGGCGCGGGCTATTACAGATATACATAGTAGAGAATTTACAATACATAATAGGGCAGAGACAAAGAAAGAACTTCAGGAGTTATTAGATAAACAATTATGAATACAGGTAAAATTATAGAAACGAGTCGCTTATATCTTATTCCGGGAAAAAATTCCAGAGATGATGAAGCGTTTATAAAAATGCTCAGACAGGATGGAAATTTTCGAAAATTACGGGTCTTGAGTTCAAAGAAAAGCATTTAGAAGAGTTTAGAAATTATTTTGAAAGAAAAGGTAACTGTGAATGTATCTATTCCATATATAGAAAGAACAAAAAAGATTTTATAGGATATGTGGGTTTTCACAAAGAAATTAATTTTGAAATAGAATTTTATATATCTAAACCAGAAAGAAGAAGAGGCTATGCAAAAGAAGCGTGCATAGAAATTATAAATTTGTTTTTTACAGAAGGCTTATCAATAGACAATAAAATAATAAAAAAGGGAGAAATATATGTTGTTACTCTTACAGATAATATAGCAACAATAGAATTATTAATAAAGCTAGGATTTAAAAGGTATGTGTCTGAAGAAGGAGAGACAGTAACAATGAGGATTTTTTTTGATGAAGATGTAGATGAAATACTGAGTTATTGTACATCAACATATGTATTAAAAAAGGAGAATTACAATAATGAAATACTATATTTCAGACCTTCATCTGTTTCATAAAAATGTAACAGGAGAAGGAAACAATTTTGATAACAGGCCATTTGATACTTTGGAAGAGATGCATAAATATATTAAAGAGAAATGGAATAGAAAGATTACAAATGGTGATACAGTATATATTTTAGGTGATGTGGCTCTGCGTGGCATAAACACAAAATTAATAGCATTAGTTGCAAAATTGAAAGGTAATAAAATATTAATTAAAGGAAACCACGATGATGTTAGAGACCTTCGATATAGCAATTTGTTTGATGAAATTGTTGAATATAAAGAGGTTACAGATACTTTAAATAAGCAAACAGTTAAACTTGTTCTTAGCCATTATCCCATTCTTATGTGGAAGGGGCAACATAGAGGAACAATTCATTTGTATGGGCATGTTCACAATACATTTGAAAACGAATTTTATTAGGAATGTTTAAAAAGTTTGTATGAGCTAAATAAGTTAAAAAATGACAATGCTACACAGATTAGTGCATACAATGTGGGAGCCATGATGTCATATATGAATTATGAACCGAGAACACTACAGGAAATTGTGGATGGTTGTAGGTAACAAATGATACTAATATAAAGAAAATTTATGTAATGCATTGTATTTTAGCACACAATAAAATTGATGAGAGGATTATTAAATCCGCAATAATTCATGTTTTAAAGAAAAATATTATTACAAAAGGAAGTGAATTTTTTGTTTAAATAATCATGCATTAATAATAGAAAAAACATAGAAAGGAATTAAGGAATGGCAGAAGGTTGTCTTTTTTGTTTGGATAAAGTTTTAACAATAAAAAATCAGCAGGAATCAAAATATATTCTGCATGGATACAATTATGAATATAGTTGTGAAATTAGTTTTGGAAGAAATAGAAAGAAAATGGTTCCAGAACAGTGTTATATTGTAACGACTAAAGAAGATGAATATGAATTAGAAAAAATAGAGTTTAACGAGGAGGGAAAATGTAATTATTTAGATGTTTTAAAAAAGAAAAATTCAAAGAAGTAATGATGGAAACTCAGGATGAACGCTCAATGTACGTTATAACAAATGAAAGTAAATTGTTCGGAGCAGCTTCAATGTTGTATGAGGAGCCACTACATGAATTGGCAGAAAAAATTGGGAGTGACCTGTATATCTTGCCATCAAGTATCCATGAAGTTATTGCCGTATCAGCTGATTTTGGTTCACCTGATGAATGGGCGGAAATGGTTTATGAAATCAATATGGACCAGGTAGACATTAATGACCGTCTTTCAAATCAGGTATATTGCTACGACAAAGATTTAAGGACACTAAGACTTGCAACAGATACTTTGGCAGGTGAAGATATTGAGGTAACTAATGTAGAAAAAAAATCGGAAGATACACTGATACAGATATCAAAAGATAGTAGTCATAAACAG
>ENA-OPVL01000997-OPVL01000997.1-human-gut-metagenome-genome-assembly--contig:-NODE-997-length-18128-cov-2.782327_pt1 | contig 18128 bp, 13 predicted proteins | sample MGYA00241496_ERZ501984 | MGnify/ENA primary metagenome ERZ501984 (study PRJEB25962, sample SAMEA2042986) | human gut metagenome | biome: human gut; feature: human-associated habitat; material: faeces... | reverse complement strand
CATGGCATAGCAGTAATACAGCATCCATCCCGCTACCATTGTGTAGAACATCATCAGCACATAGTTGGAAACCATGCTCATGTAGCTGAAATTGTGGAAATTGGAGCCTTCCGGTTCCAAATCGTGGAATGCTCTTGCCGTACTTTTGCGGCTTGCACGTCCTACCGCAAATTCACATACCAGCACCGGCAGCCCAAGCAACACCAGAAATACCAGATAAATCAGAATAAATGCCGCGCCGCCGTATTTCCCTGCCATGTACGGGAATTTCCACACATTTCCGCAGCCAATGGCGCAGCCGGCGGAAAGCATAATGAAGCCAAGCCGGCTTCCAAGCTGTTCACGTTTCATAAGATAACGCTCCCTTCAGAAGTTCATATAAGGGATATTATAAGATAAAAAACAATATTTGTAAAATTGATTGTTTTGTTGTATATTATTGAAAATATCGTTTATATAAGAAAAATAACGCTTCTGCGTTTTGATGGGAAAATATTGAAAAAAATATGGGAAAGGAACGAGAAATGGATACAAATGTGTTAAAAACTTTTATTGCAGTATGTGAATATTCCGGATTTTCGGCTGCTGCAAAGGAACTGGGATATACGCAGTCTACAGTTTCTTCACAGATTAAACAGCTGGAAAAGGAACTTGATGTCAGGCTGTTTGACCGTTATTATCATAAAATCAATCTTACGGAAAAGGGAGTTTTAGTTTTGCAGCAGGCTCGAAACATTCTGAAGGCACAGGCAAAAATGCTTGATTCGCTGAATTCGGCTGAAAGCATTGAAGGCGAGATACGGTTGTCTATGTCCAGTTCTGTCTGCAGCAGATATTTTAAAAATGATTTTTTGCGTTTTCATCATCAGTATCCGGAAATAAAAGTGGAGATAACAGAAAACGGTACAGAGCAGATGTTTGATAAATTGCGGAAGAACGAAACAGATCTGGTTTTTACTCTGGACAGGCATATTTATGATTCGGATTTTATTATTTGTGCGGAACAGGAAGAACAGGTACATTTTATTGCAGCGGCTGATAATCCTGTTGCAAGCTGTTCATGGAAATTAAGTGAAATTTCTCAGAATGAGTTTGTGTTAACAGAACAAGCCATGAGCTACAGAAAAATACTGAATGAAACCCTTGCGTCCCAATCACTGGAAATCCGTCCGGTTCTTGAAATCGGAAATCCGCTTCAGATATGTGAACTGGTAAAAAACAGCAGCCTGCTTTCCTTTCTTCCGGATTTTATTTCGGAGAAATATGTGAAAGACGGACAGATTAAAAGACTGGATGTTGCCGGCTGCCCGGTAACTGTATGGACACAGCTGCTGCTCCACAAAAATAAATGGCGGTCTCCGGCAATCAATGTGTTTATAGAATTTTATAAAGAAGTCATGCAGAGATAGAGCTTGAAGAATATTGGAAATTTTATTCGACCTGAGATAAAAAAATATTAGCCGGGCAAAATAAAATTGAATATTTACAAATTGGAAATATCAAAGCTAAATCTAAAATAATTATAAACTGCACAAAAAACACTTGCATTTTTTGTCTAAAAGTATATTATATATGATTAGTCAGGCTAATTAAATAATAATATCAGACCTGAAAGAGGACAGAGGCCGGAAAGGAGTGAAGTTATGTGGTGCCCGGAAGAGGAGAAGAAAGAGAAACGAGAAGAGAAAAGCATGCCTGCTCTCTTTATGGAGATCAACCGCCAATATGGTATGAGATGTATGCAGCGTATACGGGAAATCGGTATCCAGCAGGGACAGATGCCGATCATTATGATCGTATACAGAAATAACGGCTGCAGCCAGAAGGAGATTGCAGAGCGTATGGGTGTAACACCGCCCACTGTTAATGTAAGTATCCAGCGTCTGGAGAAAGCCGACATTGTCTGCAGGAAACGTGATGATAAAGACCAACGCATCATGCGTGTATATCTGACAGAAAACGGAAGAAAAATCGTGGAGGAGCTCCAGCAGGAAAGCAAAGCTGTGGAAAAAGTGATGTTCAGCAATTTCAGCGAAGCAGAGCTATGTCTTTTACGAAAGTTTTTTGGGCAGATTCTGGATAATATTTCGGAGATACCTGTCAACAGGTAGAAACTGAAAAATACATGATGGAGCAGATTGAGAAAACTGTATCAGCATGTTCAGATAAAAAATAATATTGTCTGTGAAAGAACTGACACGTGAGTTTAAACAGACATACATATTAAAAATAGGAAAAGAGGGAATCAAGCAATGATTAAACTGATGAAATATCTGAAGAAATCAGCGGGATACATTGTCCTGATCATAGCACTTCTGTTTCTGCAGGCGTACTGTGATCTTTCCCTGCCGGATTATACCTCCAAGATCATTAATGTAGGTATCCAGCAGAAAGGTATTGAAGACAGTGTGCCGGATAAGCTTCGGGATTCAACCCTGCAGAATCTTCAGATTTTTATGGATGAGGATCAGAAAAAGGAAGTTTCACAGAATTATACACAGGAAGATGATACCTGGTTATTAAACGATGATATTTCCAAAGAAACCAGAGAGAATTTAAATGAGGATTTCTCAAAGGCAATGATGATGGTATCTGCCTTTTCCGAAGACAGTGAACAGGGGCAGGCAATGGTTGCACAGATGGGCCTTCCGGAGGGAACAGACCCACTGACAGCGCTGGCGCAGATGCCGGAAGAAGCAGTACAGCAGATTATGAGTCAGATGGATGAGAAGCTGAAAGATATGCCGGAGTCTATTGTGACACAGGCTGGTGTTTCCTTTGTTGCTTCAGAATATGAAGCACTGGGGAAAGATGTGGATGCCATTCAGATGCATTACATCCTGATGTCAGGTATCAGAATGCTTGCCATGGCACTGGTGATCATGCTGGCAGCAATCAGCGTCACATTTATTTCGGCCAGAGTGGCAGGCAGACTTGGTCATGACCTGAGAAACAGCATTTACCGCAAGGTTATGAGCTTCTCCAGCAGAGAATATCATAAATTCTCTACAGCATCCCTGATCACACGAAGCACCAATGATGTGCAGCAGGTACAGCAGGTTATGGCAATGATGTTCCGTATTGTTCTGTACGCGCCGATCCTTGGTATTGGTGGTGTGATCAAGGTATTGAACACAGATTCTTCCATGACATGGATCCTTGGTGTGGCAGTTGGTCTGATCCTGATTGTGATCTTTGTGCTGTTCCAGGTGGCAATGCCAAAATTCACTATCTTACAGACTCTGATCGACAGACTGAATCTGGTATCCCGTGAGATTCTGACAGGTATTCCTGTTATCCGTGCATTCAGCCGTGAGAAGCATGAGGAAGATCGTTTTGAGAAAGCAAACCTGGATCTGACAAAAACAAACCTGTTTGTCAACAGATGTATGACTTTTATGATGCCCATTATGATGTTGATCATGAACGGAGTATCTGTACTTATTATTTACAGTGGTGCCCATGCAGTAGACAACGGAACCATGCAGGTTGGTAATGTTATGGCATTTATCCAGTATGCAATGCAGATCATTATGTCCTTCCTGATGATCACTGCAATGTCTATTATGCTCCCGAGAGCAAATGTTGCAGCGCTTCGTATTGATGAGGTTCTGAAAACAGAGGTTTCCATTCAGGATCCGGAAACTCCGGTACATCCGTCAGAAAGTGTGAAAGGTGAGATCGAATTTGACCATGTATCCTTTGCTTACCCGGAAGCAGGTGAGAATGTACTGACAGACATTTCCTTTAAAGCAAAGAAAGGTCAGACGATCGCAGTGATCGGAAGTACTGGAAGCGGTAAGAGTACCCTGATCAACCTGATCCCAAGATACTATGATGTGACAAAGGGTTCTGTTAAAGTGGATGGTGTGGATGTCCGCGACATGACTCAGAAAGAACTTCGTGACAAACTGGGATATGTGCCACAGAAGGGTGTACTTTTCTCAGGTACCATTGATTCAAACATCCGCTATGGTAAGCCGGAAATCACTGATGCACAGGTAAAGGAAGCAGCAGAGGTTGCACAGGCTACAGAATTTATTGATACAAAACCGGAGAAATATGAATCCCCTGTATCACAGGGAGGTACCAATGTTTCGGGCGGACAGAAACAGCGTCTGTCCATTGCCAGAGCCATTGCAAAGGATCCGGAAATCTTTATCTTTGATGACAGCTTCTCTGCCCTTGACTTTAAGACTGACAGTCAGTTAAGAAAGGCATTGAAGGAGTACACCAAGGACGCAACTACCGTAATCGTTGCCCAGAGGATCAGTACTATCCTTGGTGCAGACCAGATCATTGTACTGGACGACGGACATATGGCAGGTATTGGAACTCATAAGGAACTGATGGCAAATTGTGAGGTATATCAGCAGATTGCAAGATCTCAGTTATCAGAGGAGGAACTGGCATGAGCGAACAGAGAAGAAGAGGTCCTATGGGAGGACATGGACGTATGATGTCCGGCGAAAAGGCGAAAGACTTCAAGGGCTCCATGGCTAAGCTTTTCCGTTATATGGGACGATATAAATTCCGCTTTATACTGATGTTTATCTTTGCAGTAGCGGGAACTGTGTTTAGTATTGTAGGGCCTAAGATTTTAGGTAAGGCGACCACAGAGCTGTTTAACGGCCTGGTTGCCAAGGTAAACGGAACCGGTGAAATTGACTTCGGAAAGATCGGGATGATCCTGTTATGGACACTTGGATTATATGTGTTAAGTGCATGCTTTTCCTTTGTACAGGGATTCGTAATGTCCGGGATCTCCAATGATGTTACCTATAATCTGAGAAAAGATATTTCAAAGAAAATCAACAGACTGCCTCTGAACTATTATGAGAGCAGAACAAACGGAGAGATCCTCTCCCGTATCACCAATGATGTGGATACTCTGCAGATGAGTCTGAACCAGAGTCTGACGCAGCTGATCACATCAGTGACAACCCTGATCGGTGTATTTATTATGATGCTTTCCATCAATGTGTGGATGACTCTGGCAGCACTTCTGATCCTGCCGGTTTCCATGTTCATCATCCAGACTGTCATGAAGCATTCCCAGAAATACTTCCAGGATCAGCAGAGCTATCTGGGTAAAGTAAACGGTCAGATCGAAGAAAACTTCGGTGGTCATAATGTGGTCCGGGTTTTCAACAAAGAGAATGATGTAGTAGAAGAATTTGAGAAAGATAATCAGAAGCTTTATGAATCTGCATGGAAATCTCAGTTCTTCTCAGGAATGATGATGCCGATCATGCAGTTTGTAGGTAACCTTGGATATGTAATGGTAGCTCTCTTAGGCGGTGTGTTTGTAATCAAAAAAAGTATTGAGGTTGGTGATATCCAGTCCTTCTTCCAGTACATCCGTAACTTTACACAGCCAATCCAGCAGATCGCACAGGTTACAAACCTGTTACAGTCCTCAGCAGCAGCTTCCGAACGAGTATTTGAATTCCTGGAGGAGCCGGAAGAGAGTCAGAATGAGAAGAACCCTGTAGATGTTAATACACTTACAGGAGATGTACAGTTTGAACATGTAAAATTCGGTTACAATCCGGATAAGATCATTATCAATGATTTCTCTGCAGATGTGAAGGATGGCCAGAAGATTGCCATTGTAGGTCCCACAGGTGCAGGAAAGACAACTATGGTGAAACTGCTTATGAGATTCTATGATCTCAATGGCGGAAGTATTAAGGTAGACGGTTATGACATCAAAGACTTTAACAGAAGCAGTCTGAGAGAGATGTTTGGTATGGTGCTTCAGGATACCTGGCTGTTCTCAGGAACCATTATGGAAAATATCCGTTACGGACGTCTGGATGCTACAGATGAAGAGGTGATCGCAGCAGCAAAGGCAGCCCATGTGCACAACTTTATCATGCAGCAGCCGGGCGGCTATGACATGGTTCTGGATGAAGAAACCAGTAATATTTCCCAAGGACAGAAACAGCTTCTCACTATTGCCAGGGCAATTCTTGCCAATAATAAGATCCTGATCCTGGATGAGGCAACCTCCTCTGTAGATACCAGAACCGAAGTGCGTATTCAGAAAGCCATGGATAATCTGATGAAGGGCAGAACCAGCTTTGTGATCGCACACAGACTTTCTACCATCAAGGATGCAGACCTGATCCTGGTTATGAAAGACGGTGACATTATCGAGCAGGGAAATCATGAAGAGCTTCTGTCTAAGAAAGGCTTCTATGCAGACCTGTATAACAGTCAGTTTGAGAATAAGGCAACTGCCTGAAATAGAAAATTACAGTATGGAAATTATGATATAAATCATGGTGTAAATCTATGGCAATTTCTGAAAAAATGAAATTACTGTAAGAAAGAAATGTATTATAAATCCCTCAGGGTATTTGTGAAAGAGAATATATCCGGCAGATATAGGATCGCACAGATACTGGATGAGGGATTTTTATTATTGTTTACTGCAGCTTCTTATGGATGCATAGAAACAGATGAATCGAGATATACCGTGCAAATTTACGTCTTTTCTGTAAGAGGGGAATATGTTATAATTAAAAACCAATCTACGAAAATTGATATATTTTATCATCATAATAACAAGAGAAAATGATAACAATAATAAGGAGTATTGTAGCTGTGAAGTTACTGAACAGTTGCAAATATCAGAGGATATCAACAATATGACAGATAAGAAAAACGGCAGAGAATATCTGGGCTATGTGCTGGAAAAATTAAAAGAACGTATCACAGAAATCAGCCTTTCTCTGGTGGAAGGCCAGAAAGAGATTGAGGGAATGCATGAGTATTATTGGGAAAATTATACAGAGATGGACCAGTATGGTTATGAGAATTATGATAATCAGCAGGCATTGTTCCGCCAGATTTCCGCAAATGAAGAGCAGCTGATCCTGAAGCAGAGATTTCGCAGAATGGCAGATTCTCCATTCTTCGGAAGAGTTGATTTCATTTACGAAGGAGAGGACGAACCGGAGATCTTTTATATTGGAATTGGAAATTTTGCAGAGAAAGCAGGGCATATTCCATTAGTATACGACTGGCGTGCTCCGGTAAGCGGTCTGTTTTATGACTATGACAAAGGACCGGCTTCTTATGAGGCTCCCATGGGCGAGATTCATGGCGAGGTTGCTTCGAAATGGCAGTATAAGATCCGCAACGGAAAAATGATCTACGAATTTGAGAGTGATGTGAAGATCGATGATGAGATCCTGAAAGCAGAGCTGGGAAGTAACGGTGAGGTACAGCTTAAGAACATTATCCGTACCATTCAAAAGGAGCAGAATGCCATTATCCGAAATACCAAAGACAGGATCATGGTGATCCAGGGTGCAGCAGGAAGCGGGAAAACTTCCGTGGCGCTTCACAGGATCGCCTATCTTCTCTACCATGACAGACAGAATCTGAAGTCTTCCAATATTCTGATCCTGTCACCAAATGGAGTGTTTTCCGATTATATTTCCCATATCCTTCCTGAACTGGGAGAAGAGAATATTAAGGAAATGAGCTTTGATCTTTTTGCCTATAAGCAGCTTAGGGATACAGTTTCTGACTGCGAAGACCGCTATGATGAAATTGAACGCAGAATCCGTTTTCCACAGAAAGCTTCTTTGGCAGAGGAAAAGCAGTCCATGGAATTTATAAATCTTATGGAACGCTATCTGGTGGAACTGGAAGACCGGCTGATGAATTTTAAAGATGTGGAATATAAGGGATTTGTAAAGAAGGAATCAGAGATTATTGAATTGTTTTATTTCAAATTCCAGGATTTTCCACTGCTCTCAAGGATGGATGCAGTTGCAGATTATTTCATTGACGAGGTGGAAACTCTGCGGGATCGTGATCTGGCAGATGATGAGAAAGACCTGATCCGTGAGAAATTCATGAAGCTGTATGTGACCGGAGATCTTTATGTGATCTACAGTCAGTTCCTGAAAGAAAATGGATACAAAGGACTTCCGCGTGTTTCTTATGAGAAAAGAAAGCTGAAATATGAGGATGTTTATCCTGTTCTTTACCTGAAATATCGTTTGCAGAGCCAGCAGGGAAGAAGCAATATCAAGCATCTGGTGGTAGATGAGATGCAGGATTACTCAAGGCTTCAGTATGAAATTCTGCAGAGGATTTTCTCCTGCAGAATGACGATCCTGGGTGACCGGGCACAGACTATGGATGATAAACAGCAGGATGTGCTGAAATTTCTGCCGAAGATTTTCGGGAGGGATATCCACAAGATCATTATGAATAAGAGTTACCGTAACACCATAGAGATTGCGTCTTATGCAAATCAGCTTGCGGGTATTGAAGATATGGAACTCTTTGAACGTCATGGTGCTCCGGTGGAGGAGAAAATATTTGCAGATATGAGCCATGCTGCGGAAGAGATTGCAGAAACTCTGAAACTCGGCGAAGAAGAATATGAAACAGCAGCGGTTGTCCTGCGTACAGAGAAAGAAGCAGAACATATGTGGCTTCTTCTGAAGGAAATTCTGGGAGAAAAAGGATTTGATATAAAAGAACGTCTGTCTTATCTGGACAGAAACAGCACAAGCTTTAAGAAAGGTCTTACAGTTACGACATTCTATCTGGCAAAAGGTCTGGAATTTGATCAGGTATTTGCAGTATTTCCGCAGAAAGATCAGAGCCCGCTTGTGCGTCAGGCGAGATATATCGCTGCAACAAGAGCCCTTCATGAACTGCATATGTATGAAGTGGAAAAATAAAAAAGTAATCGTTACTGTTCACTCCGTTCACAGTAACAAGTAATCTCTCAGTTACAGAGAAAAAAAGATAAATGGTATGATGAAGCAGAAAAATGGCGTTATGATAGACTATGCAAATCGCAGAAGGCTGAGAAATCGACATTGACATCTATGTAATGAAATTGTAAAATATATAATGTTAGGGGCAAAATATCTTTTGACCCTGATATCATATTTTATAAAGTACGGAACAGTTATAATAATATCAGAGAGAGGTTTCCTCTCCTGACCTGATATCAAATATTACCTGAAGACTATATATCTATTCTAAGGAGGATATTATGAAAAATAAAAGAGTACTAATGTTATTGGCCTTAACAACTGTATTATCTGTTTCCATGACTGCATGTAACTTTGGAGGCGGCAGTGACGAGGATTCAAGTGTGGTACAGGTAACTCCTACACCGGAGCCAACCAAAGCAGCGAAAGCAACTCCTACCCCTGCACCGGCCAATGCCCAGAATACTACCTATACATCTAAGAATAAAGCAGTATCCATTAAACTTCCGGATGCGACATGGGCGAATAAATCAGATTCTGACGATATGTTAAGCTTCGAGTCACCGAAACAGGGCAAACTCCTGATCCTACATGGTTCTGGTGAGGAGGATATGTCTGTGGCGATCATTCCAAGCTCACAGGATACAGCCTCTGCACTTGTAAAGGCAGATAATCTTGTAGAAGGTACAGATTTTGAGATCCAGGATTATAAATCAGAGGAAGTCAGCGGTGTAAATGTTTACAGCTATACAGTTCATTACCTCACTGACAAGAGTGACTATAAATATGTTGTAAATAAATATTTCACAGATAATACAACAGAATTTTACAGTGTTGCAGGTTCTGTAAAGGATGAGAAAGCACTGGCAGGAATCAAGACTTCTGTTGATTCATTCACTATTTCCGGTGATTCTGTACTGAAAGCAGCAGCAACAGGAAAAACTTCAGGAACTACAGCAGGTACAACTGCGGACGGCACTTCAGGAACTACAGGAACAGCGGCTGCAGGTACAGACGGAACAGCATCCGGCAGTTCATCAGATGGAAGTTCTTCAGCAGGCACAGACGGTTCTTACAGTGATACTTCATCGGACGGTTCATCAGATTACAGTTCTTCAGGCTATACTTCTGATGGCAGCAGCGACGGATCTTATGATTATGACGATGGTTCCTCCAATGGATATTATGCAGACGGAACACCTGTAGGAACAGATGATCCGGACTATGATACAGATCAGACAAGAACTATTTACAGAAACTCCGACGGATATCCGCTTGTAATTTATCCGAACGGTGACGGTACATGGTGTGATGATGACGGAAATACCTATGATTTTGCTAATGGTGAGGACGTTTATGATGAGAACGGCGTTGACTATTACTATCATGGAGAACCGGCGTATGTCCGCTATATGCCTAAGAATCAGTAACAGAAAAGTTGAAAAGGACGGCTGCTGTAAAAAACAGTCGTCCTTTTTTGCGCTGACAGAGACCAACCTGTTATTTACATAAGAACGGATGTTGTGGTAGAATAGCAGGGAAAATATGTGTTGCTGTGAACGGAGTGAACAGTAAAACAGGTAGATAATGAGGGCTGATGAATGGAATCATATGGAAGATTTGCCGGTGTTTATGATGTTTTCATGGATAATGTAAACTATCGTGAATGGGCAGACTATATTATAGAAACACTGGCTCAGGACGAGATCAGGGATGGTCTGGTTCTGGAGCTGGGATGTGGAACAGGTACTGTGACAGAGATGCTTGCAGATGCCGGATACGATATGATCGGTATCGATAATTCTGAGGAGATGCTTGCAGAGGCTATGGAGAAGCGGGCAGAATCCGGTCATGATATTCTGTATCTTTTGCAGGATATGCAGGATTTTGAGTTATATGGTACGGTTCGTGCTGTGATCAGTGTCTGTGACAGTATGAATTATCTGACGGACGAGGAAGATCTGGAGTATCTTTTTGCGCTGGTAAATAATTATCTGGATCCGGGCGGACTGTTCATTTTTGATATGAATACGATCCATAAATACCGGGATGTGATCGGTGATACGACTATTGCTGAGGACAGAGAGGACGGAAGCTTTATCTGGGAGAACAGTTATGACAGGGAAAATGCCCTGAATGTATATGAACTGGCACTTTTTCTTCCAAGAGAAGACGGATTGTATGAGAAGTGTGAGGAGGAACATGTACAGAAAGCATATTCCATAGAAGCAATCAAGGCTATGATTGTGAAAGCAGGAATGGAACTGGTGGCAGTCTGTGATGCATATACTCATAATCCGGGTGATGAGAATTGTGAACGTCTGACTTTTGTTGCAAGAGAGCATGGAAAAAGTGCACAGAACGGATATCATGGAAGGATTCCGGAGAAACCTGAGACACATCGCGCGGATTGATGCAATTATAGCAGGCCTCTTAATTAATGCATTATTTACGGGAATTGCTATTGATTTGATGTTAAGCCATGGACAAAATGAAAATAATATGAAAGAAATAACAGGAGTAATAAACGAATGAACGATTATATTATCAGAGCAATTGCAGCGAATGATCAGATTCGGGCATTTGCGGCAGTTACTACAGAAACAGTAGAAACAGCGAGACAGGATCACAATACAAGCCCGGTAGCCACAGCAGCACTGGGACGTCTTCTTACAGCAGGTGCTATGATGGGTACCATGATGAAGGGGGATAAGGACATCCTTACACTTCAGATTAAGGCAGGAGGTCCTCTGGAAGGAATTACTGTGACAGCAGATTCCAAAGGTCGTGTAAAGGGATATGTGGGAAATCCTGATGTATGTATCCCGGCAAACAGCAAGGGCAAACTGGATGTTGCAGGTGCTGTCGGAGTAGGATTTATGAACGTGATCAAGGATATGGGACTGAAAGAGCCTTATGTTGGACAGGTTGCGCTTCAGACCAGCGAGATCGCAGAAGATCTTACCTATTATTTTGCTACAAGTGAACAGGTACCATCAGCAGTTGGTCTTGGAGTTCTTATGAATAAAGACAATACAGTACGTCAGGCTGGCGGATTTATCGTGCAGCTGATGCCGTTTGCGGAAGAAAGCACAATTGCGAAGCTTGAGGAAAATGTGCAGAAAATCACATCTGTCACAAATCTTCTGGAAGAGGGGCATACTCCTGAGAGTCTGCTTGAGAAAGTCCTGGAGGGCTTTGACATGGAAATCAATGAGAAAGTTCCTACGGAATTTTACTGTAATTGCAGCAGAGAAAGAGTGGAGAAAGCCCTGATCAGCATCGGAAGAAAAGAACTCAATGAAATGATCCAGGAAGGTAAGTCTATTGAGATGAACTGCCATTTCTGTAATAAGAATTATGAATTTACAGTGGAAGAACTGAAAGAAATCCTGCGTAAATGTAAATAAGAGATGCCAATGTACTGACAGATGGATCTGCCGGAGCACAGAGAAGAAGAGGTAGAAAATGAAAAACGGTTATATCAAAACAGCAGCCGCAACACCTTATATCACAGTTGCAGACTGCAATGCCAATGGAAATGAGATTATCAGACTGATCCATGAGATGGAGAAAGAACATGTGAAGGTTATGACTTTTCCGGAGCTTTGTATCACAGGCTATACCTGTCAGGATCTTTTCCTGCAGAGACGTCTTCTCGACAGCGCCTGGGAAACTTTGCTGAAGATCACAAAGGAAACTGCTGATGTGGATGCCCTTGTTTTTATAGGTGTGCCTTTCAGAAATCATGGAAAATTATATAATGTGGCAGCAGTTTTAAACAGAGGCGAGATCATTGGTCTGGTTCCGAAAACTTATCTTCCAAACTATGGAGAATTTTATGAGCAGCGCCATTTTGCATCAGGTCTTGGCTGTCTGGAATATGTGGATATTGAGGGAAAGAGAGTTCCTTTCGGAACAGATATTCTTTTTATCTGTGAGGAGGAGCCGGAGCTTGTGGCAGCTGCAGAGATCTGCGAGGATTTATGGGTGACACTGCCGCCAAGCGTTCTCCATGCACAGGCAGGAGCGAATCTGATCGTGAATCTGTCAGCCAGCAATGAGATGGTCGGAAAGGACAGCTACCGCAGAGATCTTGTTTCCGGACAGTCTGCACGTCTGGTGTGCGGATATGTATATGCAAATGCAGGAGAAGGTGAGTCCACACAGGATCTGGTCTTTGGTGGTCAGAATATGATCGCAGAGAATGGAGTGATCCTTGCGGAAGGAAAACGTTTCCACAATGGTATTGTATACAGTGAGATTGATGTGCAGAGGCTGAACGATGAGAGAAGAAGATTGACTACTTATCAGCCGGCTGACGACAGTGATCACATTAAAGTGTGCTTCCATCTGAATGTGGAAGAGACAAAGCTGACCAGAAAATATTCGCAGTATCCTTTCGTACCTTCACGAAAAGAAGAAAGGGATATGCGCTGTGATGAAATCCTGAATATCCAGGCAATGGGACTTAAGAAACGTATGGATCATATCCATTGCCATAAGGCAACAGTGGGACTTTCCGGAGGTCTGGATTCCACACTGGCACTGCTTGTGATCGCAAGAGCCTTTGACCTTTCCGGTGCGGACAGAAAGGATATCCACTGTATTACCATGCCATGCTTTGGAACCACAGACAGAACTTATCAGAATGCCTGCAAATTAAGTCAGTGTCTGGGTGCGACTTTAAGTGAGATCAATATCAAAGAAGCAGTAAATATACATTTCAGGGATATTGCTCATGATCCGTCTGTGCATGATGTGACTTATGAGAACAGCCAGGCAAGAGAGAGAACGCAGATCCTGATGGACAGTGCAAATCAGGATGGCTCGATTCTGGTGGGAACAGGAGATCTGTCTGAGCTGGCTCTGGGATGGGCAACCTACAATGGTGACCATATGTCCATGTACGGCGTGAATGCTTCAGTGCCGAAAACTCTGGTGCGTCATCTTGTACGTTATTATGCGGATACCTGCAAAGATGAGAAGCTGACAGAGGTTCTTCTTGATATTCTGGATACACCGGTAAGTCCGGAACTTCTGCCGCCTAAGGATGGCAAGATCGCACAGAAGACAGAAGATCTGGTGGGACCTTATGAACTTCACGATTTCTATCTGTACTATATGCTTCGTGCAGGATTTGAACCGGAGAAAATTTACAGGCTGGCATGTGAGACTTTTGAAGGAATGTATGATAAGGAGACAATCTTCAAATGGCTGAAAACCTTCTATTGGAGATTTTTTGCACAGCAGTTTAAACGTTCCTGCCTTCCGGATGGCCCGAAGGTGGGAAGCGTTGCGGTTTCACCGAGAGGTGATCTGAGAATGCCAAGTGATGCAAGTGCAGGAGTATGGCTGGAGCAGCTTGAAAATATGGATATTTAGAATCGCATAGCGGAGTGGAGGATTCTAGTCGCGTGATTTTGCATGGCGAAGCGGAGAACGATCAGTTGTTCTCCGCTTTTTTCAGTGCTGTTTCAATTGCATTCAAAAGAATCATGGAAGTATACTTCTGATCTTCGGAATATTGGATGTTTTCCAGCGACTGGGAGGTATAAATCTGGCTGGCCAGTGATTCCAGAGCCGGTTCCATGAGAGGAAACATGGCTGCGGTGCTTTCGCTTAAATTTACCAGACGGATGGAAGTTACCCTGTCAGAGTCAACGGTTACTTCCAGGTCAAAGGTGTTTTCATTCAGGTCGATGGAGGAAGTATAAATTCCCGGTTTGTACAGGCTTTTGGCATCGGCTGAGGCACTTTTTTTCTGACCGGATCCAAACATGAAAAAAAGTACAATAGCCAGGATGACAGCAAGAAGAAGGAAAATGCCGGTGTATATAACTTCCTTCATATGTAGGACTATGATTTTTGTTTTTGCACTCATGGTACACGCCTCCTGGATGGTTTTGTATATTCTATTACAGAAGTGCTTAAATTATGATATACTGAAACAACGAATGTGAGTAACCGACAGTAAGGAGAGAAGAATGTCATTACAGTTTATTATCGGCAGTTCCGGTGCCGGAAAGTCTTATTTTGCATATGAGAGAGTAATCCGGGAGTCCATGGAACACCCGGAGAGAAATTACTATATTATTGTTCCGGAGCAGTTTACCATGCAGACACAGAAGACGCTGGTGGAAATGCACCCGGGAAAAGGAATCCTGAATATTGACATCCTGAGCTTTGAACGTCTTGCGTACCGTGTATTTGAAGAAACCGGCGGAGATAACAGAAAGGTTCTGGAAGATACGGGAAAAAGCATGGTGCTGCAGAAAATGGTGCAGCAGCACAGAAAGGAACTTGCCTATCTGGGAAGTCAGATGAATAAGCCGGGATATCTGGATGAGGTGAAGTCTCTGGTTTCAGAATTTATGCAGTATGATATCAGAGAAGAGAATCTGGCAGAAATGAAAGAGAAGGCCAAAGATCAGCCATTACTTGAAATGAAGCTTAAGGATGTGGGAATCCTTTATCAGTCATTCAGGGAATTCCTGAAGGGGCATTATATGACAGGGGAAGAGGTGATGGATGTCCTGCTTAAACAGCTTCCTTTTTCCGAAAAACTTAAGGGAGCGGAATTTCTCTTTGATGGATTTACCGGATTCACGCCAATTCAGGTCAATGTGCTCAGGAAACTTCTGGTCATTGCTGACCGCATAAGTGTTACTGTGACTATGGACGAACGGGAGGATGCTTTTTCTCCGGGAAAACCTTATCAGCTTTTCTTTATGAGCAAGCAGATGATACGGACACTTGCAGGGCTGACCAGAGATCTGGAGGATCCAGTGTATCTGAAACCATCCGGACAGTCCCGGTTTGCACAGGCACCTGCCTTACAGTTTCTGGAGAAAAATATCTTCCGCTACAGAAAGGGCGTGTATGCCGAAGAACAGCAGGAGATAAAAATATTTACTGCGCCATCCCCCCTGGAAGAAATGCGGGAGGCTGCCAGAAGGATGTCAGAACTTGTGCGTACCTGCGGATACCGCTATGGTGAGATTGCAGTGATCACAGGAAATCTGGAAGAATATGCAAGACTTGCAGCACAGGTATTTGAGGAGGCAGATATTCCATATTTTATTGACGAAAAGCATTCGGTAATGATGAATCCTTTTGTGGAGTATCTGCGCGCTGCCATGGAGATGGCGGTACAGGGATTTCCTTATGAGAGTGTTTTCCGTTATCTCAGATGCGGGATGTCAGAAGTTACCAGAGAACAGGCTGATAAGCTGGAGAATTACGTGCTGGCGCTGGGAATCCGGGGATATAAGAAATGGTCTGAAAAATGGGTTCGTGTATACAGAGGAATGGAAGCGGAGAAGATACAGGAACTGAATGAGATCAGAGAAATCTTTGCGGAAGAAGTAAGGGAACTTGCACAGGGATTTGGTTCCGGGAAGAAGACAGTGGAAGAGTACTGCCGGATTCTCTATGAGTTTATCCAAAAAAGCAATGTCTGGCAGAAACTGAAACGACAGGAGCGAAAGTTTAAAGAGTCAGGCGATAAAGCAATGGAAAAAGAATATAACCAGATTTATGGAATTGTGATGGACCTGCTGGATAAGATGGTTGAGATTCTTGGCGAAGAAACGGTAAACAGACAGGAGTTCCGACAGCTTCTGGAATCAGGACTTTCTCAGGCAAAAGTAGCGCTGATTCCGCCGAGCATAGATCAGGTAATGGTGGGTGATATGGAACGATCCCGCTTAAAGGAGATTAAGGCGTTGTTCTTTGTTGGCGTGAATGAGGGAAATATCCCAAAGAGCACACAGACAGGCGGAATCTTATCAGAGCTTGACAGGAATTTCTTCCAGGAGCAAGGAGTGGAACTGGCACCGGGGCCTAAAGAACTGATGAATATGCAGAGGTTCTATCTGTATCTGAATATGACGAAACCGGGAGAAAAGCTGATCCTCTCCTATAGTGATACCAATGCAAAAGGAGAAGGCATAAGTCCGGCATATCTGATCGGGAGTATACGCAGTCTGTATCCGAAGCTGGAAATTGAGGGTGGAGCCGGGGTCAGACCCCATAAAAATTCTATAAACAATTATTGTTATCCGGAAAATCCGGAAGCTGGGATTGATCTGTTTTTGGAGAAGCTGGTACAGGAGACAGAGAAAGAACATGAGGATATTCTGGAGCAGGCAGTTCTGGATGCAAAAGAGTTGGAGCTTTTCGATATTTTAAATCCAGACGGCAGTAAAACCGGAATTGTGAGAGAGCGAGTGGTTGCGCACCGTGAAGGAAGTCTGCATGCGACAGTGCATATGTGGATTGTGCGTCCGAATGAGAAGAGTGGTTATGACGTTCTTTTACAGAAGCGCAGCCAGACAAAAGATTCCAATCCAGGCAGCTATGATATATCCTCCGCAGGACATGTGGACGCCGGAGATGAGATCCTTGAGTCAGCCATTCGCGAGCTGAAAGAAGAACTTGGTATTGAGGCAAAACCGGAAGAACTTCATTACATAGGTGTACATTACGGAGCATTTGAGGCAGAATTTTATGGGAAAATGTTCCGGGACAGAGAACTTAGTTCAGTCTATGTATACACAGAACCGGTGGAGATTGAAAACCTCAAATTACAGAAAGAAGAAGTGGAAGCGGTTCGCTGGATGGATTACGAGGAGTGCAGGCAGAAAGTTCATGACGGCACGATGCCGAACTGTATTTACGAAGATGAATTTCGGATGGTCGGGGAATACCTTGACAGAGTAAGTGTTGGCCGTTAAGATGAAGTCAGAGAAATATAGTACAGACAGGCTGCACAAAGATGCAGTTATAAAAAATGAATCTGTGCAGATAATGAATAGATGAAAGGAAGGTAAGCATATATGGCAGTTGTACATGTAACAGGAGATACATTTGAACAAGAAGTATTGAAAGCAGAAGGAAAGGTACTGGTTGATTTCTGGGCCGGCTGGTGCGGACCGTGTCAGATGCTTGGACCGGTTATTGAAGAAGTGGCAGCAGAAGTAGATGACGTAAAGATCTGCAAAGTGGACGTAGACCAGTGCATGGATCTTGCAAGACAGTATAAGGTTGTGTCCATTCCGATGCTTGTTGTATTTGAAAACGGAGAAGTGACAGGAAAGCAGCTTGGACTGATCAGTAAAGAAGAAGTATTACATTTAATTGGGAAATAAAAAGGAAACGGGTATACAAATGACAAGAACGGGAATTGTAAATGGAAGATTTCAGGTGCTTCACCTGAAACACATGGAGTATATTCTTGCAGCAAAGATGCGCTGCGACAAATTATATATCGGAATCACGAATCCGGATGGAGCTCACACGCGGGATACGGTGCATGATGAGAACAGAGGAACGAAAGCAGGGAATCCATTGACCTATTTTGAGCGGTGTGAA
>ENA-OPVL01000994-OPVL01000994.1-human-gut-metagenome-genome-assembly--contig:-NODE-994-length-18155-cov-2.328398_pt1 | contig 18155 bp, 10 predicted proteins | sample MGYA00241496_ERZ501984 | MGnify/ENA primary metagenome ERZ501984 (study PRJEB25962, sample SAMEA2042986) | human gut metagenome | biome: human gut; feature: human-associated habitat; material: faeces... | reverse complement strand
CGCCGCGGTATTTCTCGGTGGTGCCCTTCTGGATGCCGCAGCCCATCACCTGGGTCACGGTCATGCCGGTCACACCCAGATCGTTCAGCGCGGTCTTGAGCTGATCGAACTTGGAGAGCTTTGCAATGATGGACACCTTGTGCATACCGGTGTCGTACACGCCATCGTGGATCACGGGCGAAGGCTCGCGCACCACAGGAACGGCAGCGCTGATCTGCTTGTCGGTGGCCTTGGTCACATCGTCCTCGCCGAGGTCGGTGTTCTCGTTGGGCACCATGGCAGCAGAGTTTGCATCGGAGATGGAGAAACCAGCGTAAGCGGATGCCAGACCATGCTCGTGGATATCCAGACCGTCGATTTCCACCTCTGCGGGAACGCGGAAACGACATCCTCCTGCTGGCAGAGTATTTCCTGCAACGGTATGCCCGCAAATATCAGAAAGAGATGCGCGGGCTGACCCGGGAGGCGAAAAACAAGTTGTTGAAATATGCCTGGCCGGGTAATGTACGTGAGTTGCAGCATACAGTGGAACGTGCTGTCATATTGGGAGACGGTTCTCTGCTTCGTCCGGAGAACTTTATGTTCCAAGCTTCTGTTTCCCGTCAGAAGAAGGAAGAAGAAGTCCTCAACTTGGAGCAATTGGAACGGCAGGCTGTGGAACGTGCCATGCGGCTCAGTGAAGGAAATGTGACCCGTGCCGCCGAATACTTGGGCATTACTCGCTTCGCCTTGTACCGGAAACTTGAAAAACTGGGCTTATGAAACGATATTCATTGATTGTGGCACTGCACATCATCGGCATAGCCTTCCTTTCGGTCGGCGTTTATCTGCTGGTGGATGCCGGACTGTGGTTCAGTGCACTGATGGCTTTTTTGATATTGCTGGCGATTGCCGTTCATCTGTACCGCCTGCAGATGATGCAGGTGCGCATGATGCGCCATCTGGCAGAGAGCCTGCGCTATGACGACATGATGCTGTCGTTCCGTTCTCCCTACAAGAACCGGTCTATGGAGGATATGGTGGACGAGCTTTCCGAAGCGATGAGGAATTTCCGTACCCGCGTGCTGGAACGCAATGAGATGGAAGCGTGGCAAAAGCTGATACGTGTGCTGACGCACGAAATAATGAATGCCGTCACTCCCATAACCTCCCTAAGCGATACACTGCTGGGACTGACCGAAGCGCAAGTTTCCAAAGAAGAAATCAGAAACGGCCTGCAGACTATCAGCAGCACGGGCAAGGGCCTGCTCTCTTTTGTGGAATCATACCGGAAATTCACCCGTATTCCCACCCCCGAACCATCCTTGTTCTATGTAAAAAGTTTTATCGAGCGGATGGTCGAACTCGCCCGTCACCAGCACCCCGATGTCCGGGTCACCTTTCATACGGACATCGCGCCAAGCGACCTCATTCTATATGCCGATGAGAACCTGGTATCACAAGTAGTCATCAACTTACTGAAAAATGCCATACAAGCCATCGAATCGGATAAAAATACAGATAAAGAAGGACATATCAACATACGTGCCTACTGCAATGAAGCGGAAGCCATACTGATAGAAATTTCCAACAACGGACCTGCCATTCCCAATGACATTGCCGAACACATATTTATCCCCTTCTTTACGACCAAAGAGGGTGGAAGCGGTATTGGATTGAGTATTTCCCGGCAAATAATGAGGCTTTCCGGCGGAAATTTATCCTTATTGCCCGGTAAAGAAACCACCTTTATTTTAAAGTTCAATTGAACTATTTTAGATTTGTATTTGTTAAACACAATGCATATCTTTGTACTATTAGACATAAGAAACATCACATTTCAAACTATATAGCATAGAATTTATGATATTTACAGCAGGAAACATACTACTTATAGGTTCCATATTACTTTTCGTCAGCATCATTGTCGGCAAGACCGGCTACCGTTTCGGAGTGCCTGCATTATTGCTTTTTCTTGTCGTCGGCATGCTGTTCGGCAGTGACGGATTGGGATTGCAGTTCCACAACGCCAAGGAAGCACAGTTCATCGGCATGGTTGCACTCAGCATCATTCTGTTCTCCGGTGGCATGGACACCAAGTTTACGGAGATAAAGCCCATATTGACTCCCGGCATTGTTTTGTCAACTGCAGGAGTGCTGCTCACGGCCCTTTTTACCGGATTATTTATCTGGTGGCTGTCCGGCATGAGCTGGACCAACATCCACCTGCCGTTGATAACCTCCCTTTTGCTTGCATCCACCATGTCATCTACCGACTCAGCCTCTGTATTCGCCATTCTGCGTTCACAAAAAATGAACCTGAAGCATAATCTGCGCCCCATGCTGGAACTGGAAAGCGGTAGTAACGACCCGATGGCATATATGCTGACAATCGTGCTGATTCAATTCATCCAGTCCTCCGGAATGGGAGTTCCCCAGATATTAGGCTCTTTTGCCATACAGTTCATTGTCGGTGCCGCAACCGGTTATTTCCTCGGAAAGCTGGCTATCCTTATGCTGAACCGGCTGAATATAGACAACCAGGCACTCTATCCTATCCTGTTGCTGTCTTTTGTATTCTTCACCTTCTCCATCACCGACCTGCTGAAAGGCAACGGTTACCTGGCCGTGTATATCGCCGGAATGATGGTAGGCAATAACAAAATCATGTACCGGAAAGAGATTTATACTTTTATGGACGGACTGACCTGGCTTTTCCAAATCATCATGTTCCTCTGCCTCGGTCTGCTCGTCAACCCCCATGAGATGCTGGAAGTTGCAGTCGTGGCATTGCTCATCGGCGTCTTCATGATTGTCGTGGGACGCCCTCTCAGTGTTTTTCTCTGCCTGCTGCCTTTTGGCAAGAGAATCACCCTCAAGTCACGGCTATTCGTATCGTGGGTAGGATTACGTGGCGCAGTACCCATTATCTTTGCCACCTATCCCGTGGTGGCTAATGTGCCCGGCGCCCATGTCATCTTCAACATCGTATTTTTCATAACCATCGTCTCACTGGTCATCCAGGGTACCACAGTCTCCTGGGTAGCCCGGCTGCTTGGCCTCTCCACCCCGCTGGAAAAGACCGGAAATGATTTCGGAGTTGAACTGCCCGAAGAGATTGACTCCAACTTGCACGACATGACCATTACACAAGAAATGCTGGAGCAGGCAGACACCCTGAAAGACATGAACCTGCCCAAAGGCACACTGGTGATGATTGTAAAACGTGGCGATGAGTACCTCATTCCGAACGGAACATTAAAACTTCATGCCGGTGACAAGCTGCTTCTTATTTCGGAAAATAGCAAGGAATAAGAATTACAGATAAGTTTCTATCCGTTCCAGGGTAAGAAAAAAGTGGAAACTATTTGCTTTGCATCACTATAAGACCTATCTTTGCGCAGTTTTAACTAAAGTGTGCAACAGCTGAATGGAACAAGAACAAGGGTTCATCGATTATATAGAACAAAGCATTATTAAAAACTGGGATCGCAACGCCCTGACAGACTACAAAGGAATTACACTGCAATACAAAGATGTAGCACGGAAAATAGCCAAATTCCATATCGTATTGGAAAGCGCCGGCATCAGGCCCGGTGACAAGATTGCCGTTTGCGGACGTAACAGTGCACATTGGGCAGTCGCTTTTCTGGCGACGGTTACCTATGGAGCTGTCATTGTTCCCATTCTGCATGAGTTCAAGGCCGACAATATCCACAACATCGTCAACCATTCCGAAGCCAAGCTGCTGTTTGTCGGCGACCGGGCATGGGAAAACCTCAATGAAGAGGCAATGCCCCTGCTGATGGGTATCGTACTGCTGACGGACTTCACTCCGGTAGTTTGCCGCAACGAGCAGCTGATGGAGGCTTTCGAACATCGCAACGTCCTCTATGGCACACGTTTCCCCAAGAATTTCCGCCCCGAGCATATCAGCTACCGCAAGGAGGAATCACCCGAAGAACTGGCTGTCATCAACTATACTTCGGGCACCACGGGATATTCCAAAGGGGTCATGCTCCCCTATCGCAGCCTTTGGTCCAATGTTGCATATTGCCATGAGATGCTCCCCGTACGTCCGGGCGACCATATTGTATCCATGCTGCCTCTGGGACATGTATTTGGTATGGTGTACGATTTTCTATACGGTTTTTCCGCAGGCGCCCATCTGTATTTCCTTACCCGTATGCCGTCTCCCAAGATTATTGCACAGTCATTCTCCGAAATCAGGCCACGGGTCATTTCGTGTGTACCGCTTATCGTAGAAAAGATTATCAAGAAGGATATCCTGCCCCGGATAGACAATAAAATAGGCAAGCTGCTATTGCGGATGCCCATTGTCAACGATAAAATCAAGGCTGACATGCGCAAAAAGGCAATGGAAGTATTCGGCAGTAATTTCGATGAAATAATCATCGGAGGAGCACCGTTCAATGCCGAAGTGGAACGCTTCCTGAAGCAGATAGGTTTCCCCTATACCATTGCATACGGAATGACGGAATGCGACCCCATCATTTGTTCCAGCCGCTGGGAAACATTGAAACTGGCCTCTTGTGGCAAGGCAACCACCCGCATGGAAGTAAAGATAGACTCTCCCGACCCTCAGAACGTGGCAGGAGAAATAATCTGTAAAGGTGCCAATCTGATGCTGGGCTATTACAAAAATGCCGAAGCGACTTCCCAAATCATCGATGTAAACGGTTGGCTGCACACCGGCGACCTTGCAACGATGGATACCGAAGGATATGTCACTGTCCGTGGACGCAGCAAGAACATGTTGCTCACAGCCAGTGGCCAGAACATCTATCCCGAAGAGATTGAAAGCAAACTGAACAACATGCCCTATGTGTCCGAATCACTGATCGTATTGCAGAACGACAAGCTCGTGGCTCTTATCTATCCGGATTTTGACGATGCATTCGCCCATGGTATGGAACAATCGGACATCGAAAAGGTTATGGAGGACAATCGGAATGAATTGAATCTGCAATTACCGGCCTACTGCCAGATAACAAAAGTCAAGATACACTTCGAGGAGTTCGAGAAAACGGCAAAGAAGAGCATTAAAAGATTTATGTATCAGGAAGTAAAAGGGTAAGGGGAATGTGTCAAAACCTTCTTTAACGCTTTATTTTAGGCGCGGATGACGCAGATTTCACGGATTTAGTTTATTGAATCCGCATTATTCCGCGTAATCCGCGCCTAATATTATAACATTATAAAAGTCTTCATGTGCTTTTGACACATTCGCATCCTTTTTGTTAACAAAAATAGAAGCAAAGGAATAAACGGCTAATAAGTGTTATAAAACATACTTTTTTAGTTGGATAATTTGCAGATTTATCAAAAGTCCGTATCTTTGCAATGTGTTTTTCATAGTATTAGATTTAAGGTTAACAAAGGTTGGAGTACAGCGGTACTCCTTTTTTTATGCCCGTAAATCAGATATTCCCGGAAAGCCTCTTCAGTCCCTTCAATACAGATTTATCTTTCACCTCCATGATGCTGATGGCATAGCCGCCACCGGAAGCAGCTTTCAGTTTCAAGACCGTTTTGGGAGAAACGATACCTTCACGGATAACATAAGCTTGCGGATTTGTCTTATAATCGGCATCTTTTGCATCGGCATAGACGGTTGCAATATACTGCTTGTCTGCATCCAGGAAGTCCAGTTTCAGAGTTGAAGCATGTCCGTGCTCACTGCTGGTACAACCGATAAACCAGTCATTCGTACCTTTTGCCTTACGGGCAACAGTGATGTAACGTCCCGGCTCAGCTTCCAGATAGCGGCTGTCGTCCCAATCCACAGCCACATCTTTGATGAACTGGAAAGCATCCATGAAACGCTCATAATTCTCAGGAAGGTCGGCAGCCATTTGTAGAGGGCTGTACATAGTGACATAAAGTGCCAGCTGACGCGCCAAGGTAGTATTGGCATGCGTATGGCTGTTCGGATTCAACTTATTGATGTCCATTTCAAAGATACCGGGCGTATAGTCCATCGGACCACCCTGCAAACGGGTAAACGGAAGTACCGTTGTGTGGAAGGGCTTGTTACCAGCAAAAGCCTCGTACTCCGTGCCTCGGGCAGATTCATTGCCTATCAGATTGGGATAGGTACGGCATAAACCAGTCGGACGTACCGCTTCATGGGCATTGACCATTATCTTGTGTTTGGCAGCTTCGGTCACGGCGTATAGGTAATGGTTGTTCATCCATTGTCCATAGTGATGCTCGCCACGGGGAATCATATTGCCTACGTAGCCACTCTTTACCGAATTATATCCATATTTATTCATCAGACGGTAGGCAGCTTCCATGTGCCGCTCATAGTTACGGACGGAAGCCGATGTTTCATGGTGCATCATCAGACGGACACCCTTGGAATGAGCATATTCATTCAGATACTTGATGTCAAAATCGGGATAAGGAGTCACGAAATCGAAAACATAATCCTTGGAATTACCGAACCAGTCTTCCCAACCCGTATTCCAACCCTCCACCAATACCTGGTCAAAACCGTGTTCGGCAGCAAAGTCTATGTACTTCTTCACATTAGCCGTGTTGGCCGGATGAATGCCGTTCGGTTTCACCTTGGAATAGTCCGTATCATCCAGTTTCACAGAAGGGAGGTCAAAAGTATATGCCCAGGGCTTTCCCCCTGCAATCATTTCCCACCATACGCCGACATATTTCACCGGCTTAATCCAGGAGGTATCATCATACTTACAAGGCTCATTCAGATTGAGAATCAAATTGGAGGCCAGTATCTCGCGGGCATCATCACTGACTATGACCGTACGCCAGGGAGTATGGCAGGGAGACTGCATATACCCTTTATTTCCTTGAGCATCCGGAGTCAGCCAGGATTCAAAAACGAGGTTCTTGTCATCCAGGTTGAGATGCATGCAAGAGTAGTCCACCAAGGCTGCCTCGTGCAGGTTAAGGTACACTCCATCAGCTGTTTTAAGCTGTATGGAAGTCTGGACACCTGTCGGCGAAAAGACAGTTTGTGACGCATTGTCACTCACAGCTCCCTGCAGCAGTCCACGGATTTCAGAGAGTTTGGACTCCGTATAATCATATTCCTGGGTATCATAATCTCCCGGAATCCACCAGGCAGTATGGTCGCCGGTCATGGCAAACCGGGAATGCTCTTCCTTTATCACAAAATAAACCAGATTCTTCTGTTGCGGAAACTCATAACGGAATCCCACGCCGTCATCATATACCCGAAAACGGATATTCATAAAACGAGTGGTAGACGGTTGTTCAAGTTCTACCAGCAATTCGTTGTAGTGGTTGCGGATATCTTTTGTCTCCCCCCACACCGGTTGCCAGGTTTCATCGAAAGTGGAAGTAGAAGTCCTTACTACTTTGAAACCATCCATCAGGCTGGTAGTTCCTTTCAGTTCCAATCCCAACGTACTGGGATTGATGACAGGAGCCCCTTTATAATCCACCTGATAGGCTGGTCTCCCGTCTTTTGTCAGTTCAAAATCCAGCTTCACCATGCCCGAAGGGGATGAAATGCCTTCAGCATTCCCCGCCAGGGCAGAAAAAAACAAAGCCGCGCTAAGTACAAATTTCTTCATAATAATGATATGTTTTTTGTGTTAATAGACAAACTCAATGATATGTTCCTTTCCATCATCCGGCAACCTCAGCAGGCAGGTCCCCTGCTTCTTGTCGGGACACCAGGCAGTTATCGTAAACTCTGTCTCCCGATTTTCTTCCAGCTTTCCGACATTCGTTTTCTTGATTTTCTGACCGTCCAGCAAAGCTGTTTTCGGCATCTGTTCCGTATAGATGCAGAACATCAGGTTTCGTTGGCCGGGTAAGCTATATTTCTCACCAGTCCGTGTACCTACTTTCAGCGTATAGCCTTTGTCGGTAGTCTGGCAAGTAATAGGAGTGCGCATGAACTCTCCACGCAAATATCCTAAATCAGTTCCTGCATCTTCATAAAGCGAGAAGGTAGTTTCACTGCCCGCTGCAGCAGGAAATATCTCAAACGTAACCGGATAGACCGGTTTCTCATCCGTATAGTTCATGACCGGCATTTGAGGTATGATACTTCCCTGCTTTACAAACATAGGAATAGTATTGAGGGGAGCATCCACCGTCATCCATTGCTCACCGCTATATGCTGTGTGTTTGTTGTTGTAGTCAATCCAAGTTCCTTCAGGAAGATACACATTCTTGTTTCGCGCTCCTTTCTTTACCACCGGAGCAACCAGCAGTTCGCTGCCAAACATGAACTGGGCATCCGTAGAGAACGTTTCCATATCTGCCGGATATTCCAGAAACATCGGTCGCATGAGAGGCAACCCCGTTTCGTGTGCTTCGCGGGCATACGTATAGATATAAGGCAAAAGACGATACTTCAATTCGATGGCTGCCTTGGCATTCTTCTCGGCCTCTTCGCCGAACAGCCACGGCTCCACAGCCACGTTGCCCTCATGATGAATGCGGCTCAGGGGATTGAAAGCGCCCATCTGTATCCACCGCGTATAAAGTTCAGCCATCGCAGGATAATCCTCTATATCTCCGCAATAACCGGTAATGTCACAAGTAGTAAAAGGAATAATTCCCAAACCGGCAGACAACAGTACCGGAATCTGATTGGCCATCTGTCCCCAACCCTGCGTCACGTCATCACCGTTTCCACAGTCACCGGTCCAGCCGAAAGTATAGCGTTGCAAGCCCGCAAAAGCGGCACGTGTCATCTGAAATACGCGACGGTTAGGATTCCGTTTTTCAAACTGCTCCTTCACCACCTTATCCCACGTAAGACCATAAACATTGTGAATCTCATCATGCATGCCCAAATGGTGTTTCATCACCAGGCGTTCCGTCTGCTCCTCATTGCTCCAGGCAGGTTCACCCATATCAGTCCAGAAACCGGCAATGCCATCATCAATGGGCTTCTGCTGATAAGCTCCCCACCAGTCTGCCACAGCAGGAAGGGTGAAGTCCACTACGCCACAATTCCCGCCCCAGGGCCAGGGCATGTCATAACTCCTGCCGTTGGTGGAGTCCTTTACCAGATACCCTAACCTATCGGCTTCCTCCCATTGCCGCTTATTGGCTTGTGAAATGACCGGATCTTGCGAAACCACCACCTTGAAGCCCATATCCTTGAGGTCTGCAAGCATCTTTTTCGGATTCTCGTAGTTCCCTTTCCGCCACTCAAAATCCTGCAAATACTGTGTCCAGCCTATGTCCTGGTAAATAACATCACAAGGAATTCCGCGCTTACGATAGCCTTCAGCTATTTCATAAGACAATTTCTCGCTCGTCAGCAGTCCCCGGCATTGTGCAAAGCCCAATGCCCATTTAGGAGGCATTATGGGTTTTCCCGTCAGGTCGACATATTGTTTCATGATTTCCTTATAATCCTTCCCGAAGATGAAATAATAAATCATCTCTCCCCCAGGAGCCTCGAAACTGTAGTAATCGCGGCTTTCCGTACCAAACTTAAATTCGGTTTTATACGTATTGTCCAGGAAAATACCATAACGATAACTGCTCATAAAGAACGGAATACTCTTGTAGAGCGGGTCCTCAACGGCACTATAACAAGGCTTGTCACTGTTCCACATCTTGTAGGCTTCGCCGCGACGGTCCAGCTTGCCGGTCTTTTCTCCCAAGCCGAAGAAGTGTTCGTCACGACGGAGGGTCTTGTATTCCAATTTGCGCTGCCCGTTACTGATATGCCCCTTATCGGCATAATCACTGAACAGCAGTTTCTGATACTTGTCGAATATCTGTAAGTTAAACGGAGACTTGTTTACCCGGATACGGAGTTTAGGGGTAAAAATCTCGTAGCAGGCATTCTGCTCGTCCACATGGACGGTACCGACATCCTCCAAGTCCTCATTGACGACGGCAAAGGAAGGATTACTCCGCTGGAAACTACCGTCGGGAGAAAACCATATACGTACCGTAGACTGGCTACACAGACGTAATTGTATGGCAGAACTGTCATTTAAATAGAAGGTCACACTCCGGTCATCACTGGTATAGGAAGTGCAGTCTCCGGTGCGGTTCTGTGCATTCGCATATACTGAAAATGCACAGACGGCAAAAAATAAAAATATATATTTCTTCATTACTATAATCTGTTTGTTCCTTTATTGGATACTCTTATTCCATCACAAGCATGCTCCAGTACTTCAGCAAAGGCAAGATAAAGGTAACCGTGCCGTCCTTCTGTTCGAATGACAGTTCCTGCGAAGCACCGGCATGGAAATCGGGCGATGCAACCCATATCTTGTTCACTTTACCGGAAACATTCATCTTCAACGGCACGTCGGACACCAGACGCGGTTCGGGCATTGTTCCGTTCAAATCCCTCCAGCTTAAGTTATCCGCATTGAGGAAGTTGAGCAGATGAATGACTTGCCTGCCATTTACATTCTTGGCATATACAGTGATGGCAGACTTCTGCGGCGGCCATGCATTCAGAGAAAGATTCCGCGCAGCATCCGTACAGTTCAGAGAAACGGAAATCTCCGCCTCCGTATCTTTATCACGAAGCAGGTTCTGATAAGCCGTCATAAAGTCATAATAACGAATCATGGCTGTTTTCAGTACATCGTTCATCTGCAAAGCCGTGCTTGGAAAGTACTCGCGGCATAGCATGTGGTCACCCAATTCCAAATGAGAGCCTCCCAAAGCAAATATCACAGCATCCGTCAGCAGCACACCCGGTGTATTGAACTCACCGGTACTGCTACCTGCCTTGTCATAGTTCATATATGCGGCAAACACCGTTTTCAAGGCATGGTTGCCATACTGGTCGTTCGCTTTGATAATGGTGTGCAGATCCTTGAAGCCTGCCTCATCGCCCCATACTTCATTATAAAGGAAATCCACTTTACCCGTACCAGCTATCTGGGAAGCTCCATAGCTGGAGACGGCATTCATCACCAAACGCTTGTCCGGATGCTTCTGTTTCATGGCTTCGATGAACGAGGCATATCCCTTAGGCAGATTTACCTTATTGCCATCATAGTCATAGCGGTCACCCCGGTTTCCCAGTTGGTCTATCTGATAACCGTCAAAGTCCAGATTGGCATAAACATCATCGTTTTTCTGGGCAATATATGCCTGCCATTCCGTATTGGTGGGATTGAGCAGGAAGATATTACTTTTCCAACTGGAGGGCAAGTCATGCGAATCCTTATCCATGCGTCCCGTGTTCTTGAATATGTACCATTCTTCCTTTACTCCGTCGGAAACGGCATCGTCCAAAGCTCCGAAACATAGATTGTAAAACATGGACTTCATGCCCAGGCTGTGTTGTGTAGAGATATACTTCTTCACTACCTCGGTATAGACCTCCCGGTTGGCAATGTCCTTATAGACCTCGTCCAGATGCTCACGCGTACCGCCCAACGGCCAATGATGCTTGTTGTGCCAATCCTGAAACTGTACCCCGTTAATGTGGCAACGGTTCAGGAAAGCCATCTCCTTCTCTATCACTCCATCCACCTTTTTCGAAGCATCAAAAGTGGCAACGAAACCATAACGTGGAAAACGTGTCCAGTCACTGGATACATCTACGGCAATAGTACCAAGAATAACCTCTGTTCCATTCTCTTTTGTACGGTATACATCCACCAGATAACCGGTATAATCGGTTGCCGGAGCAGTCCAAGTCCAAGTAGTACCGACAGCAGCCTGCTCCGATACAACCTTGTCCATTGTCCGGTAGCGGATTTTAGCTCCGGCAGGAAGGGCGTCAGCTGTAAAAGAAACACTCTCGCCCGGCCGGTAACATGCCTTGTCGGTAGTGAGATTGACCGTCAAGTCCGAGGTGACTGGGGTTACTTCCGTAACCCCTCCACTCTCTCCGCCTCCACCGGTACCGCTACCGGTATCATCACTCTCCTTGCTGCATGCAACCAGCAGCAAGGCTACCATTGTTGTATAAACTATCTTCTTCATCTATTGTAGATACCTATTGTTTCACGATTGAAATTGTCTCTTCCAGCTGATTCAAAGTAATCAGATAGGAACCTGCTGTCGTAATCTTCCACTTCTGGTCGATGCCGCCTACCATCACGTCCAGATATTGCGCTTTGAACGCTTCGTCTGATTTATCAAGGAAAAGCATCGGTTCTGTTTCTCCTGCAGGCTGTTTGTCTGCTACAGCCGGCATGAACCAAGCTCCATTCCAATCTTCCTGCTTATCACAAGTAAATTTCAACTCACCGGCATTCAGCGTACCTTTCCAAGTAAACACATACGGATTATCCGTTGTCTGCATCGGCGTAGCATCACCAATCGTCCAACCGGCCGGAGTAGCATCACCTACCATATAAATCATCTCATACGGAGTAAATTCGCTCATCATCATGCGTTCCTTACCACTACGGATATCCATGCAAATCTTGTAGGCCTTGCCGCATTCCCCGTCTTTCAGCACCCATTTATTGTCCGGGTCGAACCCTTTCACAAACACCACTTCTGTATCGGTATAAGCAGCATCGGCATTCTTGGCCTTATACATGTTCTCCCAACTTCCATCGGAGGTTCCGAACTTGAATTCCCCTCCTTTGCCCACTTCAAAGAACTTGCCGAAGCGGAACAAGTATGGATCGAGCACATCTTGTTTCATCTTCACGAATCCCCAATCCGTAGCGTTACCCACAAAATAAAGCTGGTCGTAGGCAGGTGCCAACGTCTCTGTCTGGGTCAATGTAAGAACACCGGTAAACAGATTGGCTTCGACGATGTAATTATGGTCTTCTTCGACAACAAAAGGTTCATCCGGCTGGTCATCACTGCTACGAAGAACCAGCAATCCATCTGTTCCTTTGTTGTAAGAGGGCAGGAATGAGCCTAAGGTCGTGATGAACTTAAACTCACCGGCCACAAGCCGGCCCGTCCATGTAAAGATACCATTGTCCTTGCGGGTCATCTCTGTCGCATCATCGGCACTCCAGCCGCCCGGAGTGGCACTACCTATCAGATAAAGGGTGGATGTGAGCGGTTTATAGGCTGTAACACTGAAAGCAGTGGTAGACACCTGTTTTTCGTCCCGTTCTGTTACAGTAGCTGTCAAGCGCGCTTCCAACGAAATGTTCTCCCCGGCAGTTGCCCCAAAATGGTTGCGTAGGATGTCATTCAATTCCTCCACGCTCTTTTTCCATGAGTATTCTTGTACGGCATTCTCCACAGCTACATAAGAATCTGCAAAATCACTGCCGGTCTTGGTCAATTCCAGCGTATAGGAAATTTTATTACCCGTCCCATAATTGGTTCCCGTAGTCCAGGAAAGCTCCAGGGCATCATCGGCATGTGCCTGCTCATTCAAAACAACTTCCGTCTTGCTGGCCGTCAGTACAAGTTCATTCTGTCCTTTATCCAATTCCATGTAATCATCATCTACACAAGCAGATAAGGCTGCACAGCCCAGTAAGGCAAATACAAGGTGTGAAATATATTTCTTCATATTCTTCTGATTAAATTAATTAATAACCCGGGTTCTGCACCATTAAGGTATTAGCATCCATCTCCGTCTGCGGAATAGGGAACAGCAAGCGGTTCTTGTTCACGTTGCTCTTTCCAATGGAATGCAGGAATTTAATGGCATACTCTCCATTGTTGACACGAATCATGTCGAACCAGCGATGCCCTTCGAAAGCTAGTTCCATGCGGCGCTCATGGATAATCTTTTCACGCATGGTTTCCTGTGACAAGCCCGAAACCTCCGGCAGTCCGGCACGCTTACGTACAATATTCAAAGGCACGGCAGCCTGGTCAGGGCGTCCCATTTCATTCAAAGCTTCGGCCTTCTTCAGCAGGACGTCCGCATAACGATAAATCACGAAGTTGGCAGGATTGGTATTGTATTCCGGAGAAACCGTTTTCGACACCAGAAACTTGCGTACATTGTATCCCGTATTGGAATAAGAGCTTTTGTAAGCCTTACCGTCAAAATCCGGACATCCGGCATAAAGCACGGTCAAATCCTTACGTTTGTCACCGCTCTCATATTGACCCACAAATTCTTTTGTAGGCTGGTTCCAGCCATAACTGCCGGCAACAAAGTCCGAATTACGGGGACCCATGAAAGTAGAAAGCCAGGAAGACTGCGGATTGTTTCCCCAAAAATCATATTCCGTATTGCCCGAATACTGGACCTCGAACAAAGATTCCGGCCCGTTATTGACCAATGCATCGAAATTATCCTCATACTTGCAGGAAGAAAGGTCATACCCCAAATTTGTTATCTCATCACACAAATCAGACACCTCCTGATAATATTCCGTATGATTAGGAGCCAGCGTCAGATAAATATCTGCCAACATGGCCAAAGCTGCATCTTTGCAGGCACGTCCCACGTTCTCGTCGTCGTAAGAAGACTTGGCAGGAAGCAGGTCAACCGCATTCTTACAATCGGAAATTATCTGAGCATAAGTCTCTTCGACTGTAGCGCGTGCAATGTCTGTCGGTTCTCCCGGATTATAAGGAGCCAAACGCAGTGGAACACCACCGTACAGACGTACCAATACATAGTAATAATGTGCACGGAGAAAATAAGCCTCTCCCAGACAGCGGTTCTTGATTTTCTCTGACACGGCTTCAGCCTCCAGAAGACTATTCAACACAATGTTGCATTGTCCTATCCCCACCCAGGGAGAACGCCACATGTACAATGCCATGCCATTGTCGCTCTGCGTTATGAAGTTAGAAGCTTGTATCGTTTCAAGGCCGTCGGTACCGCCACCGGCACCCACCAGACTGTTACCCGCCACAATATCCAGTGTCCAGATACGCTGGTTGTACATATTGGAAGACTGAAGGGTGCGATAGCAGGCATTGGTCAGAGCAATGGCCACATCATCGGTCACCGTCGTTTCCGGGTCAACCGTATTTTTAGGAGACTTGTCCAGAAAGTCGCTGCAGGAAGCCAGCAGCAATACTGCCAGCATATATAGTAAATTTGTTATCTTTTTCATATCCGAGTCAATCATTAAAAGTTAAAGTTTAATCCTAAGCTGAACGTACGGGAAATGGGGTAACGGTTCTGGTCTATTCCGTTAATACCCACTTCATGGTCGAAACCGGAATATCCGGTGATGGTAGCCACATTCTCACAAGATAGGGAAAGGCGTGCATTCTCAATCTGGGCTTTCTGTAACCACTGCTTCGGGAAAGTGTATGAGAGTGTGATATTCTTCAAACGCAGATAAGAACCATTCTCCACAAAGCGGTCTGACACGCGTGTATTCTGATTGGGGTCGCCGAACACGGCACGCGGCATCGAATTGCTGGTCCCCTCTCCTTGCCAACGCTTCAGTACGTCGGTAGTCTGGTTATAGGCAGCTGCCATACCGGTATTGTCGATATTGTTGGCATTGTATATCTTATTTCCGGCTATACCTTGTAAGAAAACAGAAAGTTCGAAACCCTTATAGGAAAGGCTATTGTTCATGGAGAACAGCCAACTTGGGTTCGGGTTACCGATGACGGTACGGTCACTATCATTGATGACACCATCGTTGTTCAAATCCCTGAAACGGATATCACCCGGCTCAGCTCCCGGCTGCACGGCATGTGTATTCACTTCAGACTGGTTCTGGAAGATTCCGTCCGTAACATAGCCGTAGAAGACATTAATGGGATAGTCCTTTGCCAGCATCGTTACATAGGAGTTATTGATTTGGTTAATGTAATAAGGAACGTCGCTGTTCAAATCCTTAATTTTATTCTTGTTGTAAGTGGCGGTCAGGTTCGTTTCCCATCCCAGTTCACCGATAAGATTGATGGTATGCAGACTCATTTCAATACCTTGATTACGTACTTTTCCGGCATTGGTATACGTGGTTGTAGTATCTTCAAATCCCGATGTGATGGGGATAGACGCCTTTACCAGCATGTCTCTCGTCTCCTTCAGATAAGCATCGAACGAGAACATAACGCGTGAATTGAACAGTGAGGCATCAAAACCGATGTTGGTTTGTGCCACCTCTTCCCAATGGATATACGGGTTGGCGAGAGTAGAAGAAACCAGCGCTGTCTGATTGCCGCTCGAAATGCCGAAAGGATATACACTGGTATTGTAGGATGCCAGATAGCTGTAGTTTCCAACACTTGCCTGGCTACCGGTCACACCGTATCCCGCACGCACTTTCAGGTCATTGATATAGTCGTTTTTTGGAAACCACTTTTCCTGAGAGGCACGCCATGCCACAGATACGGAAGGGAAAGTACCCCAGCGATGTTTCTTACCGAAACGGCTGGAACCGTCACGACGAATGGTTGCAGTCAGCAAATAGCGGTCTTCGTAAGAGTAGTTGACACGTGCCATGTAAGAGAGCAATGCCCACTCTGTCTCGTTTCCACCGATGGCATACATTTCCTCGCCATTATCCATTTCGTGCACATTGTCGAACATAAACACATTCTTCTGCGCATTCAGGTAGTCGTTGGTGTTCCATTGGGCAGACATACCGGCCATCAATCCCACACGATGTTTTTCTGCAAAAGTATGGTCGAATAGGAAATAGTTGTCCCACAAATAAGTGAACGACTTGTTATCGCTCTTATAACGTGAAGTCTCCTCTGTGGGAGTGGGTTTCCAGTTATACTTGGGGGTAAAGTTGTCTATGAACCAGAATTTGGCATCGTAGCCGAAAGTACTTTTAAACTTAAGCCATTTGGTAAAAGTAAGTTCTGCCGTCAAGTTGGCCAGGAAGTTATATCCATCAGTCTGACTCTTGTTCAGTTCCGTCGGTCCAATGGGGTTGCGCGTGCTGCCATACCATTCCGAGTTACCATCAGGGCCACTCCAACTGCCATCTTCATTCTTCACCGGATAAATGGGGAGCGCTTTCAGCGCATCACCTATATTATAGCTGCCCGACTTCTTCGTATCGGCACTGAACGTAATGTTATTGGAGAACTTCAACCATTTCAAGACTTGCGCATCACTGTTGGACTGGAATGTGAAGCGACGGTAATTCACACTCTTCACGATACCGGACTGATCCAGAAAACCACCGGACACATAATAATGGGATTTCTCGTTACCGCCGGAATAACTTACCGTATAGTTCTGCATCACACCCGTACGGAGCAATTCATCCATCCAGTCGGTACCTGCACCCAATTCAGAAGGATTGGCCCATTCCGGATTAGGATTGCGTCCACTGTTCACCATCATGTCATTACTCAACTCGGCATACTGCGCCGCGTTCAATAAAGAAGGTACGTTCGTAGCATTCTGGAAAGAGTAATTGGCAGATACAGCAAGTTTTCCTTTTCCTTCCGTACCGCGTTTGGTGGTAATCATCACAACTCCATTAGCTCCCCGGGAACCGTAGATGGCTGTGGCCGAAGCATCCTTCAATACATCCAAACGTTCCACATCGGCCATATTTAAGGAAGACAAGCCCAAGTCGGTAGGCACTCCGTCAATCACGACCAGCGGGTCGCAGTTGTTGATAGAACCCAAACCACGAATCTTGATGGATACATTGTCTCCCGGTTTACCGGCATCTACAATCTGCACACCTGAGATTTTTCCCTGGATGGCTTGTCCCAAATTGGATACGGGGGAATCCTTGATATCCTTGTTACCGATGGAGGACACTGCTCCTGTAAGGTCGCTTTTCTTCATGGTGCCATACCCTATCACCACCACTTCATCCAGCATTTCGGCATCTTCAGACAAAACTACCTGAAGCTGTTTCTGTCCCTTCACCTGCACCTCTTGAGTCTTATAGCCTACAAATGAAACGACAAGAGTACCGTTCGAAGACATGTTCAAAGAGAAATCACCGTCAATACCGGTTATTGTCCCATTTGTGGTTCCTTTTTCCATTACACTGGCGCCAATAACCGTTTCACCGGTCTGGTCTTTCACTACACCTTGTACTGTAATTTGCTGTGCGAATATGCACATCGGAAGTAACATTCCTATCAGACAAACCATCATCCGTAGCCTGCTGATTGGCATTTTGTACTTTTGCATAATATAAGAATTTAAAGTTAATAATAAAAAAAGAATAGACATGAATTACACAAAAATGAAATTTGGTTTAAAGAAAGGGATAGTGGGTGTATGCATCTTGGGAGCAATACTATTGTTTACTACCCCGCTTTTGGCACAAACGAATGGTAAATCTGGTAAAGGACTGTACGAACTGTTTAGTACT
>ENA-OPVL01000990-OPVL01000990.1-human-gut-metagenome-genome-assembly--contig:-NODE-990-length-18219-cov-3.891048_pt1 | contig 18219 bp, 16 predicted proteins | sample MGYA00241496_ERZ501984 | MGnify/ENA primary metagenome ERZ501984 (study PRJEB25962, sample SAMEA2042986) | human gut metagenome | biome: human gut; feature: human-associated habitat; material: faeces... | reverse complement strand
CGCCGCGGCCGTCTCGCAGCTTCGCAACTGGCCCGTCCAGATCAAGCTCGCGCCGCTGCAGGCACCGTACTTCGACGGAGCGCATCTGCTCATCGCGGCAGACTGCTGCGCGTACTCCTACGGCAACTTCCACGCCGACTTCATGAAGAACAAGGTCGCGCTCATCGGCTGCCCCAAGCTCGATGGCGTCGACTACACCGAGAAACTGACCGAGATCATCAAGAACAACAACATCAAATCCGTGACGATGACCCGCATGGAGGTCCCGTGCTGCGGCGGTCTGGAATACGCGACCGTCGAGGCGCTCAAGGCCTCTGGCAAGTTCATCCCCTGGAACGTCGTTACCTTCAGCCTCGACGGAAAGATCCTCGAGAACTGAAGCGTCACTATTGGCGATAACGAGCACACGAGAGAAAGAGGGAACCATGTCTGACAACACCATGTTCTGCTTCCAGTGCGAGCAGACCGCAGGCTGCGAGGCCTGCACCGGCAAGGCAGGCGTCTGCGGCAAGCCCGGCGACGTCGCATTCGCCCAAGACGAGCTGACCGGGGCGATGGTCGGCCTGGCACGCACCGCGCGCGCGGCCGGCAGCATCACCGACAATGCCAAGAAGCTCGTCGTCGATGGCCTGTTCACCTGCGTCACCAACGTCAACTTCAACAAGGAGACCGTTGACGAGCTCACCAGACTCGTGCACGAGGAAGCCAAGGCGATTGCCGATGCAGCCGGCATCGAGGTCGTCGAGGACTACGACATGGCCACCATGTGGAACGAGAACGAGGACATCCGCTCCCTGAAGAGCCTCATCCTCTTCGGCATCCGCGGCGTCGCCGCCTACGCGTACCACGCACGCGTGCTGGGCTCCACCGACGAGACCGTCGACAACTTCTTCTTCGAGGCGCTTGCCGCGCTGGCCGAGAAGGACACCCTCGACGAGCTGCTGCCCCTCACGCTGAAGGTCGGCGAGGTCAACATCACGTGCATGGGCATGCTCGATGCCGCCAACACCGGCGCGTTTGGCACCCCCGAGCCCACCGAGGTCACGCTGACCATCGAGAAGGGCCCCTTCATCGTCGTGTCCGGTCATGACCTCAAGGACCTCGAGCTGCTGCTGCAGCAGACCGAGGGCAAGGGCGTCAACGTCTACACCCACGGCGAGATGCTCCCCGCGCATGCGTATCCGGAGCTCAAGAAGTACTCCCACCTCAAGGGCAACTTCGGCACCGCATGGCAGAACCAGAAGAAGGAGTTCGACAACATCCCGGCTCCGGTGCTGTTCACCACGAACTGCCTCATGCCGCCGAAGGACTCCTACAAGGACCGCGTCTACACCACCGAGATGGTCTCCTTCCCCGAGCTCGTGCACATCGGCGACGACAAGGACTTCACGCCCGTCATCGAGAAGGCGCTCGAGCTGGGTGGCTACGCTGAGGACCAGGAGCTGACCGGCATCAACGGCGGCCACAAGGTCACGACCGGCTTTGGCCAGGGCACCGTGCTCTCCATCGCCGACAAGGTCGTCGACGCCGTCAAGTCCGGCGCCATCAAGCACTTCTTCCTGGTCGGCGGCTGCGACGGCGCACGTCCGGGCCGCAACTACTACACCGAGCTCGTCGAGCAGATCCCCGACGACTGCGTCATCCTCACGCTGGCGTGCGGCAAGTACCGCTTCAACGACCTCGACCTCGGCACCATCGGCGGCATCCCGCGCCTGCTCGACGTCGGCCAGTGCAACGACGCCTTTGGCGCCGTGCAGATCGCGCTCGCGCTTGCCAACGCGTTCGACTGCGGCGTGAACGACCTGCCGCTGTCCTTCATCCTGTCCTGGTACGAGCAGAAGGCAGTCTGCATCCTGCTTTCGCTGCTGCACCTCGGCATCAAGAACATCAAGCTTGGCCCGACGCTGCCGGCATTCATCAGCCCCAACGTCCTGAACGTCCTGGTCGAGAACTACGCAATCGCCCCGACCACGACCCCCGAAGCCGACCTGGCAGAGTGCCTCGCCTAGCTTCGTAACCTCACTATCTCTCTCCTTGCGCCCCGCATGCTCCTCTCCTGCATGCGGGGCAGTCCTTTTTTGGGGCGCGGCTTGCGGCGCCGGCGAGCGCCAATAATCGTTGGCAGTGCCAACGTTGGGTGGCGAGGAGGCGGCTGATGCCAGAAATCTTTGGCAGTGCCAGAACTGAGTGGCGCAAGGCCGGATCCCGCCAATTATTCCTGGCAGTGCCAATCCTGAGTGGCGAACGCCAATAATTCCTGGCAGTGCCAATCCTGAGTGGCGAAGAGCCGGTTTCTGCCAGAAATCGCTGGCAGTGCCAACGCTGGGTGGCAAACGCCAGAAATCGCTGGCAGTGTCAGATCTGGATGGCGAGATAGCCGCAAACGCCAGAAATCGTTGGCAGTGCCAGAGCTGGATGGCGCGGGGGCCGTGCGCCATAAACCCCTACCCGGCGAGCTGTGCGGCTTTCAGCGCAATCGAGACAACGGCAACGACTGCTGCTGCGAGCACGAGAATCCTCGATGCCCAGCACGGCTTTTGGATGGGATCCTGTTGCTTTGCCGTCTCTTCCTCATTTTCCATCGGCAGCCTCCTCTCCCCGATCGCCGCGCTTTGCACGCCGTCTCGAATAGCACGCCCCGGCGACAATTCCAAGTGCACCAACCGAGCAGAACACGCCAAGAATGATGAGAAGAGAAGCCGGGCCCTCGCTATTGAGAATCGACATGACGCTGCCACATACTCCAACGCCAACATTGAATATCGTGATGACCTGCCCCGAATTCCCCAATGCCGTCATGAGCGCCGGAACACCCGTCGGGACAAGAATTGCCCCTAAGCTGATAAGTACGAGGAACAAGGTCGGCCCCTCCATAGAAGGCCAGAGCTCACAGACCAACTGGACGAGCACGCACAGCATCGCGCATACGATAAGCGCTCCAAAAAATTCCATAGCCCGCTCCTTTACAAGAAAAAGAGCACGAATGAGATTCCCACGGAAAGAACCGTTCCGATCCCAATCACATACAAGAAGAAACTGACGCCTGCTTTGACGCCCGCCCTTGCCCCCTCGTTTTGCGCCGCATTGACATAGCTAGTCGCAACGGCGGACACGAGGCCAGAGAACGGCAGCACCGCGCCCATTCCACCAAATGCCTCGAGCTTTTGATAGATGCCGAACACGTAGAGTATCGCGGCGATGGCCCCGAGCGAGACCAACGTGAGCGGCATAATCCAAATAGATGCCGTCCCCAACAGCATCCTCCACAAGGCGAACAGCACCTCGCTCACAAGCCCGATGCAGGCGCCGACCACAAAGGCACGAAGCAGACGACCTGGAACGTTTTTCATAGCAGCACACCTCCACATCCTGCATACAGGGCGCACTTGTCCTAGTGCCTTTCAGAAAACCCGATAATTCGCGTATCGAGAGGAAGTTCTGCAGGCAAAACGGACAAGGCGTGCGCCCCCGTGCGGTTAGACTCGCGCAACCTGCATTTCGGCTTGAGCAACGACAGCGTCCAGCGCCTTTTTGCAACGGGCGATACGCTCGACATCCGCTCGGTCTCCGCCGCCCGCCAGATAGGATGAGAGCGCGTCTTTTCCAGACACCTTGCTGCCAGCTTGCTGGAACACGCCCTCAAGGTCGTCTTGCGACACCGTGATCTCGAGATAGTCGGCCATCAGCTCCAGGGCATGCCCTATCGCCGCCGTCTGCTGCGCCTCCATATCGAAGCGCTGCTCGAGTCCCTCGCGGTCGATACCCTCCTGCTGCAGGTATTGCTCTTCGGTCAGCTGCCGCTGCACGAGCATGTTCTCGAACTGAGAGACAACGCCCTTCCTCGAGCGCGCGACATCCTCATCGGGAACCTTCCCGACGAGCCTGCTCCCCAGCACCGCAGAGCAGTACTCGCGAGCCTGCTCGGTAAATTCCCGGTCGAATTGGCCTTGGAGCTGCCCCGCTATCTGCTCGCGAAGCTCAGCCACCGTGTTCGCCCTGCCACCGTTTTTCGCGACCCACTCGTCGGTCATCGACGCCTTCTGCGCGCCGTTTACCTCGAGGAGCTCGACGTGCGCCTCCACGGTGTTCGTTTCCGGCTCTTCAGAATCGCTGCTTCCGCCGATTGCCGGAACCTCGAATTCGAAGTCCCTCACCTCACCCGGATGCATCCCCACGATGCCTTCGGAAAGGCCGTCGAAGACGAAACCATCGCCCAGCCGGAAGGGTAGCTCGAGCTGATCCCACCCCTTCATTGGCTCGCCTGCCTCAACGAGGCTGATGATGGCGGTTACCTTATCGCCGATCCTTGCCGGCTCCTTCGTCGCCTTGTACTCGGGAAGAGACGTCAAGAGCTGCTGAATCTGCATCTCGATGTCTTCGTCTCTGACCTGCCTGCCCGAAAAGGCAAGGCTGACTGGTTCATATGATGAAAGGCTCATCGCGCTCTGTTCCATCGCGCCCTCCTCTATTGAACATGAGAGCTCGGCCACGCCTTCCTCACTCGTCGAACGGGCCGTGTCTCAGCGTCTTTACAAATTCTCGTGCGTCGACCGGCGGCAGCCTGTCTGCGCACTCCTGTGGCTTTCCCTCTGGCGGCCGCTCTTTCGCGCGTCCGCACGGATCCGAGCAGTACTCCCCCGTCCACTTGCAGTGAACTGTTGGCTTCGTGCGCTGCTCGGGCAATTGAGCTCCGCACCAAGAGCAGATGCCATCAGCCCCTTGTCCCGCATCGATATCGTTCATCTTCGAGCATTCGGGGCATCGGACAGGCCGATGCTTGCGAGGTGGATGGCATCTCCCGCAATAGGGATTGCACGTCAGACACATTCGCTACACCTCATTTCCCAACGGCAAGCCTCTCCTTCTCGCCGCGACTCTCTTCTTCGAGTTCCTCACACGTACCGACAACGATGTCGATCAGCTCCTGTTGTGAGTTGATGCCGAGTTTCCGGTAAATGTTGTAGGTGTGCGACTTGACGGTGTGCTCCGAAATCGTCAGATCTCGCGCAATGACCTTTGCCGTCCTTCCACGAGAGAGCTTTCCGAACACATCGCTTTCTCGTGGCGTGAGGCCATAATTGGCGCAAACGCGCTCGGACACGATTTCCCATTCGCTCCCATGGTCGCCGGATTCCTGCTCCTGCGTTTCGACATGTGCAGTTGCAGTGGGCATGACCAGCTTGTCCTGCCCGTAGGGGACAATCGCCACGGCAACCGAGAACAGGGCAACGAGCACGTAGAGCACCCACGTCACGTACGACTGCACCTCGAACACTGCGAGAAAGGTACCGGCTGTGACTCCAACCGCAATCCCCCCGATTACCGGCAGCGTGGCACGCGTGTACAGGTACACGGACTGCACATCGTACTCTGCGGCAAGCACCTGCCTGGTCACCGCACGCGAAATGTCCCGCACCATGAGCACGCAGTACAGCGCGACGCTCAGCACGATGCTTACGACGCTCGTGAAGCCCGTCGCGATGATCATGAGTTGAACGCACACGATAAACGGAAACGTCCATCGCTCGACCGGCCCGAGAAGGACCCAGCTCGCGCCTTTCACCTTGGAGATGAAGACAGACACGACCGACGCCGCGATGAAGCCCAGGCCAAAGACGGACGACGCGACGTCATCTCCGAGCGTCCACCACAAGATCACGCAGGCAATTCCTATTGCGAGCCCCGTAATCGCATAGGAAAACGACGATCTCCAGTCAAACTGCAGACGTTCGACCGACATCTTTCTGTCGGGCAGAGCCGCCGTCCCCAATCCGCGGACGAACACAAAGTAGCAGGCACAGCCTAGCAGGACGTAGACAAGGCAGAAGAACAGCTTGACGACGTCTGTAGACAGCATGGCCACGATGAACAAAAGCCCGGTCATACAGTAAATGGAGGCTTGCGTTTGGAGGATTTCGTTTTTCGGGACTTCTCGGAGCAGACGCCCTCCGCTAATGAGTACTAGAGCAACGGCAAAGCCGAACAAGGCGCTCGTCACGCCCTCGACGATTGGATACAGGCCAAACAGCAACTCGACGACTGCCATGACGGCAAGGTCAACAGCGGCGATAGCCGTTCCTGCCAAATTGGTCTTGCGGTACCCGAAGGCAGTGAACCTATCGGATGCAAGGTAGCCGACGAACAGCGTGATAAGTACCGTGGCGGCACCCAGCAGTCTGGCTGGGTGAACGTCTGGGTGTCCATCGCCCCAGCCGGTAGACTCGACAGTTCCGCAGACGACAACGAGGAACATGCTCGCCACGACAAACGCATAGCCAACTGCAAGGATGAGCGAGCGCGCCGACGGCAGAAACCTGAACGGCTCCCCCACTTCGTACATGTTGTCGGTGTTGACCTGCATCCCATCCGAAGAAGCATCGACCCGTGTGCTCATCGCCTGATAGCCCTCCCGTACTCGCCGCAATTGAGATAATCGTTAACGATTATTCCACTACTGAAACGAATACGAGAGGCAGATGCCCGTTCCGCACCCCGCATGTACCCTTTGCGGTCCACAGTCGAGCACCCGGCCAAGCAGCTGCGCTCGCCCTACCTGCAACCTGCAGACTCGGCAGCTTCTTTCCTCCCCTCGACCTCAAGTGCATGCTCGTGAAGAATCCGATGGTAGTGCTCCCGGTTCTCCTCGACGGGAGCCTCGTCGATGACTTCTGCATCCTTTACAATGGATACCAGCATGCAGATGCCCCGCTCGCGCTCTTGCTCAGTCTCGAAATCCGGGCTCTGCCCGAGAAGGTGTCCATCATTTGCCACAAGCTGAAACATCAGCTTGCCACGCTGAGACTCCCCCAACAGATAATTCGCCCGCTTGGCACCAACAGCCCTTATCCAGGTAATTTCGTTTAAGCACATGGGCTTTTGCTCGCGGTACTGGCTCATGAGGAGAACCGTTCCCGCGTCGTCTTCGAGGTCGACGCGGAACCGTCGGTTGTCTCCATAGCAGCCTATTCTGAATTTGCCTCTCGACATTTGAACTCCTCTCGGCACCTCTCTGGTATCGGATCGAAACACCGCCAATTTGAAGTGACGGCTCCCAACACGAACAGTTTCTACGCGCCCGGCGCCTTCGGAGCGCCCGGTGCCGCAGGCGCTCCAGGAGCAGGAGCGTGAGGGCCCGCCGGCCCTTTGGGATGGTTAATCTTCATCGGCGGATACTTGTTTCCGCACTTGGTGCAGACCTTCTCGGTGAGCTTGTCGACGTTTCCGCATTTCTCGCATGTCTTCGTGCGAGGACCCTTTGCCGCTTCGGCATCGATATCTGCCTGACTTGGCCTAAAGCACATGTCGGTTCTCCCTTCTCGGCTGAATTGCGCGTCCTTCGCAAAACCCGGGGACGCATTTGAAATGCGAGGCGCCGCGCCCGATTGTTCTCGAACGCGGCACCTCTTGAATCAAGTCGGCGTTGGCGCCTGCGTCTTATGCAGTCTCGTCCGCATACTCGGCGCCATCGAGCGCCCTGATGATCTTCTGACGAAGCTCTTCGGCCTCGGCCTCGGTCTCGAACTGCCCTGCTCCGAAGCCCAGCGGGACGGCATCTCCGATGCGCCCCTTCTCGCCCTCGCGGGACCTGTGGTCCTCACCGCGAACCGCGAACTTGCCATCTGGGCCCTTCATAATTTGCAGGTGCTCGGGGAGCTCATCCCCATAGCCCATGATGCTCTTCGCACGGCGCTCCGCATCGTCTTTCTTCGCGCACATCGAGCCCTTGAACACGACCGTTCCATCATCGGCCTCGACGTTGAAGCGCACGCGCTTGCGCTCGTTTACTAACACTACTCTGCTCATTTTCGTCTCCTCGCATTCTCTTTTGACTGCGGTGGGCGGCGAATCGTCAGAAAAATACCGCCCACCGCGAATCTCGGCCCTTGGGGTCGAACGTACTCGCCTAGAAAAGGGGCTTGACCTTCTTCTCGGCAGACGTGAAATTGAAGAGAACCTGCTTCTCGTGGTCGCTCATCTTTGCTACGAGCTCCTCAAGAGGACCAACTTCGATGACAAGCGACTGGCAGTGCAACTGGCACAGAGGCTTTTTGCCCTCAGCGCGCCGGTCAGCACACAGGTCGCAGGTCTCGGTAGGCGCGGGAATGAAGTTGTACTCCCAGCTTCCATCGCCGTTCTTCCAGGGCCCATGCTCGTGGATCTTGATGCCCCAGCGATCGCTGTCAAGCCCGAACCGCTGCTTGCAGCTCACCTCGCAGGAATGGCAGCCCGTGCAATAACCGTAATCGATGAGCATGCCTTCTTGTTTGATTTCGGCCATCTTCTGTCACCCCTCTCTAGTTGTTGATGGTGTCGTAGTAGTCTTCAGACGGAGCCAGCTCCGACTTGAAGTCGTTGTACTTCAGGTACGTATGCTCCTGATCTGGCCAGCCAGCCTCGAAATCGGGGCCACCGTCAGCTGCATAGACGTTTGCAATCATGCACTTGAACGGAGTGCCAAAGCCGAGCTTGCCAAACCTGTCATGTGGAATCAGGTTGTTGATGTTGGAATCGAACACGCCGAACGGGCCGTGCCCCTCGTCGTCCGGGCCCTTCTCCGGATACCACCAGCCGTGCTTTGCCATGAGGACGCCCTCTTTGACAATCGGCGTCACTTTGAGCTGCTCGCGGGTCTTGCCGAACATGTTCTCGACCCACACCCACTGACCGTCTTTCAGGCCAAGGCGCTCGGCATCCGCCGGATTCATCTGCACCGTCGGCCAAGGATCGAGGTCGCGAAGGTTCTTTACGTGGCGCTGCTCGGAGTGGAAGTACGACCACGAACGGGCACCGGTTGTGAGAACGAACGGGTACTTTTGCGCAAGGTCCGGAGTCGAGACCGGGCTGTAGGGCGGCTCCTCGTAGTAGGGCATCGCGTCATCGCCCCAGTCCTGGAAGCGCTGGCACCACGCTTCGACCATTCCGGAGGGCGTGCCGAAGCCCGGCTCGCCGTTCCAGGTCTGCAGGCCGTACTCGTACTTCTCGAACTCATAGTCAGGCGTGACGAAGCCGGTCTCGGAATCGCGGAGCTCTTCCCAAGTGCCCTCGATGCCGTAGCCGTTGAGCTCCCACGTGAGGAACTCATGCAACGACTTCCAGGGGAACTTGGACGGATTCAGGCGCCAGCCAAGGTCGAGCATGATCTCGTCGTCGGACTTGCATTCGCCAACCTGGACGCCCTTGACGCAAGCTGCAACGAAAAGCGTCAGCGCGCCGTAGTGCGTAGCGACGAGGCCATCCTTCTCGCCCGTCGAAGCAACGGGGAGGAACAGATCGCCGTACGATGCCGCAGAGGGCGTCATGACGAGATCCGCGAAGACGTTGAGGTCGGGGCGCTGCATGACCTTCGAGACCCACTGGGGCTGCGCAGATGGGCAGGCAATGGGGTTCGAGCTCATGGTAAAGGTCATCTTGATCGGATACGGCTTGTCCGTTGCGATGGCGTCCATCGCAAGGTCAGGCTGCGTCGTCGAGCATGCAGTCGCGACTGCGGGGTACTCGGATGCGCCGATGCGCTTTGCCTTGATGCTGTCGTCGAGCTCGTCCCATCCCCACCAGGAGGTAGGTGCTTCGCGGTCGCCACCGCCGAGGAGAACGCCGCCGGGAACGTCGAGATTTCCGACAATCGCGCAAAGCAGCAGCACCGCGTGGGCGGTTTGGATGCCGTTGCACTTCTGGTCGATGGCCAGGCCCCAGGTCATGGAGCCGGGCTTCTGGGTTGCCCAATACCTTGCAGCCTCGGCAATCAGATCCGCGTCCACGCCGGTGATCGCGGCGGCGCGCTCGGGCGTGTACTCCTTGCAGCGCTCGGCGAACTCATTGAAGCCGTAGACCCAGTTCTCGCAGAACTCATGGTCGTACAGATCCTCGCTGATGATGACGTTGCACATCGCGAGGTACAGCGCGCAGTCGGTGCCCGGACGAATCTGAAGGAAGTACTTGGCGCGGGTCGCAAGCCAAGTCGCACGCGGGTCGACCACAATCATCTCCATGCCGCGCTTGAGCATGTCAACCAACGCATGGCCGAACAGGCCGTCTGGGTTAGAGACGAGCGGGTTCTTGCCGACGATTAGCGACACCTTTGGCAAGACGTAGTTGGGGTCGTCGTAGCGCTTCTCCGGGAACTCGGTAGCAAAGTCGAGCTCCGGGTAACCAGCGCCGAGCACGTACACGCAGATAGACGAACGCGGGCCATAACAAGACCAACCGTTGTGCGGGTAGTTGAAGTTCGGGGACTCGAACGCCGAGAAGGTGATCTTCGGGACCGTGTGCCACAGATCGCGGCCGGTCCCGATGAAGGTCATGATGGATTCGGGGCCGTAGTCCTTCTGCACCTGACGGGTCTTTTTGACGATGATGTCGTAGGCCTCATCCCAGCTGATGCGCTCCCACTTGCTGTTGTCACCGCGGAATTTGGGGTCGCGCTTCATCGGGTAGATGATGCGTTCGGGGCTGTTGTTGTAGGCGGGCAGCTCGAGAAACTTGATCGAGACACGCCCCTGCGTAATCGGGTTGCTTTCATCGCCTTCTACGTGGTGCAACTTCCCATCTTTGATGTAGAGCTTCAGACCCCACCCAACGGGATGCTCCCCCGGGGGCGACCAAGCGCACGTGCGGACAACAGTGTAGTCGCCTTCCTGCCATTTCCAATTGCTCATTGTTGCTCCTCTCTTCCTTTCCCATAAGGAAGCTCTCTTCTCAAGTGAAATATCGGCCAGATGGTGTCGCACGCGTCCGGATCGCGTGCTCATCACCAGCCTTCGTTCCACGTGACTGAAGACAGTTCGGAGTCTGCTCATTGGCCTATTGTCACGCCACCAGATAAAAGCATGAAGTCATCATCTCGGACTGAGCTTTTAGGGCATAGGAGGGCCCTAATACTCTTGGTATGGGGAGGTTTATCTGCGGGAAAGCCGATGCGGCGTACGACGAGAACTAGATGGGCAGCGAGTGTAAGCTGGGTGCAAGCGCTCAGTGGCGAGGGTGCCGCGGGCGCCAGGAAATGCTGGCAGTGCCAACGCTGGGTGGCGAGGGTGCCGCGAGCGGGCGTGCCGCTCACTGCCCGCACTACGAGTGACAGACGGAGCACTTTCCATCGTATTCTGCGGGAACAGAAGGGTGCCCAGGCGGATACGTCGCCGACGCACTCTCTACTGGCTCCTTCGCCTTCCCCATCTGCGCATCGAGCGTCGCGCTGCCGTCTGAATCGCCCGCGCCTCCACCGCCCAGGGAAACGACACCCAGGTCGCCATCCGTCGAGCGCGTGAGCCCCGTCGCATCGTCCCCCGAAGCGCCTGCATCCGCACCCTCGTTCGTCGCGTCCTGCGCCGTCATCTGCCCGCCAAGCGCGGCATCGAGCGACGCTTGACGAGTCTCGTATCCATTGAGCACCGAACCACCCAGCACGGCAAGCGCCACGCCAGCTATGGCAAACGCATACCAAAGAACCCGCGGGACCGGCTTGAAAGATGCCTCCGCAAGGTTTCCGCGCAAGGTCCCGAAAACCTTCGTCCAGTGGAGCACGACATGCGCGAGCACCGCAATGCACAGCACATAAGCACTCACGATGTGCACGCGCGACCACAGGTGCCCCACGTTCACATCGGAAAGATGCGACCCCGCCCCCATCAGCAAACGGCTGATCACGAGCGCGCTCAAGGCCAGCGCAACACCCGCAACACCCAACACGACCATCATCGCGAGCAGCCCCTGCGCACGCTGCGGCCTCGTCGTTTCCCTCGCATGGCGCGCGGTCCTCGAAGCAGCGCCCCAGCTGGTCGCAACATGCGCAATCATGCCCGCGAGCAGCAACGCGCCGGCAATCTCGTGCACAACCTGCCCCGTAACCGGGCGCAGCATCGCGAAGACGAGCAGCGCGCACAGCGCGGCATCGAGTACGAGACGCCCCTTCATCTTTGCTGTCATCGCAATCTTCCCAGCTCTTACGGCCCTGTCTTCACGCGCTCTTTCGTTCACCACGCCGCTCACTGCTCCATCACCTTCACGGTGAGCGCGGCAAGCCTCCTGTAGAACTCATCCTCGGCATGCGCATCCACGAGCTCCTCGAAGCTACGAACCCACGGCCGCACGTACGCGTCGCGGAAGTCTTCATACGCCTCGGCAAACGCCTCCGCGCCCGTGTCTTCCCACCGCCGCGCCATGAGGGCGAGAAACGCGAGCAGGTAGCGAATATGGTCCGCCGGGGCCTTCTCGTCGGCGGAAAGCTCGATGCCAAACTGCCGGTAGACGCCACGGACCTCCGCAGACGTCTTGCCCGCAAGCAGGTGCTCGCCATCCAGGTAGTAGGAGGCGTAAGGCGGCGCCTCCATCTTGAACGAGCCGATGAACAGCCTCGTGTAGGCGAGCTGCCCGTCGGCGCGCGTCGCAAACGCGCTGCCCGCGTCGATAACCTGCCGCACGTCATCAAAGCACCCGCCGCAGTATTCTGCCGCAAGCGCCCCAAGCGCCGTAGCCGTCTCCTCGATGCCCTCACTCGGGTAGGAGTACGCCTTGGAGAGGGCGTCCAACAGCGCCGCCGAAGGAAGTCTCATGGTCCCTACCACGTCTTCTTGAACTCGCGGATGTAGTAGACGCCGGGAAGCGTCCCCTCGTCAGGCAGCAGCACCGACGCCTCGTATTCCTGCCTAAGCTTGTAGACGTCGCTGTAGATGTCGTCCATGTCGCCAAAGGTCCTGGCGTTCGCTGGGCAAGCTTCGACACAGCGCGGCACATCGCCGTTGTCCACGAGATGCCGGCACATTTGGCACTTGAGCGGCCCGCCCACCGCCGTGATGGGCAGGCTGTAGGCGTCGAGCGCGTTATCGTGCGGCGGATAGTCCTTCTTGGCAGCTTTCTGCAGGTCCGCGCCGCTCGCCGTGCCCTGCAGCAGCTTGGGCACGGCGCCAATTTGGCCAGCCGCCGTCTCGGCAGGCGCCGGGGTGATCGCCCCGTACGGACACGCCTTGGCGCAGCGTCCGCACTGCGTGCACGCGGCCGCGTCGACGACGGTGAGCCCGTTGGCGTCCTTGTGCATCGCCGCCGTCGGGCACGCCTTGACGCAGGCCGCATTGGCGCAGTGGTTGCACATGACGGGGCGATACGTGTACGAGACCTTCGGAAACGTCCCGCTCATCTCGCTTTGGTGATAGCCCAGATGCACGCCGGCCGGCACCTGGTTCTCCTGGGCGCAGGCGATGTCGCAGCATCCGCACCCCACGCAATCGTGCAAGTTGATGATCATCGAATAGCGCATTATTCGCTCACCTTCTCGATCTTCACGCGCGTGAGGCCACCGTGAAATGCGGACTGCCCACTCAGATGGTCGTAATCGGCGGTAATGAGCTCGTTGTTGTTGCCCCCGCGCGGCGTTGTCTGCGCGTAATCCGCAGCAGCAACATGCCCGAACGCCCAGTGCCCCTGGCCGTAGGTCTTCACCACGACACCCGGACGCGTGCCTTCCCAGCCCTTGGCGTGAACGGTATTGGAGCCCTGCACGGAGGTGACTTTGATCGTATCCCCATCTTTCAAGCCGAGCTTCTCCATATCCTGAGGATTGATCTTCAGCACATCGTCCCACGGCACATCGCCGGGATCGACGTCCTTGAACTCCTGGTACAGAGGGAGGTTGGCAGATCTCCCCTCGCGGTTGAGGCGCGAGCGGTTCTGGGTGAAGATGAACGGATACTCCTCCGGATCGCCATGGCGAACCGGCTCCTCGTAGTGCGGGACGAACGCAAGGCCGCCGCGCGCCTGGTAGTTGTACGTCTCCATCAGGTCATCGACCGTGGTGGTGTACGACCACGCCTCTTTTTCGAGGACTGCCTTGAGTGTCTCGCTGTAAAACTCGTACGTACCCGTCTTGGTGCCGAACTTGCCCCAGTCCTTCTTGAATTTTGCCGCATTGCTGTTGAACACGCCCTTGCTGCAGAAGTTGCGCCAAGAACCCAGGTCATCGCCCTGTCCCTTGCTCGCATTGGCGCCGTTCCAGCAGGGAGCCGTGCGAATCTTCGTTACGATTTCGGAGAAGCTCTTCTCGTCGGTGGGCTGGTTGCCCGTCTCGGGGTCGACAAACGCCGTCGAGAAGTACTTGTATACCTTGTCGAAGCCTTTCTCTGCGAGCTTTTCGGCGATGCACCACGCCATCTCGGTCTCGTCCGTCTTGGTGTCGGGCCAGACGGGGTCGATGACCGGCTGCTCGATGCTCACGTACGTGACCATGTCCTGATAGTTCTTGACGTAGCCCCAGTTCTCGAACATGTGGTGCTTCGGCGGCAAGACGATGTCCGCGAACTGCGCCGACTCGCTCGGGTTCATGGTGATGCACACGTAGAAGGGGACTTTCGCCATGGCCTGCTCCCAGCGCTGGCACCCCATGGCCGAATAGGCGAAATTGCAGTACTTGGTGATGAGCATCTTGATTTCGTAGGGGTCCTCGCTGAGGATAACGTCCGCAATGCGGTTGGTGAGGACCTGGTTGTCGATGCCGCCGTCTTTGGATGCGAGGAACTCCTTCGTGTGCCGTCCGTCGCACTGCGGCTTTTTCTCGTAGGTCTTGGCGAGCTTGTCGCGGTAGGGACGATGGTCGGGGAACGGCCCGACGCTCACGCTTGCGGGGTGCTGCGCGCCGCCCTCGTGCTCGAACGAGCCGACGAGACCGTTCAGCGCCTCGGCAGCCATGGCGCCGTACACGCCGCGGACCTGGTTGGTCGTGCCCGGCGATACCCATGAGCAGGCGTTTTGACCGTACTTGGCAAAATCAGTGGCGATTTTCTTGATATCGGCGGCGGCTATCCCGCAGATGGGCTCTGCCCACGCGGCGTCCTTGTCCTTGAGCTCGAGGTTCCACCAGCGCACGAGGCCGTACGCATTGCGGTACTCGAAGCGTTCCTCGTCGACTTCCTCGCCCTTCTTGAACAGGTTGACCTTCTTGTCGTAGTAGCCCGACTCGTCCAGGTTCCACGGTCCGTCCTTGAAGCCCCCGACAAACTCCCTGCTCCACTTGCCGGACACCAAGATCTCGTGTGCAATCGCCACGGCGAGGGCGCCGTCGGTGCCGGGAATGATGGGGACCCACAGGTCGGCCTTTGCCGCCGTCGCCGAGAAACGCGGGTCGATGACGACGATGTGCGCGTCGTCCATCACCTGCCCCCAGCGATTGGTGGCGTTGGGCTGCTGGCGGTTCGAGGCGATGGGGTCGGAGGACCACAACAGCAGGTACTTGCAGTGCGAAAGGTCGTAGTCGCGATACGAGAACAGCCCGTTGACCGCCCACGACGCGAACTTCTCCTCCTCCGCGCAGATGGTGCTGTGGCCAAAGTAGTTCGGCGTGCCCATGAGGGCGGGCAGGAAATGGGACAGAATATCGCCCGTCTCGGATGCGCGTCCCTTCATGAAGACGACCTTGTGCGACTCGTTGTTGTCGTGGAGCTCGAGCCACTTGGTGGCGATAGTATCGAGCGCCTCGTCCCAGGTGATGGGAACGAAACCCGGGTCGATGCCACGCCCTTTTTGGGGGTTCGTGCGCTTCATCGGGACCTTGATGCGGTCGGGGTCGTAGAGCTGGTCGATGGCGAGCGAGGTCTTGGGGCACATCTGCCCGTGCGTCGCCGTGCAGTTGGGGTTGCCCTTCACGCGGACGACGCGACCGTCTTGCGTCCACACCTTGACCGGGCAAAAGCTCGTGCAGCCCTGGCAACTCGACGCTGTCCACTTGCCCGCGAGGTTCTTCTGGTGCGACTCGTCGGCGGCGGCAAGGGGCACGAAGGGAGTTGAACCCGCCAGCGCTGCAGCGCCAAGCCCCAGAGCGCTCGCTTTCAAGAATGACCGTCTTGTAACCTGCACCGACATCTCCCCCTCGTTCCCAATCTCTGCGATGACACGATGCGCGCGTTCCCTTCGCCCGGAATCCTTCGTGCCGATTCGCACGCTACACTTAATGCTACAATACTTTTATCATTAATTCGTCACTTATTTGCAGTTGTCCACTAGTCTGATTATACGACTAATTGACTTTGTCTATTACCGAACGTAGAATTCACTCGTCTAAAACGCGGCGCTCGGCCACCCTGTTGCCGTCTGCAAACGGGGTTCAGAGAAGCGCGGCGCACATTTGAAAGGAGAGGTCTTGGATACTGCAAGGGCATTTGCCGGTGAGCTCATCGGCACATTCATCATGTGCTTTCTCGGAATCGGCGCCGTCGCCACCGCCACGTTGTTCGGCGCGCTCACGGGTCCGGGGCAGGTCGGGCTCGTCTGGGGCATCGCCATCGCCTTGGGAATCTACGTCACCCGCAACCTCTCCGACGCGCACTTCAACCCCGCCGTCACACTGGCGATGTGCATCGGCAAGCGCATGAAGTGGCGCGAGCTGCCCATCTACTTCCTCGGGCAGATCTGCGGAGCGCTCCTTGCCTCCGCCGCGCTGTGGCTGCTCTTTGCCGATTCCGTCAAAAAGAACCTCGAGAACGCCGGCCTTTCCATGGCATCCAACTCCATCGGCTCTGCCGCCAGCATCTGGTGCGAGATCTTCCCGAACACGACCAACGGCGCGGTGAGCTACCTGACGGGCGCGTTTGCCGAGGGCATCGGCGTGTTTGTGCTCGTCCTCGTCATCTTCTCGCTGACGAGCAACGCCAACATCGGACGTCCTAACCGCGCGCTCGCCCCGCTGTTCATCGGTCTGACTATCACCGTGCTCATCAACGTGATCGGCCCGCTCACCGACGCCGGATTGAACCCCGCGCGCGACCTCATGCCCCGCATCTGGGCATGCGTGGTCGGCTGGGGTCCCATCGCCTTTGGCTCCAACGCGTTCGAGACCTTCGTCGTCTACTGCGTCGGCCCGTTTATCGGCGGCGCGCTTGCGGCGCTGTGCTACAACCACCTGCTCTACCCGCTGCACCAGCGCGGCGCCGAGCAGGACAAGAAGATGTGCAGGCTCTCGAGCATCTCGAGCACAGACATCTTGCACGCAGAAGACGAGATTCTCTAGCGAGAGCAACGAGCCTTCCGCTCCTTCAATCAAGCAATCGAAAGCCTCACTTCAGAAGACAAGGATACCGACATGAGCGTTTCACGCGAAGAGATCAAGAAGTACTACAGCAACGTCACCGTCAAGGAACAGGGCGAGATGACGACTCACACCTGCGCCTGCGGTCCCGAGTGCATGCCCGCCTACATCCGCAAGATTCTGGCGGACATCCCCGAAGAGATCACCACACGCTTCTACGGGTGCGGCTCCCCGCTTCCGGCTGCGCTCGAGGGCTGCACCGTCCTCGACCTCGGCTGCGGGACGGGTCGTGACGTCTACCTAGCATCCAAGCTCGTCGGCCCGACCGGCAAGGTCATCGGCGTCGACATGAACGCCGATCAGCTCGCCGTCGCCGAGGCACACCACGCCGAGATGGCCGACAAGTGGGGTTATGACAACGTCGAGTTCAAGCAGGGCTACATCGAGGCGCTCGACGAGCTCGGCATCGACGACGGCTCCGTCGACGTCGTCATCTCCAACTGCGTCATCAACCTCTCCCCCGACAAGAAGGCCGTCTTCGACGAAATCTGGCGCGTGCTCGCCTACGGCGGAGAGCTCTACTTCTCCGACATCTTCGCCGACCGCCGCGTGCCCGAAGAAATCAACAACAGCCCGCTGCTCGTCGGAGAGTGCCTGGGCGGGGCGATGTACATCGAGGACTTCCGCCGCTTGATGCGCAAGTGCGGCTGGGAGGACTTCCGCTACGTCGAGTCGCGTGCGGCAACGATCGACAACGACGAGGTCGAGGCGCTCATCGGCAACATTCAATTCTCCGAGCGTACGGTGCGTGCGTTCAAGCTGCCCGACCTCCAGGAGGACATCTGCGAGCAGTACGGCCAGACAGCCATCTACAACGGTGGCATCGAGGGCTCCGAGAACTACTTCGACCTCGACGACCACCATCGCTTCTTCAAGGGGCTGCGCCTCGACGTCTGCGGGAACTCCTGCTCTTACGTTCAGAATACCCGCTTTGGCAAGTACTTCACCATCTACGGAGACCGCTCCATCCACTTTGGCCCGTTCGAGGGCTGCGGCAACGCGCCTGCTGTCGGCGGTGGCGACGGTGGCTGCGGCTGTGGCTGCTGCTAACTGACACGAGGGGCCGTGGGTATCGTGTCACTTTGAGACGAAGGGGCACCCGGATGTGCGGACAATTTCCGATACACTCTATCACGCCGCCGCCGTCGACCGCC
>ENA-OPVL01000982-OPVL01000982.1-human-gut-metagenome-genome-assembly--contig:-NODE-982-length-18309-cov-3.057412_pt1 | contig 18309 bp, 12 predicted proteins | sample MGYA00241496_ERZ501984 | MGnify/ENA primary metagenome ERZ501984 (study PRJEB25962, sample SAMEA2042986) | human gut metagenome | biome: human gut; feature: human-associated habitat; material: faeces... | reverse complement strand
GCATATTTTTCATCGAACTGCTATGTTTATAGATGGCGCAGCTGCCGCATACAAAAGCAAATGAGGAGAAACTGGCATGAAAAAAGACGATATGATTATGAAAATGGGGATTGTCCATATCCTGGATTCTGTGGTTGGAATGCCGGTGCTTTCGGACTGTCCGATCGATATGGGTTCGAATCTGTGCGATTTTTTAAAGGCTCATATTGAAAAATTTACAGAGAGCGACGATATGAAGGTCTGCCAGTTTTCTGACGAATCTGAGGTGATGGGGCTGATCCAGAACTGTAACGCCGAAAATTTTGTCCAGACGAGCAGGGCATTGTGTGAAAAGCTCTATGGGATCATGAATTCGAATATCGATATTCCGGCGGCGGACGTTGCGGTTGTCGTTTTTTCTGCGGAGGGCGTCGATTATTTCGGATTTTTGAAATTAAATTATAAAACTTCCTATACTCATGCAACGAAGGCTACCGAAACCGGAGAAAATTTAAACGATATCATTTTACAGAAAGCGATCCTGCCGTCTGCCGGACAGAAGCTTTCTGAGGCATTTTTAGTGAATCTGTCGAATGGAGAAATTTTGCTGACAGAGAAAAAATTCGAAGTAAATGGTGAAAAGAAGCTGTACTTTTCCGAACTGTTTCTGGAATGTCATGCACCGATGTCTCAGAAGACAAAGCTGGATATCGTGACAAAAGCAGTGGAAGATGCTTTCCGTTACGGCAAACTGGTACTTGCCACAATTACATACAACGGAGATATTTTCCCGTTTATGCGTACCTACATAGAGAACCTTACAGAACGCAGCTACCAGAACCGTACCATCGGTCTCATCGAAAACGGAAGCTGGGCACCTGCAGCAGCAAGAATCATGCAGGGAATGTTTGAAAAGAGTAAAAATATCACATGGCTTGAAAATAATGTAAAGATCACTTCTTCCTTAAGCGAAGCAAACGAAGCAGAGATTGAGGCCATGGCAGAGGAACTCTGCAAATAATTGATAATTGTAAACAGCAGGATCGAAAGATTCTGCTGTTTTTCAGAATAAGATAAACCCGGTTACTGAGAACGGAGTGCACAAGTAACTAAACCCGTAAGAGAAAGGCAGGAACAAAGCATGACAGTAGCAGAAGTTGTAAGGAAAATGGTAGAGTATTCCAAGGGAGATCTTCATGACATCAACCATTTCATGAAAGTATACGCATATGCAAAAACAATCGCAGAGGGCGAAAATCTGTCACCGGAGCAGCAGAAGCTGGTGGAGGTGACTGCGGTTGTCCACGACATTGCCTGCCCTCTCTGCAGAGTAAAATACGGAAATGCCAACGGTAAACATCAGGAGGAAGAAAGTGCGGCACTGATAGAGGAATTTTTTGTAGATTCAGATCTGCCGAAAGAATTTGTAGATCGTGTTTCTTATATTGTAAGTCATCATCATACAATAACCGGAATCGACGGTATTGATTATCAGATCATGATAGAGGCAGATTATCTGGTAAATGCAGATGAGAGTAATTTTTCCGGAAACAATGTGAGAAACATGCTGGAAAAAGTATTCAAAACAGAGACAGGAAAATTCCTGCTCCAGTCTATGTATCAGAAGAGATTGAATGCTGAAGAATAAAAGGAAAACATTAAGAAAGATTATGAGTGATAAAAACCGGTGCAGAAATGTGCCGTTTTTTTTTGTGGGAAAATTCAGGGCTTATAATTTGTTTGTATTACAATTATATGCGGATGAGAGGTTATAATAAATATAAAAAATCTCACACCTGAAAATTTAGTTAAAAGATATGAAACTTTTCTTTATATTTCCCCATCTAATAAGTGTAAAACAAAACAACAAAGCTTCATTCGAATGAAACATATTTGTAAAAACATAAGAGCTACTGGACATGAAGTAAACAGTAACACATAAAACTTTAAGCAAGGAGGATCAGCATTTGATACAGTTGGTAAAACGCTCCATCTCAGGAGATGCGGATGCATTTCTGGAACTGATGGAAAAGAATTCTCTGGCAATGTACAAGGTGGCAAGGGGAATCCTGGATAATGATGAGGATGCCGCAGATGCCATACAGGATACCATACTTACCTGCTTTGAAAAAATACATACACTGAAGAATCCGGAATATTTCAAAACCTGGATGATCCGTATCCTGATCAATGAATGCAATAAAATCCACAGACACTACAAAAATTTCAGCAGAGCCGAAGAACTTCCGGAAGTCCCCGGACAGGATATGTCCATTGAGGAATTTGAGTTCAAGGAAATGCTTGGAATGTTGGACGAATCCTACAGGATCATACTGGTTCTGTATTATGTAGAGGGATTTCGGATCGCAGACATTGCTTCTATATTAAATATGAATGAAAACACTGTAAAAACCAGACTGGTCAGAGCCCGTATGCAGCTAAAGCAGGAATATACTTCAGCAGAAGATAATATTCAGAAGAAGAGACTGCAGCAGAAAAAAAAGAAAAACAGAGAATTCACAGGTATAGCAGAAGGTTTGCAGAATATCAGAATGAAAATCTGAGAACAGGATCAGTAACAGCAGGAAACATAACAGTAAGTTCAAGAAAGGAATGAAGTGATCATGGCGAAGAAGTTGGATTTTGATAAAGAAAAGAATAACAGAAATGATAATGCGATAGAGGAAATCATGCAGGCAGATTTTCCATTGCCAAAGCAGGCAGAAGATGCAAAAAACGAAGCATTTTCCAGAATCAGAGAAATGGCAGCAGCTTCTGGACATACGGAAAATACAGAGAATATGGTGCAAAGATTACAGGAGAAATCAACAGAAAAATCAACAGGAAGTTCCGGAAAGAAATCCACAGGAACAGCAAAATCGCACAAGAAATTCAAAACAGTATACAAAACAGCTTTGGGACTGACTGCAGCTGCAGCTGTATTTTCAACAGTATGTATCACAAATCCGGCATTTGCAGAGAACATCCCTCTGGTTGGAAATGTATTTAAGCAGCTCGGTAATTCCATGGGATTTTATGGCGATTATTCGAAATATGCAAAGCAGTTGACAGATTCTGCAGAAGATGGAGAGTTGGCAGATACTGATGAAAGTCAGGAGGACGGAGGTAATCCTCAAAGTGCTCAGGCTGAGGATCAGAATACAACAGAAAATAACAATGCAGATAAAACGAAAGACAATGAATCATACAGTAAAACAGTAGATGGAACAACTGTCACGCTTTCAGAAGTATACTGTAATGAAATGGCTCTGTACTTGTCCATGACAATCCATACAGAGGATAAATTTCCGGATACATTCATTACACCTGATGGAAAACCCAATATTAAGCTCAGCGAGAATTCTACAGTGAAATATGATTACATGGATGAAAAAAGTAATCTGTTCAATGCTTATCTGGATGGAAAAATGCTGGATGATAACACCTATGCAGGAGTTTTGCGTATTCCTGTAGAAGATATGACAGTGGATGAGGCAGGATGGACAAAATTTTATGAGGTGCGTAATGCATTTTTCAAAGAAAAAGGGATTGATGTAGATTCTGAGGACTTTAGTTTTGATAAGCTAGCCCAGGCACTGGGAATGGATGAATACAGTGATGAGAAGCTTCCTCAGGTGGGAGGTCCGGCAATCAGCGATTATGTCAAAGACATAAAAGTACCTGACAGGTTTACCATGGAGATGGATCTGAAAGATATTGTGGGTACTCTTCCGGATGACCAGGATACCACTCCGGATATCCCTCAGGATCTGTGGGATGAATATAATCAGAAAATGGCAGAGCATGGAATCAGCACAGATGATGCAGATTATGAGAGCCTGACAGAAGAGCAGAAGAATCTGGAACATCAGTTTTTCACTGAGATGTGGAATGAGTATTATGAACGATATCCTGAGGCAAATGAAGGTAATAACAGATATAACTCATGGACACTGAAGGGTGACTGGAAGTTCAACGTAGATGTAGAGAAAAATACTTCTGATACGGTTGAAAAGGATGTAAATGTGGTGGATGAAAATGGAGACGGCGTTCTCTCCATTACGAAAACACCATTTGAAATTACTATGAAAATGCAGGATCCGGAAACAAAATATGTTGCTGTTATGCTGGATGCCAATGGAGATATACTGCCAGATGGCGGAGTGGCAAACGGTAATGCGGGCACCTATGCAATACAGGACAGGGATATTTCAACAGTATATATCTATCTTTGTGATTACTATGAGTATATGGATGAGCTGAAAGGCTACTACTGGTCCGATGACTACGAAGAAAAAGCAAAGACCAAGACCTTCAAACAGCTCCTGGATGAGCGGGCAGTTGCCGATACAGAAGTACATTTTGATACAGATAAATAATGATATAAAGCTCCTTTTTGCCCTTGATATCAGATGATAAAGTCCCGTAACTGAAACAGCATCTTCACAATTTTCTGCAGAAAGATGCTGTTTTAGTTATTTTGATAAAAAAAGGTCAGAAAAACAGTAGAATCTGAGCCGAGTTAATGTTACAATGTAGGCGTCTCAAAAAAAGAGTGCAGAAGGGAGCCAAAACAAAATGGACTACGCAAAAGAATCTTTAAAAATGCATTATGACTTAAAAGGTAAAATTGAGGTTGTATCAAGAGCCAAAGTAGATTCCAAAGATGCTTTAAGCCTTGCTTACACACCGGGTGTTGCTCAGCCTTGTCTGGAGATTCAGAAGGATGTAAACAAGAGCTATGATCTGACAAGACGTTGGAATACAGTTGCTGTTGTAACAGACGGAACCGCGGTACTTGGACTGGGAGATATCGGACCGGAAGCAGGTATGCCTGTTATGGAAGGTAAATGTGTACTCTTTAAAGAATTTGGCGGTGTAGATGCGATTCCGCTCTGCGTCCGCAGTAAAGATGTTGATGAGATCGTTAAGACAGTAAGCCTCCTGGCAGGATCCTTTGGAGGAATCAATCTTGAGGATATTTCCGCACCAAGATGCTTTGAAATCGAAAAGAAACTGAAAGAATGCTGTGATATTCCGATCTTCCATGACGATCAGCACGGAACAGCAGTGATCACACTTGCAGGTGTTATCAATGCGCTGAAACTGGTTGGCAAGAAGCTTGATGAAGTGAAGATCGTTACTTCCGGAGCAGGTGCTGCAGGTATCGCTATCATCAAACTGTTAATGTCCATGGGACTTAAAAACGTAATCATGACAGACAGAAAGGGTGCAATCTACGAAGGCAGAGAAGGATTAAACCCGATTAAAGAAGAGATGGCTAAGATTACAAACTTCAACAAAGAGAAAGGTACTCTTGCAGAAGTGATCAAAGGCGCAGACATCTTCATCGGTGTATCCGCACCTGGAACACTGACACAGGATATGGTCCGCTCAATGGCAAAAGATCCTATCATCTTTGCATGTGCAAACCCGGTACCTGAAATCTTCCCTGACGAAGCAAAAGCAGCAGGCGCAGCAGTGGTATCCACAGGACGTTCTGATTACCCGAACCAGGTAAACAACGTACTCTGCTTCCCGGGACTTTTCCGTGGTGTACTGGACGCAAGAGCATCAGATGTTAACGATGAAATGAAAGTTGCAGCAGCATATGCAATCGCAGGTCTGGTAAGTGACGAAGAATTAACAGCGGAATATATTCTTCCGGCAGCATTTGACCCACGCGTAAAAGACGCTGTAGCTAAAGCTGTAGCAGAAGCAGCAAGAAAATCAGGCGTAGCAAGAATCTAAGCAAATAGAATAATGAAGCCCTCTGTTTTCATGTGAGCAGCATGCAGACGGAGGGCTTTTTTGTGTTATAGGAAATTACTCCGTAATGTTCCTATAACACAAAAAGGCCCTCCGGGCAGGATCGCACTGCGACGGAGAGGAATTATGTCGCTGAAGCGACCCGCCGCAGTCGGAGAATCCTGCGAGCAGGATTCTTTTACATAATATCCAATCTGACCTCTAAAAAATTCAAAAAATTGGTCATTGAAATAATGACACATTTCGCGTATGATAACTTCAACATATTGATGCGTCAATATATAAAAAATCTGATAGTGAGAATCAAACAGGCAATCTGGCTTATTGATATGGGCCTTCTATCAGATCATATGAGAGGGGACAGTTATTATGAATACTCAGAACAGCACAATTACAAAACTTGCAGAGACAGCTCTTATGGCTGCGTTATGCTATGTATCTTTTACATTCCTGCAGATTAAGATCCCTGTACCGGGCGGTGATGCAACATCCATCCATATCGGAAATGCATTCTGCGTACTGGCAGCACTTCTGATCGGCGGTGTGTACGGCGGATTATCCGGTGCCATCGGAATGGGAATTGCAGACCTGATGGATCCTGTATATATCACAGGCGCACCAAAGACATTTGTACTGAAATTCTGTATTGGCCTGATCACAGGTCTGGTAGCACATAAGATTGCAAAGATTAATGAAAGTACAGATAAGAAATACGTTTTCAAATGGAGTGTGATTGCCTCTGTAGCAGGTCTCGCGTTTAATGTTGTGGCAGATCCGATCGTAGGATATTTCTACAAACAGTATATTCTCGGACAGCCTCAGGAACTGGCACAGGCACTTGCAAAAATGAGTGCTGTAGCGACATTATTCAATGCAGTTGTTTCGGTGATTCTGGTAGCAGTGATCTACAATGCAGTACGTCCGGTACTGATCAAAAGTCATCTGCTTACAGTTACCGGTAAGAAAAAAGAACAGGCAGCATAAACGGAAACAAAATGAATAAGACATAATAAAACAGCATTTCGGGTGCAGAACCTGAAATGCTGTTTTATTATGTTGGAGAAAATTGCTCAGTAATGTTCCTGTAACATGATAACACCTTCCGGGAAGATTGACATGACTTCACTCAGAAAACTTACTGATGTAATTGAGACTTCTGGTTATAGAAAGTCAAAATAGTATAAAAATTAGTCAAAATTTCAGAGGAGATTCCTGAATAATCGAGATATAATCAAATTACTGTAAAAAAATTGCTGCAAAAGACAAGAGTTTTTTCTTGCTTTAGAAAATTTTTCTGTATGATCAATTGTGCAGGCATATAAAGAAAAACATTTAAAGGAGGATTTTTACAATGGGAATGCCATCATGGTTAGAAAACATCGTATTTTATGAAATTTATCCACAGACTTTTCTGGATACAGATGGGGACGGAATCGGAAATATTCAGGGAATCATCCGCAAACTGGATTATATCAAGAACTTAGGATGTGATGGAATCTGGTTAAATCCGTGTTTTGCTTCTCCGTTTTATGATGCAGGTTATGACGTGGCAGATTACAAGAAAGTAGCTCCGCGTTACGGAACAAACGAGGATTTAAAAGAACTGTTCCGGAAAGCTCATGAAAAAGGAATGAAAGTCCTGCTTGATCTCGTACCGGGACATACTTCTACAGATCATGAATGGTTCAGAGAATCCTGTAAAGCAGAGAAAAATGAATATACAGACCGTTATGTATGGACCGATGATATATGGGATGATTTCAAAGATGTAGGAAGTATCACAGGAAGTATTCGAGGATTTTCAGACAGAAATGGCTGCTGTGCAGTAAACTTTTTCTCTGTACAGCCAGCTCTGAACTTTGGCTTCGCAAGATGTGACAAAGAATGGCAGCAGCCAATGGACGCACCGGGACCTATGGCGACCAGAGAAGCGATGAAAGATGTTATGCGTTTCTGGATGTCTATGGGATGTGACGGATTCCGTGTAGATATGGCCGGATCTCTGGTAAAGAATGATGATGATCAGGAGGGAACGATTGCATTATGGCAGGATTTCCGTAAATTTATGGATGAAGAATTTCCGGAATGTGCGCTTCTTTCAGAATGGGGCGAACCGGGACGTTCATTAAGAGGCGGATTCCATATGGATTTCCTTCTTCATTTCGGGCCATCTCATTATCTTGACCTGTTCCGTGTAGAAGAACCATATTTCTCCAGAAGAGGAAAAGGAGATATCTCTGAATTTGTCAAAACTTATGAAGAAAACTATGCAGCTACCAACAGAGAAGGACTGATCTGCATTCCATCCGGAAACCACGATATGGTCCGTATTAAAGAAACTCTGGATGATGAAGAAATTAAGATCGCATTTGCATTTCTGTTATCTGTACCTGGTGCACCTTTCATCTATTACGGTGATGAAATCGGTATGAAATATCTCTCAGGAATCAAATCTGTGGAGGGTGGTTTCAACCGCACAGGATCCAGAAGCCCAATGCAGTGGGATCACAGCGCAAATGCAGGATTCTCAAGCTGCAAACCAGAGGAACTTTACATCCAAATCGATCCTGATGAAGACCGTCCGACAGCAGAGGACGCACTTGCGGGAAAGAATAGCCTGTATGATGAAGTAAAGAAACTGATCGCAGTAAGAAAAGAACATCAGGCATTACAGAATACAGCACCTATGGAATTTGTATATGTAAAAGAATCTGCATACCCGTTAGTATACAAAAGAACCGGAAAAGATGAGACGATTTATATTGTACTCAACCCATCCGGACAGGATGTGGAATGTGATGCACAGATTCCGCAGCATGCGCAGTCAGTCTATTCCAATAATGGAGAAGCAGCTTATGCAGATGGTAAATGGAAAGTACCGGCAGCATCCGCTACATTTTTAAAAGTAGAAAATTAAAAAAACCGGCAAAAGAGGAAGCAAGACTTCCGGCTTTTGCCGGTTTTATTATGTTATAAGATATTACTCCGTAATGTTCTGAACAGGAGCCTTTTATCTGTCTGGTGAAAGGAAAGAATTGCAAGTTATAGGACGCAACCCAAAGAGTGTGTACTTTTTTGACCTCAAAGTAGCACTTTTTTGGACATAGTGTAATAAGATAGAAAAAATAAATTGTGCATATTTAACAAATGACGAAAAAGAAAGATAAAAAAATTCAAACTTATGCGAAAAAGGTCTTGCTATTTCAGAAACAAAGTGGTATTATACAACTATCAAAAAACCTTATGCGCAAAAGGTAAAAAGAAACAGTTAAAAAAATGACGAGGTGACGAAAATGAAGAAAAAAGTATTTGCAACACTTTTAGCAGTATCTATGATCGCATCAATGGTTCCGGCAGCAGTATCCGTACAGGCAGCAGACGGTGACAGTATTCGTCTTGTAAACGGTAAGATCGAAGTTGACGCTCAGCTGAAGAAATTAGCTGAAATGTATGAGAAAGAAACAGGAACTAAAGTAGAAATCGAATCCATGGGTGGCGGAATCGATATCCAGGGTACTCTGAAAGGATACTATCAGTCAGATAATATGCCTGACATCTTCGTAAACGGTGGTGCTACAGACTTCGCTAACTGGACAGACCTTTTAGTAGATATGAGTGATCAGGAATGGGCTTCTGACACAGATTCAGCTTATGTTGATGAGAGCCAGGGTACAATCGGTTTCCCATATACAACAGAAGCAATCGGTCTTGCTTATAACAAAGACATCCTTGACAAAGCAGGAATTGATCCTTCTACATTAACAGGTCCTGATGCAATCAAAGAAGCATTTGAGACAATTGATTCCAAGAAAGATGAGCTTGGACTGACAGCAGTCGTAGGTTATGCAGCAGAACCAGTTAACCTTTACTGGTCAACAGGTAACCACTTATTTGGAAACTATCTGGATTCAGGTCTTGACAGAGATGACACTACTTATATTGATATGCTCAATGATGGCGGTAAGGTTGACGAAGATCGTTTAACAGATTTCGCTAACTTTGTAGGTCTTCTGAATCAGTATTCAGATCCGGCACTTCTTGTATCCGGTACATATGATCAGCAGATCCTTAACTTCTCATCTGGTAAATATGCATTCGTTACTCAGGGCTCCTGGATCGGTGCAACTATGACAGGTGATGATGCAGATGCTTATAAAGAAGCTGGTAATTTCGAAGTTGGTATGATTCCATACGCATTTGAAGATGGAATTGATACAATCCTTACAAACTCTCCATCCTGGTGGTCAGTATATAAAGATGGTAATGTAGAAGCAGCAGAAGCATTCCTTCAGTGGCTGACAACAGATGAAGCTCAGGAAGTTCTTGTTAAAGAAGCTGGTTTCGTAAGCCCGTTCAAGTCCTGCACAATCGTTGGTGATGATCCATTTGCTCAGACAATCACTGATTATGTATCTGCTGGAAAGACATCTGCTTGGCATTGGTTAGAGCAGAAAGAAGGACTTGCACAGAACTATACAGGTCAGGTATTTGCTGACTATGCATCTGGCAGCCTTGATGAAGCCGGATTCGTTAAGACACTGGAACAGGTTATCCAGAGTGCATACGCAAACTAATAATTGAAACTTATGGGCGGCGCTTATGTTGCCGCCCACTTTTATTTGCGCTGCATACCTGAGTAAAGGTCCGACAGACCTTTATCCAGGTACGCAAAAAAGTCTAAGACGCATTGATTTTTGCTTTGAAATAAGAAATAGGAAGGATGAAGGCAAAATGAATACAAACAGTGCTAGTAAAAAAGCAATTTCCATGGTATGCCTGATCGCCGGTATTATTTTACTGGCAGCATCATTGATCCAGGATATTTCCGGAAGCGGAGCAGGCTGGAGAGGTCCGGCGCTGATCATCGGTGCAATCGGCATCTTACTGGGAATGTATTTATTCCCGACATTAAAACATCACAGAAGCATCGTTAACTTTATATTTGTATTTCCATTGTTATTTACATTTGTAGTAACAGTTATTATTCCATTATGCCTTGGTGTGTTTTATTCCTTTACAGACTGGAATGGAATCAAGATGACAGGATTTGTAGGATTTGCAAACTATAAGGCAATGTTCAATGAACCAAGTTTTCTCTGGTCACTGATCATCACAATTCTGTTTGTAGTTCTGAACATGGTTCTGGTAAACGTAGTAGCGTTTATGCTGGCCTTACTCTGTACCTCTAAGGTTAAGGGACTCTCATTCTTCAGAGCTTCCTATTTCCTGCCAAACCTGATTGGCGGTATCGTACTTGGTTATGTATGGCAGTTCGTATTTAATAACGTACTGATCAAGATGACAAATAATATTTCACTTCTGTCAAAGACAAACACAGCTATGATGGCTATCATCGTTGTTTATATCTGGCAGTATGCAGGTTATATCATGCTGATCTATGTAACAGGTCTGACACAGGTACCTAAAGATGTACTGGAAGCATCTCAGATCGATGGCGCAAATGCTGTTACAACATTATTTAAGATCAAGATTCCGATGATCGCAGCTACAATTACAATCTGTACATTCCTTACCTTAACATCTGCATTCAAACAGTTCGATGTTAACATGGCTCTGACAAATGGTACAGGTTCTGTCACAAGTTTCTTCGGAAACTATCTGACAAACGGTACTCAGATGCTGGCTCTGAATATTTATAATACAGCGATCTCCAAGAACAATTATGCACTTGGTCAGGCGAAAGCTATTCTGTTCTTCATTATCCTGGCTGCTGTATCTATTATTCAGGTTAGAATTTCCAATAAGAAGGAGGTTGAAATGTAATGGTTACGAAGAAAACTCCAAAGGTAGTGCTTACAGCTGTTGCGATTGTTATCGCAGCGTACATATTATCTCCTTTCTATCTGGTACTTATTAATACATTTAAGAATGCAAACGGTATTGTTGCCAACCCTGTAAGCTTTGCAGGTGCAAGCTTTGCACAGTTTAAGACAAATATTTCAAACGTTGTCAACAATTCTAACTTCAGTTTCTGGAGTGCATTCGGAACATCTGCGATCATTACAGTTGTTTCCCTTGTATTACTTGCTTTATTCGGCGGTATGGCTGCATGGGTTATCTGCCGTAACAAGACAAAATGGTCTACAGCTATTTACATGACATTTATCGCATCCATGACAATTCCTTTCCAGGTAGTTATGCTTCCTCTGGTTTCTACATTCCGTGATGTAGGTAAATTCCTTGGAATCAATATGCTTCAGTCTATTCCTGGTATTGTATTTGCATACTGTGGATTCGGTGGTGCTATGACGGTATTTATCTTAACTGGTTTTATTAAAGGTATTCCATATGAACTGGAAGAAGCAGCAGCGATTGACGGATGCTCTCCTGAGGGAACTTTCTTCCGCATTATCCTTCCGCTTCTGAAACCGGTTATTGTTACTGTTACTATTTTGAATGGTATGTGGATCTGGAACGATTACCTTCTTCCTTCTCTGATGTTAGGACAGAATGGTAAGGTTAAGACTCTTCCGGTTGCTGTACAGGCGTTTGTTGGTTCTTATGTTAAGCAGTGGGATCTGATCCTTACTGCAGCACTCCTGGCAATGATTCCGATGATCATCGTATTCCTGCTTGCTCAGAAGCAGATTATGAATGGTATGGTTGAGGGTGCTATTAAATAGGCTTGCAAATACTTTTTGAAAAGCTGTCGTTTTCCTCATTATTGGGGAACGGCAGTTTTTTAATGGTTTCAAAGGGGACGCGAAGAAAAATAAATGTTTTGAACCACGGCTGCGGGGGCAGGAACTCTAAGAGTTGCTACACCCCCTGTAGGACGCCACTGAAAAAGTCTTTATTTTGCATAAAGCAGTACAATATAAAGTGTTTTTATTTGTTTTAATCTACTATATAATGTGTATAAAAATAGTTTTTCAGTGGCGTCCCTGTAGATGTGGTTAAAAACATTTATTTTTCTTCGCTGTGAACTGGCTGGGACTGTGAATGATAGGTATGGAAGTGTGTTATTGGAGATGGAATGGATAGAAACGGAACATAAACGGAATAGAAAATGATAGTATAAATTTTACAGATATGGGCTTGAAATGTTGGGGCTTTTATAGTAATGTAGATGATACAACGCTTAAGGCGAGGGCTGTCTCCGGACAGTCTGTTTTTGTGAAGAAGGATGAGGAAAAGTTTTATGGAGAGGACGAAAGAAAGGTCATCGTTTCGTAAGAAGTTTATCGGTGACAGGAAGTTTTATATGATGGTTCTGGCTGTGGCTGTTCCGATCATGATTCAGAATGGAATTACGAATTTCGTGAGTTTGCTGGATAATATTATGATCGGGCGGATTGGTACGGAGCAGATGTCGGGGGCTTCCATTGTGAATCAGTTGATTTTTGTCTATAATCTGTGCATTTTCGGAGGGGTATCCGGAGCGGGTATTTTCACGGCACAGTATTTTGGACAGAAGGATCACGAGGGTGTGAGGCAGACATTCAGGTATAAGTTCTGGATGGCTGTGATTCTGACGATTGGAACGATTTTGCTGTTTTTTACTGTTGGAGAGAATCTGATCAGTATGTATCTTCAGGGAGAGGGTACTGCGCAGCAGATCGCAGATACGCTTAAGTATGGAAAGCAGTATCTGGATATTATGCTGTTGGGATTGCCGCCGTTTATGATGGTGCAGATTTATTCCAGCACTCTGAGAGAGTGCGGAGAGACTGTTCTGCCAATGAAAGCCGGGGTTGTGGCAATTTGTGTGAATCTGTTGTTTAATTATCTGTTGATCTATGGTGTATTTTTCTTCCCTAGACTGGGTGTGAGAGGTGCGGCAATCGCAACTGTGCTGTCACGTTATGTGGAGGCGGCAATTGTAATAGGCTGGACACACAGGCATACGGAGAAGAATGCATTTGCAAAGGGGCTGTACAGCACGCTTAAGGTTCCTGCGAATCTGACAAAGAAGATTCTGGTCAAGGGTACACCGCTGTTGTTTAATGAGACTTTATGGGCTTCTGCCATGGCGATGCTGACTCAGTGTTATTCGATTCGAGGGCTGAATGTGGTTGCTTCGCTGAATATTTCCAATACCATCAACAATGTGTTTAATATTGTGTTTATTGCGCTGGGAGATTCTGTTGCGATTATTGTGGGACAGCTTCTGGGTGCGGGAGATATGAAGAAAGCGAGAGATACAGATAACAAGATGATCGCGTTCTCAGTGATGTGCTGTACCTGTGTGGCAATGGTGATGTTTGTTATGGCACCGCTGTTTCCGATGCTCTATAATACCAATGCTGAGGCGAGAGAACTGGCGAAGTATCTGATTATGATCACTGCATTCTTTATGCCGCAGAATGCGTTTTTGCATGCAACCTATTTTACTCTGCGTTCCGGTGGAAAGACGATTATTACGTTCCTGTTTGACAGTGTGTTTATCTGGTGCGTCAGTGTGCCGATCGCGTTTGTGCTGAGTCGTTATACAGGGATTCATGTGCTTGTGATTTATGCATGTGTGCAGCTGGCGGATTTGATTAAGTGTGTGATTGGATTTGTGTTGGTTAAGAAGGGTGTGTGGCTGCAGAATATTGTTTCATCATGATAAAAAATTTCAATAACATTTGGCTTGACTAACCGATATACTATAGTGTATCATCAGTGAAAGTCAATTAGAAACAGTCTTATAAAACTATTATAATATGACTTGTTGTTTGATTCACATCATGCTATTTGTGAATTGATATATGTAACATTAATTCTCTTTGCACTGCATTACATTCAACAGAATGCGAGATCAACAGTACAAACTGAGCAGGCGATGCCCGAGATGCTCGAGGGCGTGGGGCCGGGCCGCGCGAAGCGGCAGCAGATATGAAAATTTTCAGACATATCTGTGGGACAGTGTATGTTCCGCAGGTGTGTCTTTTTGTTTTCTGAAAAGTATGTTTTGGAAAGATTTTCTTTTAGAGGGATTTTTTTAGGAGGATTTTCTGAGACAGGTGCAGTTCCGAAATACAAAAAGACCCCTGTAAGACCGCACTTTGATAAGTCACAGAAAGGAAATATGTTTTCTGACTGTGGCGCAATGTATGTGACATAAGAAGAACCTGTAAACTCAAATATAGGAAAGTGCAAAAGCTTATATATTTGAAAAGAAAATTTAGGAGGTCCTAGTTATGGAACAGACAAAAAAATTAAACATGACAGCAATGTCAGACAAGACAAACAGTAATACGACAGCTAAGAAGGAAGAGCCTGCATGGGAACATAAGGTGGCAATGAAGGTATCAGGTGTGAGTATTGCAGTAAACCTGTTACTTTCCTTATTTAAATTACTTGCCGGAATTGTGGCACATTCAGGTGCTATGATCTCAGATGCGATTCATTCAGCATCTGATGTGGGAAGTACTTTCGTAGTAATAGTCGGTGTGAATTTATCCAGCAAAAAATCCGATAAGGAGCATCAGTATGGACATGAGCGGATGGAATGTGTATCTTCTATTATTTTGTCCGGATTGCTTCTGGCAACCGGTATCGGAATTGGTATGAGTGGAATTGAGAACATTATTAAGAGTACTTCAGGAGCAAGCATTGCAATTCCCGGAACATTGGCACTGATTGCAGCAGTAGTTTCTATTGTAGTGAAGGAGTGGATGTTCTGGTATACCAGAAGTGCTGCGAAGAAAATAAATTCCGGTGCACTGATGGCGGATGCATGGCACCATCGTTCAGATGCAATGTCTTCTGTTGGTGCATTTATCGGTATCTTGGGTGCAAGACTTGGCTTCCCGATCCTGGATCCGATTGCCAGTGTTGCAATCTGTGTACTGATCGTGAAAGCATCTGTAGATATTTTCAGAGATGCAATTGATAAGATGGTTGACCATTCCTGCGATGAGGCAACAGAAGAGAGCATGAGAGAAGTGATCATGGGAGTGAAAGGAGTGAAGGGAATCGACCTTCTCCAGACACGATTATTTGGTTCTAAGATGTATGTGGATATTGAAATCTCAGCAGATGGTGAGATTCCACTGAATGAGGCACATGACGTTGCAGAGAATGTTCATCATACTATAGAGAAAAATTTTAAAGACGTAAAACACTGCATGGTTCATGTGAATCCGGTGAATGAGTAAATAAAAAGCGAGACTGTCCGAAGTATAATCTGGGCAGTCTTGTTTTTTATTGGATAATCATCTATGCTATAAGCGAAACTCGTATTATCTGTTCTTTGTATGGCAGTAAGTCTGGGAAGCATACAGAAAATACAGGTAGCGAAAGGACTGCTATAGAATAGCAGAAATCACTTTTTTATTGAGAAACAGATAAATTTATTTGTTTGACTGGAAATTTTACGTAAATATAACATGGACATTCCATGGAATTGATATTCAAAGTTTATAATTCTAAACGTTATGGGATGTCAGAGTCAAAAGGTTTGATAAATTTTGCCACTGATATCACGAATAAAAAGAGTGAGGAATTATCCGAATGAAAAAACAACAGAAAAAGACAAAAGAAATTACGGTACCTGTATATATGATGAACAGAGAACTGTCCTGGCTGAAGTTTAATGAGAGAGTTTTAAATGAGGCGGGAAATCCAAGAGTTCCGCTTGCAGAGAGACTGACATTTGCTGCTATTTATCAGTCAAATCTGGATGAATTTTACAGAGTCAGAGTCGGAACTCTGATGGATCAGATGGAAGCATCTGAAGTAATACGTGAGAATAAAACAAACATGACCAGTGAAGAACAGGTAACTGCAATCATTCAGGCCACCAGAGATCTGGATCAGAAAAAGGCAGCTATCTATGAACAGCTGATGGGAGAACTGGAGCCTTACGGAGTGCGTCTGATCAATTTTAACAGATTATCTGCAGAGGAAGGCAAGCTTCTGGAAACATATTTTGATCAGGAGATCGCACCGTATCTGTCTGCAAATATTGTGAGCAAACAGCAGCCATTTCCATTCCTGAAAAATAAAAATATTTATGCAGTGGCATCACTGATGAGCAAGGGTGGAAAAACAAAAACAGCTATTATCCCTTGCAGTAATACTGTATTCAGACGTTTGATCGATATTCCTACAAGAAAAGGGACTTTCATGCTTTCAGAGGAACTGATTCTTCATTTTCTGCCGAAAATGTTTAAGAGTTATGAGATCAGGGAGAAAGCGCTGCTCCGTATTACCAGAAATGCAGATATTGATACAGAAACCATTTATGATGAGGATCTGGATTACAGGGATGCAATGGAGAATCTGATCAAGCAGAGAAGACGAATGAATCCTGTAAGAATGGAATTATCCAGAGAATTAAATAAAAAGATGATAAGTTCACTCTGTAAGGAGCTTCATGTGGATAAAGAACACGTATTTTTGACCAGGGTTCCGCTTGATATGTCCTTTGTATTCGGACTTCAGGGATATCTGAGGAATACTGCCCAGGATAAGCTTTTCTATCAGAGAAGAACTCCCAGAATGACACCGGAGCTAGATGACAAGAGTGCCCTGATTCCACAGATCATGAAGAAAGATGTACTGTTATCCTATCCATTTGAAAATATCAGATCTTTTATTAATCTTCTGAATGAGGCTGCAAAGGATGATTCTGTTGTATCCATCAAGATGACATTATATCGTCTGGCGGACAAGAGCCAGATTGTAGATGCTCTGGTGGAAGCAGCAGAAAATGGAAAAGAAGTTGTTGTACTTGTAGAGCTGAGAGCCAGATTCGATGAGGAAAGCAATATTGAATATTCCAGAAAACTGGAAGAGGCAGGCTGCAGAGTAATCTATGGACTGAATGGATATAAAGTACATTCCAAGCTGTGCCTGATCTCCAGAAAAACAGATAAGGGTGTGTCCTATATCACACAGATCGGTACAGGTAATTATAATGAAAAAACATCTGCACTTTATACAGACCTGTCGCTGATCACAGCAAACCAGGAAATCGGAAAAGAAGCAGCAGAGGTGTTTGCAGCACTCCTGAAAGGGGAAGTTGTTGAGAAATCCAATCTTCTTCTGGTTGCACCGAAATGTCTGCAGAACAGAGTTCTGGATATGATACAGGAAGAAATCGACCAGGTGAAACAGGGAAAGGAAGGCTATATTGGAATCAAGATCAATTCCCTGACAGATAAGGTGATCATCAATAAACTGGTGGAAGCATCTCAGGCAGGAGTAAAGATAGAGATGGTTGTCAGAGGTATCTGTTGTCTGATTCCGGAGATTAAGGGATATACAAAGAATATCAAGGTTGTAAGTATTGTAGGCCGTTATCTGGAGCATTCCAGAATCTACCGTTTCGGTACAAAAGAAAGAGAAAAAATATATATTGCATCTGCTGACTTTATGACAAGAAATACAGTCCGTCGTGTGGAGGTGGCTGCTCCGGTTCTTAATGAGAAATTAAAGGAACGTCTGGACTGGATGTTCGAGACCATGATGAATGATGATGAAAAAGGAAAGAGACTGACAGAAACCGGAAATTATGCAGACAGAAGCCTGAATGATGTCAAGCTCAATTCCCAGGAAATCTTTTATGCTATGGCATACAGCAATGCAGAGAAAACCCAGAAAAAAAGA
>ENA-OPVL01000975-OPVL01000975.1-human-gut-metagenome-genome-assembly--contig:-NODE-975-length-18381-cov-2.496508_pt1 | contig 18381 bp, 17 predicted proteins | sample MGYA00241496_ERZ501984 | MGnify/ENA primary metagenome ERZ501984 (study PRJEB25962, sample SAMEA2042986) | human gut metagenome | biome: human gut; feature: human-associated habitat; material: faeces... | reverse complement strand
GGGATAATAAATTCTTCATCTTCAATATGTCTTTAATTGTTTAAGTTTTATTTCTTCGTCCGCATCAAACTCTCTCCAAGAATGGTCATCTTTGTCTATGGAGAATCTATGAGATTTTATGTACTTTCCATAATCGTCCCAAAGTCTTATTATATATTCATTCAAATTGCCATACTTTATTGGGTTATGGGCTGGAGACGTTGCTATTCTGATAACGTCTACGCCTAATGCTGGACAGATTGTAATCCCAACGGCACAATGCTCGGTTTCCAATATTTCACCGAATACTTTGCGGAGACAAATTTCATTATTAAGATCATCATTATTCAATTTCCGATGATAATGATAAGTTCCAATTAGAAAAGGAATTGACGGCCCAATCTTTAGTTGAAATAAATTTTTCCCATCGGCAGATAAAATCTGCTCCCATAATGGTTTTACCTCCATAGCAGTAAAGTTTCTTACCGTATCAACTCCTCTACGGGGATTACTAAATAAAGAAAGTGTGGAGTTGTTAGTTTATTTACGTGGAGGTTCTGGAATACCTTAACTGAAATAAACAATACCCCACACTTGAGCAGTATATCGAGAATGATATAGCTACGCAAGTGATGAGTGTTTGTATTGCCTATCCCTCAGTTATTGAAATTTTCCAGATTTCCACGTAAGGATAAAAGCTAAACACTTTCATCAATCAATATGTCACTACCCATCGGATAGCACCACAAAGTTAGAAAATGTTTCTTAAAATACAACGCACTCGCGGGGTATTGTAGATGCAAATTTCAGCTAAAAGTTTTTGAAAATCAAGATTGACCTTATAGAATGTTTATCATAACTTTCGGGGAAGTGTTGACTATGGATATTCATTAAAAAAACTCGCCAATTCTGACAAGTTTTTACATGTAAATACTCACTTAGTTTGATGTATAATTAAAGAATAAGTGAGTGAATTTTTTCATAAAAATCAAGTTTCCTATCATAATGGATAAGAATATGGACTGTTATTAGGAATATAGGTGGTTATATGTGATTATGAAAATTTTGGTACATCTATAAAATAAATTAAATATTAACTCATTTTTTATAATATTTATATATATAAATATAAGATAGATTAACAGAAAGGAAAAATTAATGAATAAAAAAATAATTATTAGTTGTATATTAGGTATATCAACTATGATGTTAATGACAGGATGTGGAAGACAAACAGAAGAGCCACAAGATGAAATAGAAGTAATAAGTGTAAATATTGATGAAGATACTCCTAATATTACTGAAATGAGTAAATCTAAAATATTATCTCTTTCTGCATCAGAAGTTAAGCAGTCAGTAGAAACTTATTTACCCAATTATAGAACTATATATAAAATAAGTAATAGTAAAGTAATGACTGATGAAGACTGGTTAAATTTAAGAGATATTATATGTATACAATTTTATGGAAATGCAACATTAGATACAACATCATCTTCTAACAGTACAGATAATAATGCTAAATATTATAATCCAGATAAAGAAAGTATTAAAAAGATGAGTGCTTCTGAATTTGCTACTTATATGAATGGATTGTACACGTATATGTATGGTAAAGATTATCTTACAAGCAACAATATAGATTTTACACAATATAGTGAAGATAAAATAAACATATTAAAACAGGATTTTTTAAACAATTTAGATAAAACAAATTAAAAAAAATAAGTTAGAAAAAGAGCAAATATATGCTCTTTTTTTATTGAATATTTAATGATATAATTTTGTAATATCTTTATTAAAATATTTTAAAAAGATTATTGAATTGAGTTTTAAAATATACTGTAATTTGTAAAAAATATAAAAGGAGATATAAATATAAGTGAATATCATAAATTGAATTTTAATAAATTGAATTTTTCAGATGATACATTATCTTATAAGGAAGTTCTTAAAAAATACTCCTTTAAATATACAAAAAGAAGTTATTTCAGGAAAAAGAAAATTACAGGTGACAAACATAGAAAAGGATTATAAAAATAAATGTGCAAAGTTGGAGTTTTGATAAAAGTAAAATAAAGTATATACATATTGGGACTGTTGAACCAGATATATATATATAATCTTATTGTTAAATTTATTGAAGAAATAAGTAAAAATGGAGTTTAAATAAAAAGAATAATTGATAAAGTTGTTAGAATGGATTTAGAAGACGAACCTGCTTAATATAAAATAGCCCTATATAGGGCTATTTTTTTTAACTATATTAAACCTGATAAAATAGATAATTTAATAAATGAATAAATTAAAAGAATTATTTCTTTTATTCCTTCTTTTATAGATTTTAAAACCCAGAAATGTGTTTTAGGTAATGTATATCCTTTTATTTTTGTAGCTTTATATGTAGAGCCATCTGTCATCTTATAATATAAAGATAAAGCAGAGTCATCTAATTTACTTAATTTACAATTAGTATCTACAATGTCTTCATATATTTCTTTTGTTTCTTTATCTTTCACTTCAAAATAAGCGTAATCTATTGTTTTTATTTCTTCGTTTTTTACAACAACTATATCATTTGTTTGATACATTATTTTTGGTAATCTATATGTGTCTGAATTAACAGGTCTTATATAAAGACAGCAAGATATTACTATTAATTGAAATAAGGTAAAATTAATTGTTCCTAAAATTCTGGATAATTTAGGAAAACTATTACTAAATGGAATACAACAAATTTCATAGACAACAGGTATTCTGCTAAGAATAGGAGAAAATATACTCAAAATAACAGCAACTAAGCTAAGAAATACTCCAAAAAGAGCAGCTAGTGTAATATATCCCCAAACAGTAGTATTCACGGCAAAAATGGTTGGTGTTAAAACTACAAAAGCTAATATAGCTAAAGCAGTAAATATAAGTTGCATATAAATTACCTCCTTTGTAAAAAAATAAATAAAATATTATATATAATATATAGTGTTGAAAAGTGAAATAAATTACAATTATTGTAACAATATTTTTTCTTAAAGTAAATAAGAAAAATAAATCAATACAAAAATATAAATATTTAATATTTTTTTATAATCAATAATAAAACATTTGACAGAATAAAAATGTTATGTATAATTTTAAGTACAAAATCTATTAAAATCAAAAAAATCAATTAAAAAAATCATAAATTTTCAAAAAAAATAAATCCACAAAAATATTAATATTAAAAAGAAAAATGGAGAATACTATATATGCAAAATATACAAAAAGATAGCGTTAATGGAATGACAGAATATTCTATAGAAAGTGAATTTACAAAAAAAAGGACTATTTTTATTGTTGGTGAAATCAATAATGAAACTTTAAATAAATTTACAATGACATTTCTTTATTTATTAAATGAAAAACAACCTATTAACATATATATAAATTCTACAGGAGGAGATGTATTAGCTGGTTTAGCAATATATGATTTAATTCAGGCAAGTGATTGTAAAATAAATATATATTGTTTAGGAATGGCTTATAGTATAGCAGCTATAATATTTGCTGGTTGTACTGAAAGATATATGTATAATCATAGCAAAATAATGATACATCAGCCTAGTATTGGTCAACTTAAAGGTTCTGCTAGTCAAATAGAAGAAATATCAAATAATTTATTAGAAGTAAAAGAAATAATTGATAATATAATATCTAAACATACAGGACAAACATTAGAAAAAGTAAAAAAAATAACAGAAAAAGATAGTTATTTTAATGCAGAGGAAGCTATTAATTTTGGGTTAGCAGATAAAATAATAACAAATATTATTATATAATATATCGCCTTATATTTGTAATAATGATTATTTTATTTTTTATTTAAGAAAGGACAAAAATATATGATAAATAATAATGATTTGTTAAAAATTCCTGATGGTGTAATGATACTTCCAGATAATGAATATTATATGTTGAATTCTAAGAAAACTTATTTAAACAATAATGTTTTAATTTGTGGTGTTTCTGGGTCCAGAAAAACAACAATTACATTTATTCCTAATATGCTGGAAGGTCACGGGTCTTATGTTGCAGTTGATTATAAAGGACGATTATATAAAAAATATCACAAATATATGCAGTTTTTAGGTTATGATGTAAAATTTATTTCTTTTACAAATCCAAATAAAAAAAATGGATACAACCCTTTATTGTATATAAGAACAACACAAGATATTCAAAAAATAACTTATAATTTTATTGGTAAAAAAACAAACAAAACTGATGATTATTGGGATGATAATAGTACTTTTTTAATAAATAGTGTTATTAGTTATTTGTATGAAAAAAAAGAAATTTATCCAGAAAGTTGTAATATACCTTGTGTCATTGAACTATTAAGACAATGTGGACGTCCACTAGAAGGCTCTAAAATATGTAAATATTTAGAATTACTAGAAAAACATAGATTAGAATATCCTGACAGTTGGGCGGTAAAACAATATGAAAACATTGCACAAGCTCCTAACAAAACCTATGATACTATTGTTAGTAATGCTTTAAGTAAATTTTCAACATATGATACAGAAGAAATGTGTTCATTTTTGTCTGCTGATAAATTAGATTTTAGATGTTTAGGGCAAAAACCAACAATTATTTTTGTAGAAGTTTCTGATACGGATAGGTCAACAGAAAACATTGTAAACCTTTTTTTTACACAAGCTATAAGTGAATTATGTATATATGCTGATAGTTTTACTGATGGAGAATTACCTTGTCCAGTAAGATTTATGTTAGATGATTTCCCATCTATTTATATAAAGGATATAGATGTCGCAATAGCAAATATAAGAAGCAGAAAAATAAGCTTGTTTTTAGTAATTCAGAATTTTGCTCAATTAAAAAATACTTATGGTGAAAATGCAGAAACAATAATAGATAACTGTGATACTTTGATTTTTACAGGCACTAATAGTCCAGAGACAGCAAGACAAATAGGGCTTAGATGTAATAAATCTGTAGAAACAATTCTTCGTATGCCTCTTAACCATAGTTGGATTTTTAGAAGAGGTTCTGAACCAAAACTTACTGAAAACTTTAATTTAGATATATATATGCAAGAAAGACATCCCTATTTTTTTAAATGTAATAATATGGTTTTTGAAAAATAAAAAATGAAAAATATTAAAAAAGTTCTCTATTTTCTTATGAAAAATAGGGGCTTTTTTTTAACTTTTCTCCATTATTATTATAAAAATAATAAAAATAGGAGGATATAATGTCTACTATAGAATTTAAAACAAAATCTCAGATTTTAGACAAAAAGATGCCTAGAATTGTTGGTAATAATCAACATAAGGGTAAACATATTATTGCGTTAGATGGAGGTTATTCTTCTTTAAAAGGTGTTTCTCCAGATAGAATATTTCAAATTCCTGCTTATGCTAAAAGAATTGATAAGGAACTTGAAAGCGTAGGAACAGTAAAGAATACAGATATACAATATAGAAATAATAATACTGGAGAAATCTGGATTGTTGGTGAAACAGCTCAGGAACTTATGAATAATTCTGATTTAGAAAGTACAACAGATGCTAGTATTTACACAAGATATAGATACCATAGTGATATTTATAAGGTTATTATGAGTACTGGTCTTGCATTGGGCTGTATAGGTGGTGGAGATAATGAGATATATCTTCAAACAGGATTACCAGCAGAATATAAGGAAAGAGATGAACCTAAACTTGTTAATGCGTTAGCAGGAGATTATAACATTTCTATTAAAGTAGGAACAAATAAATGGTTAGATTTTAAGTTTAGTTTACCTAAAGAACATATTTTTGTTATGGAACAGCCACAAGGAACTTTGTGTGGTTGTACATATGGTCCCAATGGAATTACTAAGCAGGGAATTGAAATTTTAAAGTCAAATGCTGTTGTTTTAGATATTGGTTTTGGAACAGAAGATACTTTTAGTATAAGAACAGGATATAGAGATAAGAACCCTGAAACATATACTGATACAGGAATGAAGAGTGTATTTGAAACAATGCTTAACGCTTTGAAAAAAGATTATGCAGATAGCTTAATAGATGCTAAGGTTTTTGAATTGCAAAATTATTTATCTACAGGTCAATTACCAGTATTTGACCCTGATACTATAGAAATAAGACAGATTGATTTTAGTTCTTATTTAATGAGAGCAAATAAGAATTTATGCGAGAAATCAATTAAAAGATTAATGCAAGATTATGATAATTTACTTAAATATAAGTATTTGATTATTACTGGTGGTACAGGTGAAAGCAGATTTGAGCAAATTAAGGAAATGCTTAAAGGTATTACAACATTAACAGTATTACCTGGTAATATAAACTATCCAGATTTGCCATTTAGTTATTGCAATGTAATGGGTTATTACTCATTTAGGCACGCTAAGTTTATGGCTGAATTAAAGAAAGAAGATAGTGATAACTAAAGAAAGGAATAGGATTTATGTTAGGATTTTTATATCTATATCCAAACTATGATACAGATTTAATTAACTTATATTATTCTGTAGGAGAAAAAAATTTTAACACAATAATTAGAGATGCTTTAAGGGCATTAATAAGACCTTATTACATTCCTAAGTTTAATATATATAATCTTCCTAATTTTACTAACATAATTGACAAAGAAAATAAAAGAATAACAATTGCTTATTCTATAAGAGCAAAAAAAGATGAAGATGTTAGGATTTTATTACAAAAAGTAAAAAAGGGACAGATAAATGTGTTTGTTAAAATGGCAGTTCGGTTCCATATAGGTGTTAAGCTGTTATCAGGAATGTTAGATATAGATATAGAAAATCCAATAATAGATATACCTAAATATATACCTCCATCAACAATAATACCAATGGTTAATTCATATCCTATATTATCAGAACAAAATATTAACATAAAAAACAATGCTAATAAAAATGAAATAAATACTGATAAAGATGTAGAAAAACCATTTGTCGAAGAAGAAAAAACAGAAGAAATAGATAATAATAAAGAAGAGTTTGTAGAAAATATATCAAATGATTATTTTAATAAAACTGAAGAAGATTTTGATGCATTGTCTATTTTGGAAAGAATGATGGGGTGAACTTGAAAGGAAATAAAATTAAATATATATGCAAAATAATATAAGGGAAGAAGGACACGAACTTATATTAAAAAATAATTTTACAAAAACAAAACTATTAATAAAAGAAATTAATAATTTATTTTATGCTCACAACTTGCCTTTATTTATAGCAACAACTAATAAAGATGGAATAATAGAATGTGAAGCAACATTACCAGAAGAGGTTCATATAGATAATATTAAAACTGCCGCCACATTTAATAGATTTTTAAAAGATTGCACAGAATATTCATTAACAAAAAGTTATGAAAAATAAGAAAATACATATAGAAATAATTATAGATTTTTTTTCACATTCCAACATTATTATTATATAAAATAAGAAGGGACTGAGTTAAAAAATGTCTATAAAATTAGCTTCATACCTATCTGAGGAATATTGCCATCAGGTAGGTATTTTATATCCAGAAATAGAGACCATTTATAAAGAAAACCCATATTTTCTATTAGACATAGAAGATGAGTTGCCAGCAAATAAAATAGATAAGTTTCCTGATTATATTGAAATAGATAAACATACTATTTTAAAAACATTTGAATTAAGAAAAATAGAAATAAAAGAATTACTTCTATATGTCTTAAAACAAAATGAGCAATTAGGTAATTCGTGGATGTGTATGCAAGATTTAATACAACAATGCAATAAGATATTAGCTAAAACAGGTCATCCTCTATTAAAAGGAAGTTTAAAACAGTATATTAATTATTATAATGATTTATTTGCTTTAAGCAGAGATAAAAAATATATCTCTTTATATAAGACAAAACAAAAAGAATTCTATATTTATAATGGAATAAAGAAATTAAAAAATATGACAAATGAATATAATTCTTTTGAAGCTAAAGATGAAACAAATAGATTAAGTAATGAACAGTTAAATTCTGCTAATAATGTGGTAAGATTAGGTGGAAATATAACTTTATTAACTGGAGGACCTGGTACAGGAAAGACAACAATAACAAAGTCGATAGTCAAAGGCTTAAATGAAAGTTTTCCTAATAAAAAAATAGTTTTATTAGCTCCTACAGGAAAAGCAGCTAATAGAATTCAAGAAGTTTTTTATGGACAAGATGTAGAAATAAAGACAATACATCTCTTTGTAGGTTGGAATTTTCCAAAACCAAAAATGAAAACAGTTTTAAGAGATATAAAAGATACTGATTTTATTATTATTGATGAAGCTAGTATGATTTCTGTAGATGTTTTAAGTCTTTTGTTTAAATATATAGATATTTATAAAACTAAAATTTTGTTTATTGGAGATGAAAACCAGCTACCAGCAATAGGAACAGGAGATACTATAAGAGATTTAAGACAGATGAATGTTTATGAAGAACATCTTAATATTAATTATCGAAGTAGTATGGCTATTAATACAAATGCAACATCTCTTTTAAATGGAGATAATACAATTAAAACTGATGATACTTTTGAATTTATAGATATAGAAAAAGATATAGATAATAAAGAGAATGTAATGGAAATTATTTCCAAAGAAGTTATTAATTCAGATAATGACACAATTGTTTTATCCCCTTATAGAAAAAAAGAAATAAAAGGAAATATAGTAGAATTAAACAATACAATTCATAAAAATATTTTTGGGGATATTAGAAAAGATTTCTTTAATGGTTGGTGTATTGGAGATAAAGTTATATTAGTAAAAACTAATTATAAAAGAAAATACTTTAACGGAGATACTGGAATAATAACAGGATATAAAAGAAATGCTGTTACTGTGAATAAAGAAAAACAAGATGCATATATTGTCACATTATCTAATGGAAATAATGTATATGTTGTTGATGAAAACGATATTGAATTAGCTTATTCAATAACAATTCATAAGGCACAAGGCTCTGAATATGATGAAGTAAACATATATATTCCGCAATATAGTCCGTTTATTTCTAAGGAATTATTATATACAGCAATAACAAGAGCAAAAAATAAAGTTAGACTATGGACAACAAAAGAAATATATGATTTAGTATGTAAAACAGAAAGTGTTAGAAGAAATACATTAATAGGTTTATGGAATAAAGATAATTTATCCCAAGTAATTTAAATAAAATAAATATAACTTTTTATAAGATAGAAAAGAGACTTAAAAAAAGTCTCTTTTTTTTATATATATTGTAATGTCAAAACATAAAAATAATCACATTATTTTATATATAACTAAAATTATGAAAGGAAATATTTATTCTATGAGTGAAATGTATGGAAGTATTCACACCCATATAGAGTCAAGTGAAGATGCTGTTAATGCACATTTTAATGACAAAGGAAAAATTTCTTTTGACCAAGCCTTAAATGAGTTTCATAAATTAGGTGCAAAAAAAATAGCAGTAACAGAACACGGAGCATTTAGTTCGTATGAAAACATTTATGACGCTTCTAAAAAATTTGATGATTTGGAAGTTATACCAGGATGTGAAATATATTTAGATTATAAAGGAGATAAAGACAGGTCACATTTAATTTTAATTGCCAAAGATAGAGAAGGATATTTAGAACTATGTAAAATAATTTCGGATAGTAATAAAAATGTTGTTGTTAGTGCTACAAAGACATATCCTATTACAACTATGGATATTTTACAAAAATATGTAAAAAAAGGACATTTAATTGCAACATCAGCTTGTATTGCAGGTCCTTTATGCAAGTCTTTGCAATCAGATGTACTTTTTTTAGAAGAAAAAATAGAAAAAAATAGAAAAAGACTTGATAAATTAGGGTATTTTAAAGCAAAAGAAAAAATAGATACTTACAATAAAGCTTTAGAAGAAGCGGCTATAGGAGTTCCTAGTAAAGAATATGTAAAAGAATGTTCAGCTAGAAAAGATAAAGAAGCTATGGATAAAGCTAAAAAAGAAATAAAAGCTTATAAAGCTAAAATAGCAAGTGAAGAATTTGTCGCTTTAAAAGAAGAAGCTATTAAAGCAGATAAGTTTATAAAAAAAGAAAAATTAACATTAATTGCTAATAATTATTATAAAAATCTTGAAGAATTACCTAAATTAAAAGAATTATTGACAAATGGAACAGGCTTACAAATAGCTAAAGAAACATATCATACCTTATATAACCTTTTTGGAGATGATTTCTATTTTGAAATTCAAAATCATCATTTGGAAACAGAAAGAAAAACATATAACGAACTTGTAAAATTTGCAATTGATGAAGGCAATCCACAGTTTATCGCTAGTAATGATATACATATATGTATGCATAAAAGTAATCCAGATTTTGATAGAGAAGTTACAAGAAGAAAAGTAGCTACATTTTTAGGATTAAAAAGATATGGTGGAGATAGAATTGATGATTACGAATATGGCATAAAAACTGATGAAGAATTAAAAGCTGAATTATTAGATATTATAGAAGATTATAAAGGTTACAGCAAAGAATGGATAGTTGATAATGCAATATCTAATATAAAAGGAGCATTAGATAAATGTAGTACATATGAACACGTATATGAAGACCATTATCCTAAATTTTGTGACAATGATAAAGAGATTTTTGAAAAAGAAATTATAGAAGGAATAAAAATAAAATTTCCTAATGGTTTTCCAAAAGGGCAGGAAGATGTTTATAAAGAAAGATTAAAAAAAGAAGTAAAAATAATAGAAGAAATGGGATACGCTTCTTACCATTTAATAGTGCAAGATTATTTAAAATATGGTAGGCTATTAGGATTTTTACCAAAAGAAGATATAAAAAATGCACCATTATCTGTAGAAGAATTGAACGAATATATAATAGAAAAAGAATATAACAGAAGAGGTTATAGTATAGGACCAGGCAGAGGTAGTGCTGCTGGTTCACTTGCTTGTTATTTATTAAATATAACAGATATAGACCCTATTAAATATAATTTACTATTTGAACGTGAACTAAGATGCGTTCATTAAATTCCGCTAAATCGGTATCAGAAAAATAAGACTACTCATCAAGACTACAGCGATATGAGCCATTTGACCATAGACGAATAATCTGACTAAGAAACCCTAAACCTGAAATATTGGTGAGATAAAGGGAATACCGTGCCAAATCATTTTAGTGATAAATGAAAGTGTGTAACGACTAGAAGATGAAACTTATAACTAATATAAGTTAATAATTTCTTCCACGAAGACGGGATAAGAACTTTTGTTTTTTCTTATAAAGGAGAAATAAGAAAGGGCATACTTTGTATTATCTATGTATAAATAGACAAAAAGAAATCAAATTATTTAGAAATTATATATATAATAATGCAAATATATATATTAAATATAAAAAACAAAAGTTTGAGTAATATAGTCTAAACTGGAATGGAAAAGACCATTCGATGAAAATGAAGGAAACTTCCAGAGATAAGGATAAAAAGCCTTATGGTAATAACAAATTGTTCTTAAATCCAGAACGTAAATCAATGCCTGATATTGACGTAGATTTCAATATAGACATAAGAGAAAAATGTTTTGAATATTGTGCTAAAAAATACGGAAAAGATAATGTTTGTCGTATTATGACTAAAGCTTATCAAGCTTCTAAAGGTTCTATTAGATGGGCGGCAAGGTTTTTAGCGGCAAAAGAAACTTATTCATATAAGGACACAATGCTTAAAGCAGAATATAAAATAAAAGATAATGAAATAACTAAAAAATGGAACAATATAGCGGACAGTTTGTGTAAGTTAATTGACCAAAAAGCGAAAGACAGATTAGCAAAAGATAAAAACAATCAAGTGGAAATTAATAAAGAAACATTAAATAATAATAATTTTGAGGACATTATAGATGATGGTGAAGAAATTAAAGATGAAGAAATTATAGATGATGGTTCTTTAAATAGCTTAATGTATTCAGAAGGATTAACACAAGAAGATAAAGAATGTATAGATACTGCTATAAGTATTAATGGACTTTATACTAATGATGGAGAACACGCTTGTGGATATATTATAAGTAAAGATAATTTATCTAATATTATTCCTATTAAATATAACAGTAAGCTTAATAATATGTCTACACAATGTAATATGGCACAAGCAGAAAGTTTAGGACTTCTTAAAATGGATTTCCTAAATCTTAAGAACTTAACTATTATTACAGAAATATTAAAAGAAACTGATGATGATAGATTACAAAATTATCTTATAAGAGATGCTATTTTAAATGATAAAGATGTCTTTAAACATATATATTGTTCTGGTAATACATTAGGAGTATTCCAGTTTGAGTCTCCTGGAATGACTAAAATGCTTAAGGAATTACAGCCAGATTGCTTTGAAGATATTATTGCAGCTATTTCACTTTATAGACCAGGACCTATGGATTTTATCCCACAATACATAGAAGGAAAACATCATCCAGAAAAGGTTGTTTATAAATGTGAAGCTCTAAAAAATATACTTTCTCCTACATATGGAACAATTGTATACCAAGAGCAGGTAATGCAGATATTCCAAGCCGTAGGATATACACTTGGTGGTGCAGATACTATTCGTAAAGCGATGAGTAAAAAACACGAAGAAGAAATTGAAGCTGAAAGAGATAATTTCATTTATGGAAATGAAGAAAGACATATAGATGGAGCTATAAAAGCTTTTGGAATGACAGCAGAAGAAGCTACTGAACTTTTTGATGTTATGAAAAAATTTGGTAGATATGCCTTCAACAAATCTCACGCTACAGCTTATGCAATGGTTAGTTTATTTACAGCTTTCTTAAAAGAATATCATCCAGCAGAATTTTATAAATATACTTTAAGACATTTACCAACTGATAAACGTAATAAACAAATGGCTTCTTATATTAAAGAAATGAAACTGTTTGGTATAGAAATGGAAGCTCCTTCTTTAGAAATAGGAAATATGGAATTTGAATTATCCGCAGATAAAAAACATCTTTATTTTGGACTATCTGACATAAAAGGGATGCAGGAGTTTACTATTAAAAATAAAACTACTTGTTTACAAGATTTTGTTGCTAATAACTTAAATATAACACAATCTATTTTAATTACTTTAGCTAAAATAGGAGCTTTTGATACACAATGGAATGGTGATACTAAAAAAGTATCGTGTGAAGAAGCTTTAAAATGGATTGAAATAAATAAAGAAAGATATGATAAATTAGCAGCTTTAAAAGATAAAATTAATACAATTATTACATCATATTCAAATTTCTTAGAAGATAAAGAAAAAAATAAAATGATTAATAATTATAATAAATATAAAACTGAATACAAAATAATATTACAAGAAATTAAAGATTATTATGATGAAACAAAGAAAAATCCTTCAAAAGAAAATAGTTTAATAAAGTATGAAAATCAGAAAAAACTGTGCTATTATCCTATTTCTTGTAAGGAAAATCTTCCATTTTTACAAAGAGAAAATACAGTAGATTTTTCAGTTCTAAATAGTGATGATGGAAGAACTTCACATACAATAGATGTAATAATTGTAGATATTTCTGAACCATTAAAGACAAAAACATCTAATAAAACATATTATAATGTAGGTTTAATGGATAAGACAGGAAATGTCATTACAAGGAGATTTGAACAACCACCAACAACATTAACAGCTAGAGTAAATATTCCAAATGAAAGATTTTTTAATTGCTCTATTGTAAAAAAAATAGCAAAAAAAAACAATACTAAAGAATTATCTGCTAAAGAATTAGTAGAAAAAGTTATAGATAATGAATTACCTCTTAATAACATAAATGAAAATTATGTAAGAATAAATGGAAATTCAAAAACTGTTTTTACAATAACAGAAGATAAGGAAATAGAAAGGTAAATAGTATATGAAAGGTAAAATTAGATTAATGCATAAAGATAATCCTGTATGTCTTATGCAGCTTAATAATACAAATCAAGTAGAAAAAGTGATAGAGATGTATAATGCATCTCTATTACCACCCTCTGTATCTACAGCAAATGACAGGGATATAAGAATAGAATTAACCAGATGGCTTAAGTCAAGAATATATAACCCAGCAAGATTAGATTTAATGGAAATAACTCCTTTTTTAAGGAAAGATGGCCTATCTTTAGCAGGAAGACAATCATTATTTGATTGTTATTGGCTAACAAATAAATCAGATGAATTATGGGAAAATGTAAATCCTTATAAAAATTGGGACTTTTATAAAGATGCTATCTGTATATTAAATTTAAAACCAGAATATTTTAAAAAAGATGTTAAAATAGACTCTCCTATATTGTCTATCCCAGGAAGAGAAATAATATTATTTTTTAAAAACAAAAATGGGGAAATATTTTTATTATCACAAAATGTCATTAAAGAAATGACTTTTTATAAAAAAAATAAAAATAATCCAATGGTTGCAAAAAGAAAATATATTTCTTTACAAAACAAATTATTTACAGCTAAAAAAATGTTTACAGATGAAAATACAGAAGCTTTTCCTTTATCTGAGTTATTAATTAAAACAGAAGGCTTTAGTTCTGAAAGAGAATATGAGGATATTATAAATTGTATAACAAAGTGTGGTATTTCTGAAAATAAAGCTATTGATTGTATTGATAGCATTGTGGCAGCAGATTTAGCAATTAATGATGAGACAAGAGAAGCTAATAGTATTTATTTATTAAGAGATGCTAACACATTAAAATTTAAAGGAATTGCTAAAGTGTAATTATATATAAACAAAAATTAAATAAAAAATATTATTACATTATTATATATATATTGAAAATAAAAGGAGTTTTTTATATGGTTAAACAAAATATGTTTTTAGAAACAGATAAACAAAGAGCATTAAAAATAAGAGAATATTTAGATACATTAAATTTAAAATATTCTGAAAAATCTGTACACGAATTAATTCACTTTACAATTGAACAAGTAACAGAAGAACAGTGTAAAAAAATAAAAAATTATTATCAAACATTAGAAGCACCTGTTATTGAAAAAAGACATAGAAAGTGGGATGAAAAGTATCATACTTTAAGTGAAGAAATTAAGGGTGAATTTACTGGTGCTAATAGAGAGGAAGAGGTTGAATATGGAAACTAATAGAGCAAAAGCTATAATTAATAATATTTTAGCAGAAATAGTTTATACTTCTTGGGAAGATGATAAACAAGGGTATATTGATTGGCTAAAAACAGATATAGGTATTACTGATGAGGAAATTAAAGAACTTCAAAGAGATAAATTATTCCCTATGCCTTTAGAAATAGAACAAGAAATGGATAGATAAATATGAAAAAATATATAAATTATGATTTTTACAAAGAAGAAATTCCTATACAGGATGTGTGTGAATTATTAGGATTAGAACAAGAGTCTCATAATAAATACCACAGTCCTTTACATACAGACGTACACGCCTCATTAACAATAGATACGAATGAAAATAGTAAGTATTATAATAAATGGCGTGACTGGTCTTTTCAAGAAGGAGGAACTGTAATTGATTTAGTATTAGCAACAAAATTTGGAATTACTCCGACAGAATATTGGAAAAATCCTGAAAAATATAGAGACAAGCATATCAAATGTATTGAATTTCTTAATCAATATTATCCAGGGGGAATTGTTTATTATAATGAAGGAGATAATAAAGTATTAAATGAAAACAATCCTCCTATAATACCAAAAGAAATTTTAAAAGCTATTGGTGAAAAATATAATCCACTAACAGATTATCATTTAACAACAGATAGTTATTCTGACAGAGCAGAGATACTTCTGGATAAATTTCAAAAATATGAAAAAAATCTATTAATGTATGCAAATAGAGTTTTAGGTGATTTTCCTGAATTAGATATTAAAGCACAAAGAATAATTGTAAAAAAAACTATGAAACAATATAATATAATTCACGAATACACAGAAAAAGTTCAAGATTTTTATTTCAAAGCTATGGAAATAGAATATGAAAATATAGATTTTGTAAAAGAAGAACAAGATTTATTTAAAGAAAATTCCATATCTATTAAAGAAAATGATTTTGAATTAGAAGAAAATTTATAAATTTATTATGAATTTAGAAATAAGTGCTTTATATTGTAACTATTAAAATATAAATATTTTAGGAGAATAATTATGGAATTAAATTATAAAAATATGTATGAATATGAGTACCAAAAGTACCAGACATTATTAAAAAATTATCAAAATGCTTTGTCTAATCCTAAATATATAGAAGCTTATTATAATTCAGTATTTGATTTTTTAAAAATGGATTATTTTTGTAAAAGAATTAACCTGTATTTAAGTTTTTCAAAAGAAAATCGTCCAATTTTTAAATTTAATTCATTACAAGATGCTATTTCAACTTATACAGATTTAATTAATTTTAATAAGAATTCTAATGAAATACTAGACAAAATTGCATTAATAACTTATATTAAAAACATAAAAAATAATATTAATTTATTAATTACTAAATCTGACTATTTACCTAATGAATTATTATTAGATGGTAATTCTAAAGTAGAAGAATTAGCTTCAGAATGTTTACAAAATATTCCTAATATAAAGATTAATAATGAATTAAGAAATGATATATTAGTGGATATAGCTAATCAATTTGATAATAAGCAGATAACCCAATTAACAAAAATTCATATGTTTAAACCAACAGATATAGATATGTTGGCAAATAGATTAGTTTCTGCAAAAGGAAAAGAAAATCTTAAAGCAATATGTTTATTTTATAATATGGAAATAACACCAATAAAGTCCTTAGATATTAAAATAAAAGGTGTTACTTTTAAGAATGATGATGGTTCATCAAGACAGGACTATTTAAAGGAATTAAATGATAAAATCAAGAATAATGTTACTATTTCTGGATTAACTTTAGAACCTTTTACATATAAACCAGAGATAGGAAAAGAAGAACCAGCAGTTAAAGTACTTTGGGGAGATAAGCAGTTAGGTTTTTTACCTAAGGATGTTGTTTTTGATTTAAATAATACTTATAAAGATAAACTTATCACTGCAAGAATTAAAAATATCTCTGGTGGAGATAAAGTTCCTTTTGGTTTGGAAATAATAATGGATGTTTGTGAGAAAAATATATTAAATGAAAAATCAAAAGAAATAGAAGATGATTTAGAAATGTAAAAAAAATTTTTTAGCCATTATTATTAAAAAAATAGTAATGGCTTTTTTATTGAAATGAAAGGATTTAAAGATAATATGAATTTAAGAAAAGAATATCCTTATTTAACAACTTTATATAGATGTCCTATAACATTAACACAGGAAGAATTACTTAAATATAGTGATGATAAATTACATAAGTATATACAACAAGCATTTCCAAATGGTTTTCAATTTAAAGATGTAGAACAAATTTATCAAGCTTTAAGGATTGATAATATATATAGCTTTATTGATATTTTAAATGCTGCTAATGGCTATACTGCAAAAGTATATGTAAGAGATAATGAAGTAAAAGCAAGAAAAAAATGGGCAGTGTATAGAGATAATATAATGGAATTCGCTAATATAAAAAAATTTGAACAACACCCAGAACTAGCCAAAGAAATAGCTAAAATTGACACAGTTATACATAATGATATATCTTATAAGGATTATAATTTTGGAAGAGTTATTACAGATAATAATAGAGGTTTAGATATATTAGGAAATATTTTAAATAATATTAGATTAAAATATAAAGAAATATATTATCCTGATGTAAAAGATACAAAGAAATATAAAACAAATAAAGGAAATTTTAGTTTAAAAAATAATCTTGGTGATGATGTTTTAAGATATATAAAAAATATAAAAGATAGATACTTTTATGTCATTGATACAGAAACATCAGGAAGAAGTAATAAATATTGGGATATTATTGAATTATCTGCAATAAAAGTAAATGGAAATACATTTGAAATAGAAGATGAGTTTGATATATATATCAATCCAGGTTATAAATTACCACAGAATATTATAGAATTTAATAAACAAAATAGCACAGGTATTTGTGATGAATTATTACAGGAAAAAGGATATAAGCCTAAAGAAGCTGTAAATATGTTTATTGATTTTATAGGAGACAACCCTATAATTTTAGGACAAAATATTATATTTGATATTGGTTTTATTAATAAATTATATAATCAACAATTAAAAAGAGATTTTTGTTATGAAGATGTATGTGATACATTAAAAATGGCAAAAGAAAAAATACCAGGTAAACATAATTTAGGTGTTCTTTATGGATTAATTCCAAATGCTCCTGAGCTTAGTTTTC